>ERZ773359.4707-NODE-4707-length-13839-cov-4.272925_pt1 | contig 13839 bp, 15 predicted proteins | sample MGYA00374955_ERZ773359 | MGnify/ENA primary metagenome ERZ773359 (study PRJEB29098, sample SAMN04486028) | biogas fermenter metagenome | study: EMG produced TPA metagenomics assembly of the Biogas fermentation microbial communities from Germany - Plant 4 DNA1... | reverse complement strand
CTCCGGCCGGGGAATAACGGGTTGGGTGTTTTTTGTGAGGGCTGCCGCCTGATTGGCTGCTTTAATGGCAGCATGAACTTCTTCACGATGTACTGAAATGGCAGGCGGAGCGATGATCCACAGTTTAACATATTCTCCTTTTACTTCAAGTACCTTGACAATGATGTTGTCGTCAATGATTAGATTTTGGCCGGGTTTTGCGCATTAAAATGAGCATGTTCTTCCTCCTAGCCGCAATTGCGGCGTTGTTCGGGAGGGAAAAGATAATGACGTGTGGTGAAGTTGGATTCATAAAGTACGATTTGTTTTGCCTTTTTCTGCGTTGGGTTGATAAAAAGCGGACCTAGCAGATTGGCTGTCATATTCTGCGGTTTGGCCGCAAGGGTAATGATTAAATACACGTCCCATTTTCCCAAATTATCCTCATTTTCCCCTATATTCGTCATAAGATAACTTTTTACCTGCTGCAGATAGCCGGGAAAAAAGTATTCAGGTTTGGTTAAGAGGAATTTGGGGCCGTCTTCGGCATCCAGCCAATAAAAATAAGGATTATCAGCAATGGGAAGAAATGTATAAGTATCTATTTCTTCAAAACCTGCAAGAGGAGGATTCATTTTTAAGGTTAGCTGCGTAGTAGCGGTCATTTCTTTACACCACCTTTTCTAGTTACCTGAGAAAATCAATCAGGCTGGGTACCATGATTCTAGCTCCGGCAGCAAGGGAGGCATGGTAGAGTGTTTGCATTGTGGAATAATACATAAAGGTTTCGGCAAAATCAATATCTTCCAGTTGTGAGCGCAGTGCAGTGATATTTAGCTTTTCCAGGGAAGTCTTTTTTTGCGATAATTCTAAACCGTTACTGATGGCGGCTAGGGCAGCGCGTTTATCTAAGATGGCATTAATGCTGGCGGAGATATTTCCTAGTTGGGTATTAATGGCATCTATGTCATCATTATTAAGGGCGGCTGCCAGCTGATCTAAATGTTCAAAGATTCCTGTGTCCACAAAAAGCGACTGGCCGTCAATATTGCCTTTTATAGTAACATTAGGTGCTATTTCCCACTGCAGTGCACCTGTGTCGCCATGGTAGACAACGCTGGTGGGCTCTGTGGCCAGGAGACTTTTGTCACGGGTAAAGGGAACGGTGGTTGTTTGGTGGCCGGCAAAAAGATAACGGCCGCCTAAACTGGAATTTCCCATTTGTATCAAGACGCCAATCAGTTCGTCTATCTCCATGGCAATGGCTTGGCGCGCAGCAGAGGATTTGCTGCCGTCGGCTCCGGAAACAGCTAGTTCCCGGGCGCGCTGCAGTACATCATTGATGCCTGCTAGGGCATCTTCCGTTGTTTCGACCCAGGCTTTGGCGGCATCTATATTGCGCTGATATTGTTCATTTTGCTGTAGAGAGGCGTTATAGCCCATAATGCGGGTAATTTTTACCGGGTCTTGTGACGGCCTGGTAATGGCTTTCCCTGAAGAGAGCATATCTTGATATTGGCTCATGCGCCATAAGTTGCGGTTCACGTTACGAATGACTGTATTGGCAATTAGCTTGTGAGTAATGCGCATTTTTTGACCTCCCTTTAACGTATCATGCCGTTAATTAAGGTATTATAAATTTCATCAAGTGTGGCAATAAACCGCGCGGCAGCTTGGTAGGCCAACTGGAACTGTACCATATTGGCCATCTCTTCATCCAGTGAAACTCCAGAAATGGACAGGCGGCGGTTTGTCATTAATTCCAGCATGGCAGTTTGATTTTCTTTCATTCTGCTGCTTTCCTGAGCATCTACGCCCAGGCGGGAAATGGTATCACGGTAGAAATATTCCAAAGTGGTGGAGCCTTGATCATCCTGAACCAGGCGGTCTTTAAGGTCGGGAGCGTCTAAATCCAGACGAAAACGGCTGTTACGCAGCTGCGCAATGGCCACGGCATTGCTGCCGTCTCCCGGTTTTGCCGTGCTTGGATTATCTGGATCGGGTAAAGCTGCGGCGATTTTGGCCGGGTCGCTGCTGATTTCTGAATTAACCCGCAGGTTTTGCAGGTCCGTACCCTGGAAAAAATCAAGGCCGGCTTCGCCGTTTAAGTCAATACCCCGCTGGTGGGCATTATTTACGGCATTAACAATGCCCCAGGCCATGATTTCAAAATCCTGCAGATAGCGGCGCAGATTTTCGTCGTGTAATTTAATCAGGCCGTAGATTTCGCCGTTACCAAGATCTACTTCCTGATTATCTTTGGCCCAGGCGATTTTAGGTGCCAAGGTCCAGCTGCCATCTGTGCCGCCGGAGACTGTTTTTAGTTCATAGGAGATATTCTCATGCACCAGGGGGCGTCCGGCCACATAGACATTAATGCTGCCGTTGGTGGAAACGGTTAAGTCGAAGTCTATGATTTCTGCCAGCTGTTCCAATAGCAGGTCACGGCGGTCCATTAAATCACTGGGCTGGTCATTACGTGCCACCAGATTGGTAATTTGTTGGTTTAAATCACTGATTTGGGCAGCTAAACTATTAACTTCGCTAATTTTCAGTTCAATATTGGCTCTGATGTCGTCACGTACACTTATTAAACTGCTGGCGGTGTGCCGGATGGTATTAATGAGGAAATTGGCATTTTCAATAACTGCGGTCCGGGCAGAAGAGCTTTCAGGGTTAATGCTTAATTCCTGCCAGCTGTCAAAGAAAGTACTGAGGACGGCGTTGACGCCGCTTTCTGTCGGTTCCATGAAAATTTGTTCTATTTGTTCCAAGTAAGCGCTGCGCGCTTTCCACTGCCCCAGGGTATGCTGTTCTTGACGGATTTGCCGGTCTAAAAAGGCATCGCGAATGCGGGCTATTTCATCCACCAGTACACCGGTGCCCAGCATTCCCTTTTGGGCGTAGGTTAGAGCCGCAGTCGGCGTCATGTGGGCAACTTGGCGGCTGTAGCCGGGCGTATTGGCATTGGCAATATTATGGGAAGTAACTTCCAAAGCTTTTTGCTGTGCCTGCATGCCCAGGCGGGCAATATTTAAACCAAAAAAAGTAGACATGGTTTTTTCCTCCTCTAACTGTCAGGCCAGATGGCTGACAATGGTGTTATCTTCCTGTTTTTTGTTGCTTACATTACCTTTATTGTCATATTGTTTTATGGTGGGAAAAACTTTTTCTTTCAGGAAGTCAAAATAGGCCAGTTCTGTTTTGATTAATAAGGTGTTGGTGGTGTTGAGGGCTTTTAATTCCTGCAGACTGTTTTTCAGGGAATGACGCAGCGCTTCCAGCACTTCTTTTTTATCCCCGGCGGCAGTATCAGCCAGGGAGCTTAAATTGGTTGCGTCTGTGAGCGCTTGTCTTTCTTTTTCCAGTTCTATCAGCTGTTTTTGCAGTTCGTTTTTTTGTTTAATGCTGGCTTTGATCAGTTCGATATTACGGGCCATAATGGCTTCCTGTTCTTGCTTGCTTATACCAATTAATTCATTTAGCGTATGCTGCTGTTTTTTCAGGACACGCAACAGTTTTTCCACAGATAAAACCTCTTTTCCCTTTTACTTCATTATTGCTATCGACAAATGACGGCGAGACTTTAGTAAAAAAAACAAGATGGCAGTGCCATCTTGTTTTAGGGCATTAGTTTAATTGCTTCACTCCAGCTGTCTTTTAATTCCTGCAGCAACCGCTCCACTTCCAAAAGCGGTTCTCTTGTTTTTTTCAGGTTGGCCTCTACCAGGCGGCGGTGCATATAGTCATAAAGCTGATATAAATTTTGGGCAATGGTGCCTTGGCTTAAATCTAAATTCAGCATTAATTCGGTAATAATATCTTGTACCTTAATGATGTTGCGGTGGCATTCTTCAATATTTTTTTCCCCTAAAGCGGTTTGTGCCTGTTTGAGAAATTTTAAAGCGCCGTTATAAAGCATCAGGACCAACTTAGCGGGCGAGGCCGTTTTCACCATGTTTTGCTGGTACTGCTGATAAGGATTGGTAATCATTTTAATTGCCTCCATTAGCGTTTATCATCTAGCAGCAGCCCGACTAAACGGTCAATTTGGGCTGCCAGATCCAACATTTTTTGCGGGGGAATTTCTTTTATTACTTCGTTTGTTATTAAATCGACCACTAGAAACATATAGCGGTTTGATTCTTCGTGCAGTTTAAAGCGAAAACCTATATTAAAAGCTTCCACTTCTTGATTTAGCTGCTGCAGTGTACTTTCAATTTCAATTTCGGCAAGGGCGGGATTTTCTTCTAAAGCAGTTTTTGTTAAGTTGTTTTTTTCTTTTCTTGCCTGTATATTTGTCTGGCTTACCATATAAGTTTCCTGATGCCGGTCGATGGTCTGGGTGGGATGGATTTTCATAGCAATCACCTCTGCTTTTATCCGGTACTTTTCGTTATCTATGTTTTCGGTCGGAGCTTGGCAAAACTTTAGGGTTTTTTTATTTAGAAAAATAAAAACCGACTATTAAGAAATGTTATGCATTTCCGATATAAAAAAGAGGATAAAATGACTAAAATGAGGTGAGCTGTATGAAAATTGGAATTGTCGGGGGAGGGCATGGTGGTCTGGCCGTACTGACGCTGCTTTTAACCATCCCCGAGGCTGAAGTGATGTGGGTTTCAGATGTAAAACATGATGCGCCGGCATTGGTGAAGGCGCGTGAGGTGGGAATAACTACCTGTGATGATTTTATCCCATATTTGCAGGATTCAAATTTGGAAATGGTAATTGAAGTGACGGGATCTGATGCTGTAAAGGAACAAATTTTTGCCCATAAAAAGGAGGGGGTGGCTGTAATTGAGGCCTCCGCCGCCAAGCTTTTGATTACAATTGTGGAACATAGAGAGGAGTTTAACCGCCGTCTGGCCAGCAATGCGGAAGAATTGGCTAAACATATTGTGCAAATTAATGATTCGGCTCAATTGATACGCAACAGTATGCAGCAGCTGGCGGAAGAAGCGGAAAAATTGGCTGATTACAGTGAAACCCTTGCCAGCACATCTCAGGCTGCGACCTCAGAGGCAGAGAAAACGGAGGAAATTTTAGGCATTATTGAGGGGATTGCCAAAACAACCAAGATAATTGGCTTAAATGCCGCCATTGAAGCTGCCCGTGTTGGTAAAGCCGGTCAAGGTTTCTCGGTGGTGGCGGCGGAGATTCGCAGATTGGCGGAAGATTCAGGCCAGTCAACACAGAAAATTGCCGATATTATTCACAATGTTAAAAAATATATGCAGAATATTCACGGTGGTATTGACCAGGCCAAAGTTATTACCCAAAACCAGGTTGAGGCAACGGAAGAAGTATTGTCGGCTTTGGAAACATTGGCCGAAGTTTCTGTACGCCTGCGGCAGCTTTCTCAAAACTTACTGCAGCTTTAATAATTTAATTTATTAACTGTTTATTAAATAATTTTATGGTATCTAAAGTGTCTGCAGTAATATGCCGATACTTGTCGTAATAAAGCCTAAATAATAGGGGTTGTAGGTTTTAAGCGAAGAAAAATTTGCAGAGAGAGTGAGTGGAATGGCAAGAGTATTAGTTGTTGATGACGCAGCTTTTATGCGGATGGCAATTAAAAATATGCTGGAAAACCACGGCTATGAAATAGTGGGAGAAGCGGAAAACGGCGCCGTTGCCGTGCAGAAATATCAGGAATGCCGGCCTGATCTGGTGACAATGGATATTACCATGCCGGAAATGAACGGTTTGGAAGCTTTAAAGGCCATTATGAAAATTGATCCCAATGCGGTAGTTGTAATGGTTTCGGCCATGGGCCAGGAGGCCATGGTCAAGGAAGCAATTATGAGCGGGGCAAAATCTTTTATTATTAAACCTTTTAAAGCCGACCATGTTTTAGAAACCATCAGAAAAGTTTTGTCGTAAAGGGGGGTGCGAAATGAGTGCGCAGGATAATGAACAGATGCTTGAGATGTATTTTTTTGAAACGGAGCAAAACCTTGAGCAGCTGGAAACCTTAATCCTTTCCGGAGAAAAAGGGACAGGCTTTACTGAAGACACATTAAATGAACTGTTTCGCCTGATGCATACCATAAAAGGCTCCTCCGGTATGATGTCTTATCAGAGCCTGGCTTCTGTGGCACACCATTTGGAGGATCTTTTGCATTATCTTCGTGAACGGCAGCCGGCGTCTGTTGACTATTCCATTCTTTCGGATTTAGTTTTGGAAGGTATAGACTTAATGAAGGTTGAGCTGCAGAAAATTAAAAACGGTGATCAGGCAGACGGCGATGTGGCGCCGCTGGTGAAAAACATTAAAGAATACCTGCAGCTTTTAAAGGAGCAGAATAATGCAGAGTCGGAAGCGGCAGCAGCTTTGGCTCAGCCTGACCATACTAATGATTTTGGTGCCGAAGCCGATGCTGTTATTTATAAAGCTGTGGTTCATTTTGCCGCCGATTGTGCCATGGAAAATATGCGGGCCTATTCCTTGGTCCACAATTTACAGGAAGCAGTCAATATACTGCGGTTTTTTCCGGAAGATTTAGAAGCAGATGAAAGTTCGGAAATTATTCAAAGGGAAGGCTTTACTGTTTATCTGCAGTCTGAATTGGAGCCGGAGCAGATTAAAGAATTATTTATGCAGACGCCCTTTTTAAGGGAGCTGGAGTTTACCGTGGCCGATTTTGGTTCAGCGGAAAAGGCGGCGGATAATGGGGCGCAAAATCAAAAGCACAATAACCATACTGCCGCCAACAATAACAGTGTTATCAGTGTAAGCGTCAGTAAATTGGATAAATTAATGGATTTGGTGGGCGAGATGGTGATTGCCGAATCCATGGTGGTTCAAAATCCCGATTTAAACGGTTTGGAACTGGAGAATTTCGAAAAGGCGGCGCGTCAACTGCATAAAATTACCAGCGAGCTACAGGATTTGGTGATGTCAATCCGCATGGTGCCGCTGGCCACTACTTTTCATAAAATGCAGCGCCTTGTGCGCGACATGAGCAAGCAGCTACAAAAAGATATACAGCTGCAGCTTATAGGCGAACAGACGGAAGTAGATAAAAATATTATCGAACATATTAACGATCCCATTATGCATTTAATTCGTAATGCTATTGACCATGGGCTGGAAACGGCAGAGGAAAGGGAGGCCCAGGGCAAACCTGCTACCGGTAGCATTACATTAGAAGCTAAAAATGCCGGCAGCGATGTGCTTATTTTGGTTAAAGACGACGGCCGGGGTTTAAATAAAGATAAAATTTTGGAACGGGCTTTAGAGCACGGCTTGCTTACAAAGGCACCTGCCGAAATGACGGAAAAGGAAATTTATGAGCTGATTTTTCTTCCGGGTTTCTCCACTAAAGACGATATTACGGAGTTTTCAGGCCGCGGCGTAGGAATGGATGTGGTGGCAAATAATTTGAAGATGGTGGGAGGTTCCGTTTCCGTCTCCAGCGCGCCGGGGCAAGGAACTGTCTTTACGTTAAGGATTCCGCTGACGCTGGCAATTATGGACAGCATGAATGTTAAAGTCGGTGATTGCTGTTACACCATTCCCATCATTAACATTAAAGAGTGCCTGCGCCTGCAGCATCATACTTTGGTTAATGACACGGAAGGTTATGAGATGCTGATGGTGAGGGGAGAATGTTATCCCATTATTCGACTGCACCAGCATTTTAAGATAAAAAATGCCGTTACCGATTTGGATAAAGGCGTTTTGGTGATGGTGGAACACGATAAAAAGAGCTTCCTGCTCTTTGTGGATGAACTATTGGGGCAGCAGGAAGTGGTAGTCAAGGCACTGCCGACTTATATTAAGGAAAGGCATAAAAGCAAAACCATCAGCGGCTGCACCCTTCTGGGTGACGGCAGCATTAGCTTGATTTTGGATGTGGGCGGTTTTGTACAGTAAGGACAAATTAGGGAAAGGAGTTGTGAAAGATGGCAAAAATGGCTGCACAAGATTGGATGAGCGGAGAGGAAGAAGATACGCAGAAAGGTAAATATTTAACCTTTGCCTTGGGTAAGGAAGTTTACGGTATAGAAATAAGATATGTGACGGAAATTATCGGGATTCAGCCTATTACTGAGGTTCCGGAAATGCCAGATTATATTCGCGGCATCATTAATTTACGTGGGCAGATTGTCCCGGTCATGGATGTCCGTTTACGCTTTAAAAAGGAATTTAGAGAATATGACGACCGCACCTGTGTAATAGTCATTGAATTTGATGATATTGCCATGGGTTTAATAGTGGATTCAGTGGAGGAAGTACTTTCTATTCCGGATGAGGATATTGTCAGTCTGCCGGAGATTAAACAGAGCACCAACCGCTATATTAAGAGCGTAGGTAAGGTCGGTGACGAAATTAAGCTGCTGTTGGACTGCAGCAAATTATTGACGGAAGATGAGATGGAAAGCCTGGCAGAAATACAGAGCTAGATAATACGGGTAAAGGAAGGGTTAAAGATGAAAATTGCTACGAAATTTATTATCGGCTTTTTAATAGTCGCCTTCCTGGCAGGGTTGGTGGGCTATGGGACAAGGACACTTGTTGAAAATGAAATTACCATGTCATTATCTGACAGGGCCTTTATTACCCTCGCAGCCCTTATTATCCTGGCCGCGGTGGCAGCCATTGCGGTGGGAGTGATAATTGCTACTTCCATTCAAAAACCGTTAAATAAAATAGTGGCGGCTGCCTGTGATATTAGTCAAGGAATTGTTGATGTGGAAATTGATACCGGTGCCAAAGGTGAGATTGGTGAATTGTCCCATGCCTTTGCGCAGGTTATAAAAACCGCAAAAGAACAGGCTGCCGTCATTGCTCAAATTGCACAAGGAAATTTAGCTGTGGAAGTTACCCCCAGATCCGATCAGGACATGCTTAATCTGCGGCTGCAGGAAATGTTGAGAGAGCTGAGGGATTTAATTGATGAAATAGATTCCTTGGCCCAGGCGGCAACGGCCGGAGATTTAAGCGTGCGCGGCGATGAGGAGAAATTTCAGGGGGATTTTCGCAAAATTGTGCAGGGTGTTAATCAGACCCTGGCTGAGACTACACGTCCCATTACCGAGGCCCTTGCCGTTTTAGAGCAGGTGGCGGAAGGTAATTTACAGGTTATGGTGGGGGGCGATTATCAGGGTGATCATGCGTTAATTAAAGACGCCATCAATAAGAGCCTTAATGCATTTAATGAAGTGCTGAATAATATTCTTGTTGCTTCGCAACAGGTGGCAGCGGGAGCCAAGCAAATTTCTGACGCCAGTATGGCTTTATCACAGGGAGCCACGGAACAAGCCAGTTCCATTGAACAGCTGACAGCTTCTTTGGAAGAAATTTTGGCCCAGACCAAACAAAATGCGGCCAATGCCAGTGAGGCAAATCTGGTGGCAGGTACGGCCAGGGAAAATGCCCTGCAGGGTAATAAGGAAATGGAAGCAATGCTGGAGGCCATGCATGAAATAAATGAGTCTTCCAACAATATTTCCAAGATTATTAAGGTTATCGACGAAATAGCATTTCAGACTAATATTTTGGCTCTTAATGCCGCCGTGGAAGCTGCCCGGGCCGGCCAGCACGGCAAAGGCTTTGCCGTCGTGGCGGAGGAAGTGCGCAATTTAGCCGTCCGTTCTGCCAATGCGGCCAAGGAAACGACTGAGCTTATTGAGGGTTCCATTGAAAAGGCCGATGACGGCACGCGCATTGCCCAGCGTACAGCCGAGGCCTTTAATGAGATTGTGGAAAATATTGCGCAGGCAGCTAAACTGGTGGAGCAAATAGCCATTGCGTCCAATGAACAGGCTATAGGCCTGGCACAGATTAATGAGGGAGTTATGCAAATTTCACAAGTGGTACAAACAAACTCCGCTACTTCAGAGGAAGGTGCCGCTGCCAGTGAAGAATTGGCCAGCCAGGCTGAGATGCTGCGTCAGCAGGTGGCCGGTTTTAAATTAAGGGAGCAGACACAGGATGCCTTGCCGGAAGATGATCTGGTAGATGATGCTGCCGCTGAAAGCGCTGAAGAGTCGGAGGAAGAGGAAGTTCTGGCTTTACCGGCAGAAGCGGAGGCCGAGGAGACAGATGTGGAAGAAACCGGCGGCAATGGGCTGGCGGCAGTGGCGGAAGATGACTCCTTGGAAGAAGCAGGAGTGGAGGATCTATCCCTGCCGGAAGCAGCAGCGACGGCTGAACCGCGAATACTTTTAAGTGATCAGGAATTTGGCAAGTATTAAAGCCGGGAGGAAGATGATAGATGGTGTTGCCCAATCCTAAGGTGGGTAGGGAATGCTCAATATAACGTCAGAAGAGTTTGCAAAATTGGCGGCATACATTCAGGCCAATTATGGTATTCATCTCAAAAAAGAAAAAAAGACTTTACTAACTGCGCGGCTACAGGGCATTTTAGCAAGCAAGAACTTTAAAAATTTTACCGAGTATTATGAGTATTTGCTGCAGGACCGCACCGGCCAGGCAGCCGCAGAATTGGTAAATAAAATTACCACAAACCATACTTATTTTATGCGGGAACCGGAACATTTTTATTTCTTCCGCGATCAGGTGTTGCCGGAAATAAAAGCGCAATGCAGGCAGAAGGATTTAAGAATCTGGTGTGCTGCCTGTTCCACCGGGGAAGAAGCTTATACCTTAGCCATGATTATAGATGAATTTTTTGCTGCGGAAAAACATAGCTGGGATACCAGAATTTTGGCTACTGATATTTCTTCCCAGGTCTTGGAGGTGGCGCAGGCAGGGATTTACACGGCAGAGCGAATTAATCCGCTTCCAATTGAGTGGCAAAGAAAATATTTTCAAAAATTGCCGGACAATAAAGTTAAAGTAGTTGACCGAATACGCCAAGAAATCATTTTTCGCAGATTTAATCTAATGGAAAAAGTCTATCCTTTTAAAAAGAAATTTCAGGTGATTTTTTGCCGCAATGTCATGATCTATTTTGATCTGCCCACAAAGAATAGCTTGGTAGAAAAATTTTATGAACAATTACAGCCGGGAGGTTACTTGTTTGTGGGGCATGCAGAAGCATTAAACAGGGAAACAACTAAATTTCAGTATGTTAAGCCGGCCGTTTACCGTAAAATTTAATTGTACCAGGGAGAAAGACAATGGAGGCAAGAAAGAAAATAAGAGTATTGGTAGTTGACGACAGTGTGGTAGCACGTGAAGTCATAGCCAAGGGGCTGGCTGAGGATGCGAGAATAGAAGTTGTGGCCAAAGCGATGGACGCTTTTGATGCACGCGACAAAATTCTTGCATTCCGTCCCGATGTCATGACTTGTGACATAGAAATGCCTAAAATGGATGGGATTGAATTTATCAGGCGGCTTTTACCGCAGTATCCTCTACCGGTAATTGTAGTCAGTAGCATTAGTTATGCAGTTTTTGATGCTTTAAATGCCGGTGCCGTCGATTTTGTGGCCAAGCCTAATTTAGGTTCACCGGAAGAGCTGGATAATTTTCTCCGCCAGTTAAGGGAAAAAGTTAAAATTGCGGCAGAAGCAAAGCCGGCTTTTCTGCTGCCTGCCGGCAGCCGGAGAATTAAAGAGAGGAAAGATTTTGCGCGGGATCTAATCATTGCCATTGGAGCTTCGACGGGCGGCACCGAAGCTATTTATCAGCTGTTGAAGGGGCTGCCGCCAACGGTGCCCGGCATAGTAATAGTGCAGCATATACCACCTGTTTTTTCGCGTATGTTTGCGGAACGCTTAAACCAGCAATTACCTTTTACTGTTAAGGAAGCAGCAGAGGGGGATTATGTGGAAGCGGGCAAAGTTTTAATTGCGCCGGGCGATCATCATCTGCGGGTTAACAAGGTGGGGAATCGCTATCAGGTCAATTTAGACCGGCATGGAGAAAAGGTGTGCGGTCATCGGCCTTCTGTAGACGTTTTATTCTCATCCGTGGCACAGGCTGCCGGGGATAGGGCCATCGGCATTATCCTGACAGGCATGGGTTACGATGGTGCTAAAGGACTTTTGGCCATGAAAAGAAAAGGAGCACGCACCATCGGTCAGGATGAACAGACTTCCGTGGTTTATGGGATGCCCAAAGTAGCCTTTGAATTGGGAGCCGTAGATAAGCAGCTGCCGCTGCAGCAAATTCCCCGCACTTTATTATCGATGATAGGCAGGTGATGGCCCTGGAGATAATTGTTGGAATCGGTGAATATGCAGTAACCAATACTGCTTCTGTTATAAAAACTTTTGCTCTTGCCACATGTGTTGCCGTGACTGTTTACAGCCCGCGCCGCAAGGCGGCCGGCATGGCGCATATTGCTTTGCCTGCTCCTTCTCCTGATTTAGGGGAAGTTAAACGCCCTGCTTATTATGCTACGACCGGGATTCCCTTATTAATTCAGGAGATGCAGACAAAATTTGGCTGTGTAAAAAAAGAACTGATTGTTAATCTTTTTGGCGGCGCCATTTCCGGCCACACTTTTGACACTTTTAATATCGGGGAAAAAAATATTGCCATGGCAAAAAAAGTATTGTCCCAGCTGCAGCTGCCAATTGCAAAGGAAGAGGTGGGCGGTAGGGTAAGCCGCACTCTTATTTTGGATGTAAAGACAGGCATGGTACAAATTTATACACAACCACTTTTACTGAGGGAATAATTCAGCAAGGGAATTGGCAAAAAGGAAAAATTTATGAAGTTATGAGGTGACACGATATGCAAACCTTATATGGAAAAGAAGCATTAAATGCTTTGATTGCAGTTTTGCCCATTGTGATTCAGGCCCTGCCGGATGATATGGCCCTATTCGTGACTGATGGGAAAAAATATTTGCAAGTTGCTGAGGGACCGGAACTTTCTACGGGGATAGAATTGGGATCAGAAATTTTAGGTAGAGCAACAGCTGTTTGTATGGAAGAAAAGCGCAAAACAGTTTATCATGTTCGTCAAGGAGTACCTTTTAAAGGCGTCAATATCCCCGTCATGGATGAAAATGGTGAGCCGGTTGGAACTTTAATTTGCGCCATTGGACGTAAAACGCAGCAAGAAGTTAACCAAGGTGCACAGCAGCTCTCAGAGGCATTGGATCAAATGGCACAGGCCATAAGTGAAATTGCAGAAGGTGCCGCTAGGCTTGCTGAAGTGGGGCATACCTTGATGGTGCAGTCGGCAGAATCGAGTAAGCGCATTAAGGAAACGGAAAAAATTATTAATACCATTACTGAAATATCGGCACAGACTAATTTATTAGGCCTTAACGCTTCCATAGAAGCAGCTAGGGCCGGTGAAAACGGCAGAGGTTTTGGGGTGGTGGCACAGGAAATCCGCAATTTAGCCGATAACAGCAAAGAAGCTGCTGAGGAAGTAAAAGCCATTATTGCCGCCATCTCCAAATCAGTGGGAGAAATGATTAAATCGGCTGAAGAGTCTGGTACAATTGCCGAGGAGCAGGCTGCTGCGACCGAGGAAAACTCGGCAACTATCGAGCAGCTGCGACAAATTGCCCATAATTTAAAAAATACAGCGGCAAAACTTTAAAAGTATAAAAAATCTATAAAAAAGTTAATGACACGCCAAAGTGCGTGTTTATTTTTTTGTTTTTTGCAGGAATTTATAATTTTTTATAGAATAGTGATTGAAACACATGCAAAGATTGGCAATTTAGGAATAACTTAAGAATTGTAGTGCTGATAAGGGCAAACCTGTCGAAAGGCAGGGACGCAAAGCCACAGGCCTAAAGTCGAAAGACAATGGCGGCTGGGTTGCCGGTTCTGCTTAGCTTTTGTTAACTCTAGGCCGACAACTAGGGTTTTTTGTCTAACCTGCGAAAATTGACTAAAAAAACTAAACCTAAAAGGTACTGATAAGGGCAAACCTGTCGAAAGGCAGGGACGCAAAGCCACAGGCCTAAAGTC
>ERZ773359.4705-NODE-4705-length-13844-cov-6.939227_pt1 | contig 13844 bp, 10 predicted proteins | sample MGYA00374955_ERZ773359 | MGnify/ENA primary metagenome ERZ773359 (study PRJEB29098, sample SAMN04486028) | biogas fermenter metagenome | study: EMG produced TPA metagenomics assembly of the Biogas fermentation microbial communities from Germany - Plant 4 DNA1... | reverse complement strand
TACCAAAGCCAATATATCCTGGTCATTGAGGGGATAGTTGTATACCTTGTCCCCCTTTAAGATCTCCCCTATGGGCTTGATAGTATAGGCAGACCCATTGTCCTCGATCCCGTCCTCATAGGCTATGGTATCGATCCGGTTCTCGGCTATTTTCAGCATGGCATCGGGTATAACATTGGGATCCTTATAATAATCCATGCGATAATATACTATATAGCCTCTGCGAACAGAGAGATTTCCATCATTAATGGCATTGTCCAGGACAGCTTCCAGATTGGCACCCGGCCCTACCCTGGAGCTGGCTATGGATAAATCCTGCCACATCACCCTGCAACCTGCACTGGACACAGCCTCCAGGATTTCATCCTTAAGCTCTATATAATAGGGATATCTGACCAGGGTCGGGGTTTGCTGGATTAGCTTTGAAACTTCCCTTTGAATAATCAATATAGTGTTCAGGGCCGAATAGAAGTCCTTATCCTGGTGCTCAGTCAAGCAGATCCCTATCTCATGACCCGCCTTAGCAATCTCCTTAACCCTGTCGGCATGATTTAAAAGATCCTTCCTGGTTATGAAAAAGGTTCCCTTCGCCCCTAATACATCCAGGTTTTCCATAACCCTATTAAAGACTTCCTCATTGGCGATGCCGTAAAAGGCGTAGGAGAGCGCCTTCTCCGTGGTATATACAGTGCTGTGTTCCCTGGCCTTCTTCCCATTGTTTTGCTTTCGCAGCTGCTCTAATTCCTCCCGGCTAAAATCTTTAAAGTCTGTATCAGCGGGTTTTGATGCCGGAGGTACAGGAGGTTTATATGTAGGGCTTTTACCAGTTTTCACTACCGTTACCTTCTTGGGCGGTGCTTTTGCTTCCTCCTTCTTGTCCTCCCCGCCCTTGGCGCCCCTGTAGGTTTCCAGGTCCTCGACAAATACAACCTTGTAATTGGTCCTGTCCAAAGCCTTTAACAGCCAGCCCACTACCAGGTTAAGCCTGACCTCGGGGTCCAACTTCTCCAGGCGGGCTATCCCAGCCTGTTTATCGATGGCGGGTTTGGCAGGATCAGGTGGTGGTTCGTACTCGCCTTCTTCCAGCACCCCATCCATCTTCACCGCTATGATGGAGCCCTCATCCAGCCTTTTTACATAGCCCAATACCTCGCTGTAGTTTATAAAGCTCTGATAGCTTAAATACTGGGTAGGCTGTACCACCATCTTATGACCTACAGCATAGGCTGCCTTTAACAGGTCACCGGTATATTTTGTATCGTTGCACAACAAGGTGGTGGGTTTTTCCCCGATGATCGTATCGAAAACATAGTTTGCACGGACAAAATCCTCGATCAGTTCCTCCTGGGAGAGCTCATGCATCCTGGATGATGGCACCAGGGTATTGCTGCCAATCCTATGACCCATGTCATGTAATTTCTTTACGAAATCGGAGTTCTCTGCTGCAGCTATTCCCGGAATGAAAAAGTTCGCCTTATATTTATACCTGATCAGAAGTTCCAGGATTTTTTCGTTGGTAACGGAATCCGACAGGCCCTGAAAGGTCAGGGCCACAACCTTTGCCTTGGTATTAACCTTTCTTAAAACCTTTGCCCTGGTATCCTCTTTTGATAAATTCTCAAGGGCTTCTTCAATCTCCTTTGTAGCATCGTACTTGCCTATATCGTCTACAGAGATTGTCCTTCTGCCCCTGCTGAGAAAAGTTACCACTACACCCACAAGCAAGGCTAGTATAAGTAATATACAGATGGTTAAGAATATAGCTTTCTTTGTACCCACAGACATCATCATCTACCCTCTTGAGTTATAAGCTCCAATAGGAGAACCCAAACCTTTCCATTTCTTCCCTTGAAAATATGCTCTTTACGTCTATCAATATCTTCTTATCGTTGTCCATATCCCTGTACATACCGTTTATCTCATGAATATCCAGGTTTTTGAACTCCTTATGCCCTACGGCGAATATCAGACAGTCCGCATCCCTTACATCTGCCAGGCTCACTAAGTTAATCCCTTTCATATGACGTAATTCATCAGCGTCTGCAATGGGATCGACTACCTCAACGTCAATATCGTACTCCCTGAATCTTTTGATTATATCCATGACCTTGGAGTTCCTTATATCCGGGCAATCCTCCTTGAAGGTAACCCCTAAGATATAGATCCTTGCCTTATTGATCTGTATGCCTGCCTTGATCATCTTCTTAATGGCTATGTCGCAAACAAAATTCCCCATGTTATCGTTTATCTGCCTGCCGGCCAGTATGATCTGTGAATGGTAGCCCAGCCTTTCCGCTTCATAGATAAAGTAGTATGGATCCACGCTTATGCAGTGGCCGCCAACAAGGCCGGGAGTAAAGTCCAGGGCATTCCACTTTGTATTCATGGCATCCAGGACTTCCTTTGTATGGATATCCATTCTCTCAAAGATCATGGCCAGTTCATTCATAAAGGCTATATTGATATCCCTTTGGGAATTCTCCGCCAGTTTGGCCGCTTCGGCTACCTTTATGCTGCTTGCCTTAAAGGTACCGGCTTCAACTATCAATTCATAAACGGATGATATGAGATCCCTGGTTTCATTATCTATTCCGGACACAATCTTGACGATATTCTCCAATCTGTGCACCTGGTCACCTGGATTGATCCTTTCCGGGGAATAGCCCACTTTGAAATCCCTACCCACTGTAAGGCCTGATTCTTCTTCAAGGATGGGTATGCAGATATCTTCGGTAACGCCTGGATAAACTGTAGATTCATAGACCACTACTGCTCCCTTTTGCAGATTACGACCTATGGTTTTACTTGCATTTTTAACCGGTCCCAAATCCGGGGTTTTGTCCTTATGGAAGGGAGTGGGAACGGCAACCACAATGAACTTGGCTTCCTTAAGCCTTTCTGTCTCCCAGGTAAACTCTATCTCTATACTTGAACTGTTAATCTCCTCATCCAGAATGCCGTCAAAGCCTTTTCCTTCTCTGTATTTTTCAATCTTTTCCCGATCAATATCATATCCAATGGTATCAAGCTTTTTTGAAAAGGCCATGGCCAGTGGAAGCCCTACATATCCGAGGCCGACTACTGCAATCTTCTCTTTTTTGCTGATCAGATCCTTATATAACCTTTGCATAATTTTTCACCTGTTCCTTAGGCAAATTCATCATGTAATTATAAATCAGCACAATAAATAACCCGATTGAGTAATCCTGGCAATGTCAATTAAAACTAGCATTCTACAAAAATGGTGTAATAACGAAAGTTTTCCTTACAACGATGCATAAACGTAGGTGCGTTTAGGAAGTGCATTACATGTAAAGTTTGTTATATCACATAAAAAATACTTTTGCACTATATTATTACAATATTCTAAAAATAGAAGCGAAATCCATCAAAAGTTTCAGTATCCATGCCGGCACATATATTATTTCCATATATTTTGATGACAAAGGAAACGTCCCCTTGTCACAAATCTTTCATGCACCTTTTCCTGATATGTGTCATAGTATATCCTGTAAGATTTAATATCTTATTTCATATAGGATATGCGGAGGTGAAGAGATTGGATAATAACTATGAATATGAAAACAGTTTATTATCACCCCAATCCCGTGACAAGAAGAAAAAGAAAGACCAACCCTGTCCTCATTTGCCCGGAACCTTACTGAGAATTTTCATACCTGCCGGTGCCGTCATAAACCTTTTAAACCTGATTGAGGTAACTACTCCATCCGGAATTTGTCTAATCGTCAGAATACCTCTCTTAGGCGATAATAAGGAAAAGGATAATACTGCTTTTTCATTAAGCAATATAGTATCAGCCATCGAAGAGCTGGGCGGTACTGTTGAAGTTATGGGCAGCTAGTATAGTCTATTCTCACCGGAATAAAAAGACTATAATTACCCTCGGATAAATTATTAAATTATGGTGAATTGAAAAAAAGCTGTTGCAAAACTGGTTGATCCAGTCTGGCAACGGCTTTTTCTTATCCATTGATAGTATTTGATTTACTATAACTTATTGGCAACTATCTCCCGGTTCAATCCCCATGGCTTAATCGACTGTAAATTCTGCGGCTAAATAATGGGTATCGAAGTCTCCGGTTCCTCTAAAGTCCAATATATCCTTGATTATGCGATACTCCCCCTTGTTCAGCTTTCCATACAGCCACTGCCAATCGGTTTCCCATTCCTGCTTATCTCCTGGTGCCAGCTCGTATCCGATGTCTTCAAAACCGTAATCCCCTTCTATGGTTACAGGGACTTCGTACCATTTGCCATCAAGCTTTTTCTCCAGTAGGAAGAATTGGCCATAAAGGCAGTTTTTATCGGAATCGTTCTCAAAGATTAATACCAATCCATTGGGAGAAACCGTTCCCTCTTTTATGGTCATGGTAACCCCTTGAAGATCGTTTACAGTCTCATATTTTGTGGGCTTTAAGTCGTTTGTGTTTTCTGCTTCGCCATTAGTCCCATCATAGGGTGTTGCTCCTTTATTCATACAACCGCCTAAAGCCATAACCAATAAAAGAGCAGCTATCATAAGGGCCAAAATCTTTCTCATGGTCTATCACCTCAATATATAAGACGGAGGAGGTGGGTAATTTGTTGCATGATTTTTGTGACAAACGAAACGTCCCCTTGTCACGTCCCCTTGTCATTAATCTATGCTTAAGTTCTCTGCAAAGGTAAATGGTATAATACAATTGCTCCCAGTGTATTTATAAGCATCTTCATTATGCATTTTTTCTACTATTTGTTCAGTGTTAAAATCTCCAAACTGCTCAATTACATCATCCAACGCATCTATCTCAGACTGGGTCAATTCCTTAATTTCCAAGCCGGTATCTGGTTTAAACCTATAACCAACCATATCTTCTCCATATATAACAGTATCAAACTCGACACCATCAAGTTCTACGATTAAGTTACACTCTTCCGGTACAGCTCCCATAGGAAGAGCACGATAAACTAATCCACTAATAGAGACACCATTTCTCTTATAGTGAAGATAATCGGAATACCAGAGCATCTTCATCAATTTTACCTTGTGAAGGCTTTCAACCTTTGCAGCCAGATAATTGATCATCTCAACTACTTTATTTAAATTAAGTTTTACTCCACCATTAAAACTCTCAATATCAAAATCCGCGTACTTAGCTTGTATTGCATCGATTAAGTATTGATTTCTTTTTTTCTTATATCGTTCATTTGCTATGCGATAATATTTATCAAAAGCTTTATCTGATATGCGTCCTCTGGCCCTGTTTAACATTTCTAAAAACCAATTTGGAGCGGAATCAATTTTTCTAAGTACATCGTCATGGGCACGATCCTGAACCTGATGATTTTCATATCTGGTAATTGTTGCCTTCCCCCAGCCAAGTATTTCAGAAAAATCCTTCTGACTTACTCCATATTTCTCCCGTATCTTAACAATCTCGTCCGAGGTCAACAGGTCCATTTTTCTTCTATAAGCATCTTTCATAGCTAAATCATTTAGCTTTATCATTTCTTCCTTTTCAAGAAACTCATCTGCCAAAGAGCAATATTCATAGGTTGCCACGAAAGATATTTCTTCATCCTTATAAATTTCAGTTTCAATAACTTCGACTGTATCTACCTCATGCTCCGTCATACATATTAAACACAACTTTTCTTCGCTCTTGATTTTCTTCACAATTTTCACCTCAACTTTACCTATATGGAAAGCAGATTCATTAAAAGCTTTTTCTGCAAAATGAAATGACATCACAAAAATATAACTATTATTAGCATATGATAAACTGACTAATTCTACCCTTATTTTAATATAAACGTCCTCTTCCTGATACTTTTTCCCAAAGACTCTCATATCAGACCTATCGGGATACCGAGTGTCTTTTACTGTTTCTATATATTCTTCCACCGTTAATTTAATAAGTTCCTTTTTTAATGCTTCCACTAGGTCTTCATCAGGAAATAACTTTGACAATGTGTAACGGTTAGTGTATTTCTTAGGTCGATCTTTATCAACCTGCCTTTTCTCTTGTAGATTAATAGTTGCAGAACCGTTTTCTATTGCATATTGCAATCTATCTAAATAGGTTCGGATTTCTTGTTCTGACTCTACATATTTTTTCTCATAAGTACTATTCATGATAATTATAACACTCCCCAACGTTTCGGTCAACGATTTTGGTATCATTTGATACCAAATATTCCAATGACATCTCTGTTACATAAATCTACTTGTTCTGATATATGTTCTTAAATATAAAGTGGGACAAGGAATTTCATCCCTTGTCCTACTTGTTGCATGATTTTGTGACAAACGAAACGTCCCCTTGTCATTGTCAGAATATGATGCCCGGTCCGAATTCAGCCAGGGATACCATTATATAAGGGTTGATACATGTATCCTTCCTGTCATAGGCAAATTTCCACAGTTTTGCTACCAGCGCACGAATTATGGGCCGGTTCTCCGGCCTGTCAGCTATATTCACCAGCTCATGAGGGTCCTCTGCCAGATCATACAATTCATCGTAATCAAAACCGTTATAGACATATTTCCACCTGGGTGTCATGATGGAACGCTGTATCCCGTATAGCTCATTTCCATTGGTCTGGGTATACATCTCGTCCTTCCAGTTTGCTATTGTATCTGCATCTCCCTGGATAAGAGGAACAAAACTCCTGCCTGAATAGCTGTTTTCATCGTATTCAATTCCACAAATGTCCAGTATGCTTGGTGCAAAATCAGCTAAGGAGATATATTTCCCTATATTCCTTTCATCTCTATGGGTAGTCACTCCCGGCCAGCGCATGACCATTGGGATATGATAGGCTGATCTGAAGCAGGGCAATCCCTTTGCAAAAAGGCCGTGTTCACCGCAATAATCTCCATGATCGGAAGTGAATATGATAACCGTGTTGTCGTATTGCCCTTCATCCTTCAAGACCTTTACCAGTCTGCCAAACAGCCAGTCTTCATAGCTGCAATAAGCCTTGAAATGCCTGATCGCCTCCTTGTACTCATCCACCGACAACTGTGCGAACCGATCCCTGGTTCTCCTGTAAAGATTGGGTTTGTCCAACATATTATCATAGAAATTCTCAGGAAGCTCTATGTCATCCGGATCATACATATCCAGAAATCTCTTGGGAACAAAATATGGATCATGAGGCCCTATGGTTCCACAGTACAAAACAAAGGGTTCATCGGAATTTTGGCAGCATTCCTTGAGCTGCTCTTCTGCTGCAGCAACAACCTTTTCATCATTGGAGGGTTTCTCTGACTGCCCATACAGGACAAAATCCGGGTACCCTTCTCTTATCAGCTGGGCTTCCCTCCTGATGGATTGAGGATCATCGCCCCTTAAATCAATGTGACAGTCATTGTTAATATACCGCTCCCACTCATAGGGGTTGGGGGCCGGCCTATGGCCCTTTTTACCATCATATCTTTCGTTCCCGTATATATTGATCCATCCAAATTCCTCCGGCCCTACTTCCGCACTGACATGCCACTTACCACTGTGATATAGCCTATACCCTGCTTGTGACAGTGGTACGCTCCAGGTAGAAATGCCGTCAACCAGCCCTCTTGAGAGGGTGTTTCCTACGTTTACATTGTTCCAGACACCATGTTCTGTCGGGTATAATCCGGTATGGAACGTGGCTCTTGAAGGGCAGCAATGGGGGGAAACCGTATAGCAGTTGGTAAAGGCAAGGCCTCCGTCGTTATAAATGCTGTCTATATTGGGGGTCAGGCATCTCCCGAATGGTGGGGCCATATCCCCACGGTAATGATCTGCCATGAATATCAGGATATTGGGATGACTATTGTATGACATGAGATTCATCCTCTCATATGTTTATAAAGGTCACATAGCTATATGTCATATCATACCATAATTCCACTTGATTTTCCATATCCTGCAAATATATTGGTCTGCCGGAAACCGTGGGGACAGGTACCCTGGTAGCGTCTATTCAGGTAATACAAGGCAACCTGCAAAGGGAACTGGATTATGACAAACGAAACGTCCCCTTGTCACATATATTTTTTCATGCTGCGCAGTTTGTTTACCGTTTCCTTATCCAGCTCCAGTTCACAGCTCTTCATCCCCTGCTCCAATTGGTCCAGGTTGCTGAAAGATACTATGGGGATCGAAGGAAAGTCCTGGTGCATTATAAAGGCCAGTTCCACTTGAATAATGTCTGCATTTAGTCGGTTCGCCGTTTTTTCCAGTTCATCAAAAATTCGCTTGTTTGAAGGTATATCGTATCTGGATGATATCTTTTGAGATAAAGGTTCTCCCCTCTGCAATTTTGAAAAGTAACCCTTTGCCGCAGCAGTGTATGCCATTGCATTTAAGCCGGTTTTCTTATGATACTCGTAAGTATCCTCATCCATCAGGACAAGGGTCTTATCCTCTATACCATTATAATTTACATCGGCCAGACTCCACATAAGCTGGTTGCAGACAAAGCCGGGGATATTCTGCTTACTGGCATATTCACCGGATTCAATTATTCGCGATAGAGCCCAGTTTGAACAACCGTAGTAGCGGATTTTGCCCGCTATCCGTGCTTCTTCCAAAGTATCCAATAACTCTTCCACCGGAACATCTGGGTTATCCCGGTGCAGGAAATAAAGGTCTATATAGTCGGTATTTAAACGCTCCAGGCTCTCGTTCAGATCCTTTTCTATAGCCTCGGGATTGACCCTGGAAATGCTGGTATCCGATATATCCGGATGGGCACCCTTTGTGCTGATTACAACATCCTTGCGAAGGCCGGTTTCCTTTAGCCATTCTCCGATAACCTTTTCGCTTCTGCCCCTTGGTCCGGGAACCCAGTCGCCATAAACATGGGCTGTGTCTATGAAGTTTCCACCCAGTTCAACAAATCTGTCAAGTTGGGCCTTTGCTTCCCTGGTATCTATGGATGTGCCGAAATTTACGGTGCCTATGCTTAAAGGTGATACATACAAATCGGTGTTGTTAAGTAGAACTCTCTTCATCCTAATGCCTCCTCATATAATTTTAGCATCCGCTACTGGCCATTTATTCTATAGCCTGTTATGACTCTATTATACCAATATCCATATGCTATATAACGCATTTATAAGTAAAATATTTTTTATATCTATGAATGAATTGTTGTAGAATCTATCCAGGTTACGAAGGACGGCGCAGCTGAATGTGACAAACGAAACGTCCCTTTGTCAGATAACCTAGCTAAAATGTGACAAACGAAACGTCCCCTTGTCATATTTATTGGTATATCCCAATAGCACCTTCTATGTTATAATACGTGTGGTGTGTATGCATTTTGTTAGAAACGTTGGAGAGGACGGACTGGTATATGAGGGAAAGACATCTAAAGAGGATATTTAAAAGATTTGGGAATGAATTAACCTGGTTCAAAGGGAACGCCAGAGTATCTATTATATTGGAACCTTTATGGGTCATACCACATAATTTGTTTGCCACCTATGCTTCCGTATATATGGTAGCCCTGGGGGTTACCGACAAACAAATCGGACTGATAGCATCTATTTCAATGGCCCTGCAAATGTTTTCTTCGTTACTTGGAGGGTATGTAACGGATAAACTGGGTAGAAAGCGTACCAGCCTGATCTTTGACACCCTTAGCTGGAGTATCCCTACCCTAATTTGGGCTGTAGCCCAGAACTTCTATTATTTTCTTATTGCAGCAATAATCAATAGTTTTGTGAGGATTGTTCATACTTCATGGACCTGCCTTCTTGTTGAAGATACGGCTCCTGAAGATAGGGTGCATGCATATACCTTGTTACAGGTTGCGGGAATTTTAGCGGGCTTCGTTGCTCCCCTTGGAGGACTTCTGGTAAAAAGATTTGAATTGGTACCCGCTGTTAGAGGGATGTATTTCTTCGCTTTTATTTCTATGACTACTATGTTTTTTCTGAGAAATCATCTGGTTCGCGAGACGAAACAGGGTCTTATAAGAATGAAAGAGTCCAAAAACGAGAATTTTCTTGGCAGTATAAAGGATTATATAGTTGCAGCAAAGAAGTTGGTTTCCTCTCCATATACCATGGTAGCCTTCCTCTTGTCCGTATTTACCAATATTAACAATATTATCAGGACCAATTTTTTTGCCATAGTATTGACCCAGAGATTGGGCTTCAGCCAACAGAGCCTGTCCCTTTTCCCGGTTGTACAATCAGCAGCAATGCTGCTTGTATATATTCTTGTTATGCCCGCCCTGGGAAGACTTAAGTTTAAGCTGCCCCTGATGAGTGCCTTCGCTGCAATGGTACTTAGTAACTTATTGTTGGTAATATCACCTGCTGAGAGCTTTTTTATGGTTATTATATCAACAGCCCTGACTGCCTATGGTACAGCGGTATCCTTTCCCTTCGTGGAATCCATGCTGGCAAATTCCATTGATGATAGTGAAAGGGCCAAGACCATGTCCATCCTATATGTTATCCTCTTTGGTATAACAGCCCCCTTTGGGTATATAGGAGGGACACTGTCCTCTATATCAGAAGAGCTTCCTTTTGTTCTCATGACCATATTATTTGTTGTTTGCCTGTTCCTGGTGGTGGTTTTGGACAGGCTGGATAGATCCAAGGTGGTATCAACGGATAATACAGTCCAGTTGTAATAATGGAATAATACTAACTGGGAATAATCAGCGGAGTGATCTATTTGCCATTGTGGGAATATGATATTTTTATAATTTGATGACAAACGAAACGTCCCCTTGACATATGGGAGGTGAAACAATGGGAAAGTATCAAGCCAGATATTTAAAGCTAGCTGAGAATGGTGAGATTGAACATCGGGTCACCCTTCTTAAGGAAAAACTAAAGAGCTGCACTGTCTGCCCCCACCACTGCCAGGTCAACCGCTTGGAAAATAAACGGGGTTTTTGCCAGGCGGGGACTAAAATGGTTATCAGCGCCTATGGACCTCACTTTGGTGAAGAAGGCATACTTGTTGGAGAGGGAGGTTCGGGAACCATCTTCTTCAGCCACTGTACCTTACGCTGTGTCTTTTGCCAGAACTATGAGATCAGCCATAAAGGTGAGGGATACAAGGTATCCCCTCAAGAACTTGCTAGAATTATGCTGGCCCTCCAAAGAAGGGGATGTCATAATATAAATCTGGTTTCACCCTCCCATTTTGTCCCTCAAATTGTTGAAGCCCTTAGCCTGGCTATAAAGGACGGACTAACCTTGCCCTTGGTCTATAACACCGGAGGGTACGATGACATCGAAACCTTAAAGCTATTGGATGGGATTATTGATATCTATATGCCGGATATCAAGTTCGGCAATAATGAAAAGGCCAAAAAATATACTAAAGTTACAGATTATTTTGATATAGCAACTGCAGCGGTAAAGGAAATGTATCGCCAGGTTGGAAACCTAAAGCTGGATGATAGGGGTATTGCCTGTTCCGGTCTTTTAATAAGACATCTGGTGATGCCAGATAATCTTGCTGACACCGAGAAAGTTTTGGATTTTATTGCCGCGGAACTTTCCAAAGATACAGCTGTAAATATAATGAACCAATATTATCCGGCACACCAGGCTTATCTATATCCAGAACTTGGCAGAAGGATAAGCAGGCAGGAATACTATAATGCTATTGAATATGCAGAGAAACTAGGGCTGACTAATACTCGGCTTTAGTAACGGATTCACTAATCGAATTTTCTATTTAATAGAATTAATAGTCATACTGTTTTTGATGACTACCTCTAATCGCTGAAAAGATCATCCAAGGAGGCAGTCGATGGAACAGTTAAATTTTTCTTATCATTTTATCAGGCCTTTATTATTGGCTCTCAAATTCCATTTTTGAATTTACTTATACATTCTTGTAGAATCCCTAACATTTCTACCAACTCTAATTGACTCATACCATCTGTTTTCGTAATTCAATTAAATTTTTCAAATAAGTATCCCCTCAACATATATGGTACCAACTGCAGATATTTAAGATAATGACCATTATGGCGTGGATAATCAATTTGAGATTTACCATTTACCGATATAATGCATATACCCATGAATAACAACTAAATGATTGATTCAACAGGTATCTGAACTTAGTGACTTATTTGTTCCTTGATGGAATATTAGTGTTGTTGTCTGTTTGTGTAAAAGTTCTATACACATGATATTTCATCAGAATAAGTTCAACGACATTATCATAGAATGATAATACCCTTTTAGCCCCCTAACTACTTTAGACAATTGCACTATGCAATGATATACTAAAATCGATGGGGGGAATGACAATTGCAGAAGAAAAGATACGATGCAGCATTTAAAGAAAAACTAGTTAAAGAGGCCATAGAAACAGGCAATGCTACTGTAGTTGCTCGCAAATATAATATTAATCCTGGCGTTGTAAGCCGATGGGTTAGGGACAGCAAGAATCAGCCATACAAAGAAGTACAAAAAAAAGCACTGATCCCATACCAAAGCCTATCGCAAGAGCCATTAGACCTTGATTCTGCACTTAAACAGATTCATCAGCTAAAGGCGATTGTAGGTAAAAAGGAGCTGGAAATAGAGATCCTATCCGACCTATTAAAAAAAACGAATGCACTTTGACCCATAAAGTAGAAACGGCACAAGACTATATAGACACTGGCTTCAATGCCTCAGAGGTATTCACAATACTTGACCTTAATCCATCAACCTACTATTATCGGGTAGCCAATAAAGGGCTAGATAGGGCGTATGGAGGCGGTAGGCCTATCCCGGGCTATTCCCTGACTACTAAGGGTGAAAAGGTATTCGATGGCCAAATAGAGGAATATATCATGGAGCTCATTGAAGGCGAAGCTTTTGGCTATGGCTATTATAAAATTCACATTATCCTAGAGCGTAAATACAATTTAATTATCAACCACAAGAAAGTTTACAGGCTTTGCAGCAAGCTAGGGATCTTAAAGCCTCAAAGGCAGATAAAGGTCAAGTATCCAAGGTGTATTGCCCGTAATCGGAAGATTATAGCCCCTAACCAGCTCTGGGAGGTAGATATCAAGTATGGATATATATCCGGCGAAGACAGATTCTTTTATATCCTTTCTTTTATAGATGTTCTAGATCGCAATATTATCGATTATCATATTGGTCTTCGTTGTACCGGGCAAGATGCCGTATTCACATTGGAAAACGCTTTAAAACGCCGGAATATCGATCCAAAGGAAACTAATTTGGTAGTGCGCTCTGATAATGGTCCCCAATTTGTAAGCCATGTATTTGAAGAGGCCTTAAGTGAACTTGGGATCGGGCACGAAAGGATTCCTGTAAATACACCCAATAAAAATGCTCATATAGAAGCGTTTCATCGGATATTGGAGGATGATTGTCTATCCAGCAATGAGTTTGAAACCTACGCCCATGCATACATGGCTATCGTTGGATATATGGACTATTACTGCAATATAAGGATCCATTCTTCGATAAAGTACTTGCCACCGGCGGAATACTATCTAGCCGTGTTAGCAGGACAAATTCAGCCATCTGTGGTCAGGGTATAGGACTATGATTACCCAAAGAGTAAGGATAAATTTTTAAGTACTGTTTACTATGAGTGGCGGGTTGTGATAGCCTGGTATGGCGCCAGCCGCAAATCCCATAGCCGCACCCTTAAGGATTACCCACGGGGATTTCTGCGGATGGCCCATCGGCTGGTTAATCACATCCCGAGAGGCTCGTTGTCAATAGGGATTCTTGAAAAATTATCCGTGGGTGTGCACACTTGTGAACCTTGGCAACGGAATATTAAGCAATCCTATGATAGCAAGAGAATCTAAGAGTTTTTCTCTAAAATAAGGGGGTTAATCCG
>ERZ773359.4703-NODE-4703-length-13848-cov-5.545349_pt1 | contig 13848 bp, 12 predicted proteins | sample MGYA00374955_ERZ773359 | MGnify/ENA primary metagenome ERZ773359 (study PRJEB29098, sample SAMN04486028) | biogas fermenter metagenome | study: EMG produced TPA metagenomics assembly of the Biogas fermentation microbial communities from Germany - Plant 4 DNA1... | reverse complement strand
TTAGTCAAAAAGTTTGGAGACAGACAATTCTTCATGAATGCGGATAATGGCATCTCCAATCAATGGAGCTACTGATAAGACTTTTATCTTTGTGCCCTCAAGTTTCTGAGGTATAGTGTTGGTCACAACAATTTCTTTAATAGGTGATTCCTCCAGGCGCTTGATGGCTTCCCCGGACAAGACCGGGTGCGTACAACAAGCATACACATCTTTTGCCCCATGTTCCAGCAAAGCTTGTGCTCCCAGGGAAATAGTACCTGCCGTATCTATGATGTCATCAATCATAATGACTGTTTTACCTTCCACGTTTCCGATAATATGCATAACTTCAGCCACATTCGGTTCCGGACGCCTTTTATCAATAATGGCAATGGGCAATTTCAGCCGTTCGGCCAGCTCCCGCGCCCGGGTAACACCGCCCATGTCCGGTGAAACCACCACGGCATCTATAAGGTTTTTACCAAGAAAATAATTGGAAAGGATCGGCAGACTTTTCAAGTGATCTACGGGAATGTCAAAAAATCCCTGAATCTGACCGGCATGAAGATCCATGGTAATAACACGATCGGCACCGGCTGTTGTTAATAAATCCGCCACCAGCTTTGCCGTAATGGGATCCCTGGCTCTGGTTTTACGGTCTTGACGCGCATAACCGTAATAAGGCAGTACAGCATTAATACTTTTGGCCGACGCCCGTTTCATGGCATCCATCATAATTAACAATTCCATGAGATTTTCATTGGCAGGATAGCAGATCGGCTGGACAATAAAAACATTTGCTCCTCTGACACTTTCACCGATATAGATACTGACTTCTCCGTCACTGAAACGTTTTATCTCTGCCTTTCCCAAAGAAATACCAATATGCTCGGCAATTTCTGTAGTCAGCGCCAAATTTGCCGTGCCGCTAAAAATCTGGAGCTTTTTTGCTCGATACACGCTTTACCCTCCTGACTATAAGCTGCTTGCCATTTCTGCCCGGCGGCAGGTGCAGAGCTGCAGCTTGAATTCAACCTGTACAAAGGGCTTATCTTCGCCTACGGTCATTCTTTTTCCTGCCTGCTTTCGTCATTTTTCGCCGCTTTCTTTTCTAAAAAGCGGCGGGCAAGCCCATCCTTATTTACTTGTTGGGTACGCTCTATGGCCAACGCTCCCTCCGGCACATCACGGGCAATGGTTGAACCGGCAGCCACAAAGGCGCCCTTACCGATTTTTACAGGCGCCACCAAATTACTGTTACAGCCAATAAACGCCTCATCACCAATGATAGTCTGGTGTTTATTTTGCCCGTCATAATTAACCACAATAGCACCAGCCCCGATATTTACATCCTGACCGACCTGCGCATCCCCTATGTAAGCAAGATGTGCCACTTTACTGCCACTGCCCAGGGAAGACTTTTTGATTTCTACAAAATCACCGATTTTAACGCCTGTTTTAAGTTCAGTTTCAGGACGCAAATGGGCGTAAGGGCCGACCGTTACCTTATCTGCAATAATGCAACCTGTGGCTACAGAATGGCGGATAACTACGCCATCACCGATGCGGCAATCTGTAATTTCCGTGTTGGGACCAATCACACAGCCGCTGCCAATACGCGTTTCGCCCTTCAAAAAAGTCTGCGGCATAAGTATGGTATCTTGACTCACTTGAACGCCTGCATCTACATATGTGCTTTTAGGATCAATTAAAGTAACGCCTGCCTCCATTAGTTGCCTGTTTATTCTTTCCTGCATAAGCTGCTGCGCCTCTGCCAGCTGCAGCCTGTCATTAACACCCAGAGCCAAACGATAGTCAGACAAAAGGTGTGTATTTACTATACCCCCATATTGCAAAATTAAAGCAATACAGTCGGTCAGATAATACTCCCGCTGTGCATTGTCATTATTAACTTCAGACAAAGCTCTACGCAGGTAATTAACTTCAAAAAGATAAGTCCCGGTATTAATCTCAGTGACAGCCCGTTCTTTACTGTCGGCATCCTTTTCTTCAACTATTTTTTGGACGTTGCCGGAAGCATCCCTAATAATGCGTCCGTAGCCGTAAGGATCGGGAACCCGGGCGGAAAGAATGGTGGCTGCAGCTTCTGTTTCTTTAAATGTCTGCAAGAGCCCCTGAAGCGTCTCGGCCGTCAGCAAAGGTGTATCCCCGCACAAAATAAGCACGGAACCTTTTGCCGGCAGTAAAGATTTTGCCTGCATGACTGCATGTGCCGTGCCTAATTGCTCTTTTTGCTCCGCATAAAAAACAGTATCGGCAAAGAAGTTTTTAACTTCCTCACCTTTATGGCCCACAACCACTATGATCTCGGAACAAATGCTTTTTGCTGCCTCAATAACGTGCTCCAGCATAGGCCGGCCGCATATCGGATGGAGCACTTTGGGCAGCTGTGATTTCATCCGTTTGCCTTCTCCTGCGGCCAAAATAACTGCCGCCATCTTTTCCACCGTCATGCCCCCTTTTCTCTAGTTTAACTCAATTGGTCTCATTTTAGATCATAACAGATAAAAAGGATAAAAAAAAGGAGCATATGCTCCGTTATGCACCAACCAACTCTCCTTCTTTTTCCAGCTCTGCATTATAGGCATTTAAAACCGCCGTTTGTATAAGCTCGCGCGTCTCAGAGGTGATGGGATGCGCGATATCTTTGAACTCTCCGTCGGGAGTTCTTTTACTGGGCATGGCTACAAACAAACCATTGTTTCCGTCAATAATCCGCACATCATGGACCACAAACTGGTTGTCCAAAGTAATGGAAACAATTGCTTTCATCTTTCCCTCGCTATTAATTTTTCTAATTCTGACATCTGTTACTTCCATCATTTTCACCGCCTTTCAAGCACGCACTGTATGTATTTTGCTATTTCCACAAAAACATTGCAATTCCTTCTTTTTTTTGGCAAAATATTTGCCATTATTAACTTTTTCTTAATCTTCGCCGCTTAACGAGGTGCCAATAAATGTTCAGCCAAACGCAAATCACTAAGCTTATCTACATCGGTGCCAATTTCCGGAAATCTGGAAATTATGGCCTGCCCCGATAAGCCGAATAATTCCTCAAAACGAGCTTCCAACTCTGCGATTGACAGTCTATGTGTGAAAAATTTTATAATAAAAACTATACCAAAAACTGAAACTAAACGAAGCGGACTTTTACGCATGGCGAAAATTTCTTCCAGGCGCGGCAGCATCGTTTGCAAACAGCGGGGACTGACAATAAATAAATTACCGCCTGTATACTCTCCTTCCTTCAATTTCACATATGTTCGCTTAACACCGGGAAAACGCATTTCATTATCCTGGCGGGAAACAATGGGATAATAAAAATCTTTTTGCCCCGAACAACTTTGCAGCAATTCCTCCACCGCCTCCGGCGTTAAAAAAGGCACATCTGAAGAACATACCAGAAAATGTTTTTCAGGCTGTAGCGCCATAAAACCCCGCTCCATATTTTCTACAATATTTTTACCTTCCTCAACAAGTGTAACCTCATCACCCAAAGCTTCCGCCGCCAATAAATCTTTCGGGCCCACCACGGCGATACGGCCGATGCTTTCAGCCTGTTTCAGAGCGGCAAGCACATAGGAAAGCATGGAGCGACCGTGTATTTTTATAAAGGCTTTATTCTGTACCTGCTGCTCCTTCGTTAACTCTGATGGTTTAGCTCCTCCGGCTAAAACTACAACATCAGTCATGAGGCAAACCTCCTCCTGTATGCGGCTGGCAAGTATCCGTCAGCCAGACCTTGTATCTCTCATGTAATAGTAATTGTGCCAATTTTTCCGCTTCCGCCCGGGAATTAAATAAGGCAAAAACAGTAGGACCACTGCCGCAAAGCAGCGCGGAACCGGATGCATTCATTTTTGCCTTCAGTGTTTTAACAGCAGGATGTATTCGAAAAACTGCCGGTTCCAGCATATTGGTTAAATGGCTGATTATTTGCCGGTGGTTTTTTGCTTTCAGGGCAGAAAGCATACCCGGCAGATCATACGCCCCGCTAAAATCATCAGGCTGTAAAGCGGCGTAAACTGAGGCAGTAGAAACATAAAAACCCGGATTGGCCAACACAACGTAAAAGGGCGGGCAGTTGGGCAACTCGGTTATGATTTCGCCCCGTCCCGTGCCCAACGCCGTGCCTCCACGAAGACAAAAGGGCACGTCCGAACCCAGCCGGGCTGCAAGTTCAAAGATTACATCCTCTTCCCAGGGCAACTGCCATAAACGCACAAGCCCGCGCAAGGTAGCGGCAGCATCACTGCTACCGCCGGCCAATCCGGCAGCCAGCGGTATTCTTTTCTCTAAACGGATATGTACTCCTTGTTTTACCTCATACAACAATTTTAGCCTTTCTGCAGCGCGCCAGACCAAGTTGTCCTGGGCGGCAGGAAGGCCGGGATGATCACAAGACAAGATTATGTTGTTTTCTTTAATTTTGGTAAAGGTGAGTGTATCGTGTAAAGCAAGACTTTGATAAACCGTCTCCAATTGATGATAACCGTCATCACGTTTCCCGGTTACCGCCAATAGTAAATTAATTTTGGCATATGCTTTTTCATAAATAGACATTTTGTCCTCCCCAGATTGCTGCCAAAGCATTCGGCATTCCAGGGAAAAACTCCTGCTAAGAAAGTGCCACGGTACTATCTATTTTTTCCGGCAAAGCAGTTTTATTAACCAAGGAAGATCGTTTCCCAAAAGCAAAAATAGTAGACAGAACCACATCTATTTTTTCATAAAAAACAAGCACAAGATCACCGGCTGTAGCCATCTTTAAAGCCTCCTGCAGGGCCTGCTCTTCCGTCGGCAAAATTTTAATCAAAGCTTCCTCTTTACCCGCCTGCATGGCTCCTTTTTTTAAAAGCTCGGCAACTTCGCCCGGTTTCCTGCCCCGGAGATCTTCATCTTCTTTAATGAAGAGAAAATCAAAATATTTTGCCGCCACGATGCCGGCGGTAAACACTAAATCATTTCTGCGGTCCCCCGGCACTCCCAGTACGGCTAAAGTCCTATTGGGCTTTAGTTTCTTGACAAACTGTCCGATTTTAGCAAACCCGTCCGGGTTATGGCCGTAATCAACCAGTACACTGAAATCCCCCAGGCGGTAGAAATTAGCTCTTCCCGGGTTATCTTGCGGCGAGGAAGTAAACTCTCGCAAGTAAGCGGCCGCTTGACGTATTGGGATACCGTAACCCCAACAGGCAGCTAAAGCAGCCAGCAAATTTTCTACCTGGTGTAGCGCATAACCATTGTGGGTGACGGCAAAATCACGCGTTCTTCCCACCAGGGTCACACGATTGCCCCAGGCTGCCAAAATGGCTCCCCTGCGTAAAAAGAGAGCACGCCCGCCACTGCCCAAATGACGGCGGACTGTAATGCTGTCTGCCTGGGTACTGAAATAAATAATTTTTGCCCAAACCCGCTCTGCCAGTTCATGAACATGAGCTTCATCTGCATTTAACACAACAGTTCCGTTCTCATACACTGCTTCCGCCACCAGGCTTTTAACATGAATCAGATCAGACAGTGTTTCCATGCCGTCCTGGCCCAGATGGTCAGGACGGATATTGCAGATTACAGCCACATCGGCACGGTCATAGCCCAAACCGCGACGAATAATACCACCCCGGGCCGTTTCCAGAATAGCCACTTCTACTTCCGGATGGGACAAAACTGCATTGGCCCCGGCAGGTCCCGTCAAATCGCCTGTTTTGGCTAAAGTACCGTTATAATAAAGTCCGTCAGTGCAACTCATGCCGGTATACAAACCATGCTTGCGCAGTACATATTCCAGCATACGCGCCGTTGTAGTTTTACCGTTAGTGCCGGTAACACTAAATACAGGTATGCGCACAGGTTGATCCGCCGGGAAAAGTTGTGCCACAATTTCTGCTCCCACATCCCGGGCGGTGCCTCTAGTGGGATATAAATGCATGCGCAACCCGGGAGCGGCATTGATTTCTATAATTCCTCCCTCCTGCCTGTCGGGGGGCAGTTTAATGTCCTGCATCACCAGATCAACACCGGCAATATCCAGGCCGATTAAGGCAGCGGCACGAACGGCAAGTTCTGCCTGCTTTGGATGTACTTCAGACGTGACATCACAGGCAGTGCCGCCGGTGGATAAGTTAGCGTTATCGCGTAGCAAAACTTTTTGTCCCCGGGGCACAATGGTTTTTAGTGTTAATCCCTGACGGCGCAACACTTCATTTGTGATCTGATCCACCGGAATTTTTGTTAAAGCTTTCTCATGCCCGTCTCCACGCAGTGGGTTTTGATTTTCCCTTTCAATTAATTCCGCAACCGTATGGACACCGTCCCCCGTCACCAGGGCAGGTATCCGCTCTGCAGCTGCCACCAGCCTTTTATTTACCACTAGCAGTCTGTAGTGTCTCCCTTCAAGGTAAGATTCTATCATTACCCTGGGACTGTATGCCGCCGCCAAAGCATACGCTTTTTTTACTTCCTCACTGCTTTGTAAATTAAGGGATACTCCTTTACCCTGATTGCCATTATCAGGTTTAATCACAAGGGGGTACCCCAGCTCCTGAGCTGCCTTTAATGCATCCTGCAGGCTGTCTGCCACAAAGCCACAGGGCACCGGTAGACCGTGCTGCTGTAGAATCTTTTTTGTCAGCGGTTTATTGCAAGCAATATCTACAGCTATACAACCTGTATTTTCACTTATGCTGGCGAGAATGCGCTTCTGGTATTTCCCGCTTCCCAAACGATATAAACTGGAGCCTTCCGCCAACTGTTGAAAGGGAATTTGTCTTTTTTTGGCAGCTGCTAAAATAGCTGCCGTGCTGGGTCCGGGAAGATATTGTGCAGCAAGTTTTTTGGCTTGTTCGATATCTACCCTGGGATCATATTTTTTTCCCTCCAGCAGAGCTTCTGTCAGCCTCACGGCTGACCGGGCCAAAAATTCGGCTGCCTGCCGGCAGCGGTATTCAGCAATAATTTCCACTAGGCTGTCGTCATGACTGCGTGTTTTACCGTAATTTGTTCCGATAGCTGCCTGATTTTGTAGCTCCAAAAAAATATGTTCCACCACATGCCCCAAGTAAGTACCTTCACGGACCCGCTCGATGAAACCGCCTTTATAGCCGCGGGAACATCTATGTTCTATCATACCGGGCAAAATCTGCAGCAATTTTTCCGCAAAAGCAGGATCATACTTGGTGCAAAAATTGTTGGCAGAACCTAAATCCAAAAGCATTTTCATTACCGGACGGTGACTGTAAATATTGCGCCCGGGGAAAAAATGCAAACTGACAATTTTCATTTGCTAAATATCCTCCTTAGTCTGCGGCGTCTCGGCAATACGTTTAGGTAAGTTATACTTGTACCCTTTGGCGAGTATATGCAGTCTTACATTAGTCAGCGCCAGCGGTTGATCAAGGCTGGATTCAGAGACATTGGAATGTGTTACTTCAAGTCCGTCCACAATGGTCACAGTCCCGCTACCCACAACTTCACAGCGACCGGCCCCATCAACAATAACAGCCGTATCCTCATCAATGCCAATGCCCACAATATAAGGATTATGGGCCACCACGGCCAGTAAACGCCCGATGCGCCCCCGCTGGGCAAAATGCTGATCGATTACGGCTTCTCTTAATAAACCTAAACCGGGTGCCATGCGAATAATTTCCTTGCTGGGGGTAGCATCATCGGCTCCTCCCACCAACATTGTTTCACTCATGGCGGCGGCGCCGGCACTGGTTCCGGCAATCACTGCCCCCCTCCGGTAGCTGCTGATTAAAGCTTTGCCCAGGACACTGCCACCTAAAATGCCTGTTATGCGCAGCTGATCGCCCCCTGTGAAAAATATACCCGATTGTTTAGCAAAAATTTCCCTGTATTGTGCCTGATTGGCCACTTCTCTGCTGTGAACAGCCAATACATTTACCTCGGCGGCACCCATGTCCAGAAAAATTTGACGATACTGCTCCCCTGCCTGTGGTTCCGTACTGGCTGTGGACAAAATGGCAATTTTGGCTTCACGCTCACCGGCCAGCTGAAAAAAACGCCGAAGGATTTGACACTCTCCTTCTTTATCTTCAGCCCCACCAATAATTACCAGGTGGCCACTTTTTTTTTCAGACACAAAGAAACACCTCCGTTTCAATTCACAGCAGTTAATAGATTCTCCTTCAAGCCTGCATCCTATACAAATTCCGGCATAAGAAAAAACAAACACGCCTGCAAACGTGTTTGTCACTAAATTCGTTACTTTAAATTTTACTTTTGACTTGTACTGGCCGGAAGCTCTATGGTGAAAGTTGTTCCCTTTTGCGGGATACTCTCCACATAAATGCGCCCCCAATGATTTTCAATTATACGGTAAGAGATAGTCAACCCCAAGCCTGTACCTTCTTCTTTAGTAGTATAAAAAGGATCAAAAATTTTTGACACTTGCGTTTCATCCAGGCCGCAACCTGTATCGGTAAAACGTACTACAGCCAGATTATCTCTTGTTTCCGTAGAGATAGTCAGGCGACCGCCTGCAGGCATGGCTTGAATGGCATTGGTAGCAATATTAAGAAAAACTTGTTTAATCTGCGCCGGATCTGCTTCCACCGGCGGCAAACTGGGCACATAATTTTTACATAGTTCTACATTTTCTAAAAGAGATTTGCTTTCAATCAGCAAAAAAATCTCATCCAGAATGTTATGTAATTGTACTGTCTGCATTAACGGCGCTGCCGGCTTTGTTAACAGTAAAAACTCTTTAATAATGGAATTGGCTCTGTCGATTTCATCGATCATAAGTGAGCAATATTCATAGCCTCTGGTATCAGGCGCAAATTCCTGCAATAATATCTGCAAAAAACCCCGCAAAGTAGTCATGGGATTACGGATCTCATGGGCCGTTCCAGCTGCAAGTTCAGCCACCACTGAAAATTTCTCCATCTGCAACAATTCATTTTCCCTGGTTTTTGTTTCTGTGACATCCTGAAAAACACTGAACGCACCGATCACATTGCCCTCCGGCGAAAAAACCGGAGAAGCGTTTACGCTGTAAAAACGGATACCGTCTTTTAACGGTAGCTGCAGAAGGTATTGATTAAAATGTCTTTTTGTTTTCACTGCTTCAGACAGAATTTTGCGAAATTTCCGCGAAGGCAAAGAATCCCACTGCTCATTTATCTGCAGCAGCTCTTTTGCCGTTTGATTGAGATATGTAATCTGTAAATCTTCATTGACACTTAAAACACCTATATGCAGGTTGGAGAGAATTTCGCCCGGTTGTATTTCCTTGATGGGCTCTTCCGTCACTAAACTAATCTTGTTTTGGTTGTTATCTCCATGTTGGGTTTGGAGAGTTTTAATTTCCCCGGGCGTAAGCAGGAATGAATATGGCTGATTATAAAAGCATTGCCCTTTAAATTCCTGTGCTTCTTTTGTCTCTTTAAGAAAAATAACGAGCCGGCACACAGGATCTTTTCTTGCCCTTGACTGCAGGGGAGCAACTTTGCAATAGGGAAAATTGCGCGCCGCGATTCCGCCAAAGATACTTTGAATGGTTTGACAAAGCAAAGGACTTTTAATGATCATTTGACCAAAGGGGCATTTTGTGGAAACTATTTCGATTTTATTGTCCGAATAAGCTTTAAGATAGTAATTACCCCCCAGTTTATTTAAAACTGTAGCGATTAGTTCAGCAAATTCCTTGGGCGATAAATCGTGTCTACCGGTGTTTTGAAAATAATATTCTTCAATACTTAACCCTAGTTTTTGGCCGAGTTTTTGGAGACAGATTTCTGCAGCCTGGCCCATGAGCATTTCACTGAAAAGGAGATAATCTGCCAGCAACTGCAAAAAAAAGTCTTCCCGCAAGATAAACTCCATTAAACCAACCCCCGGCTCTATAATCGTTTTACCAACCGTTTGTTTTCCGTAATCCCGGGTATACGTCCTCGTTTAGCAATAGGCTTGCCTGCTACTTCTTTAATATCCATAGTCATATCGATGGCTGAAGCCCGCGAGATATAAGAGCCAACACCAAAAGCATCCACTCCTGCCTCCAACAGTGCCGGCAATCTCTCATCGTCAATTCCGCCGGAAACAAAAATTTTTACATGGGAAAACCCGGCTTGATCCAAGCGCGCCCTCACCTCACGCACCAGTCCAGGAGTTACGCCACCACGTTCTCCGGCAGTATCTAAACGTATACCATCTAAATTTTTACCTAAAGCCTGGGCTACTCGTAGTGCTTCTTCTGCTTCGTCTTTAAAAGTATCAACCAAGATTACACGCGGATCTTCATCCGGCATAATCCGGTCATAAACTTTAGCTACTTCTACCGTATCGCCAACAATTAACATCACCGCATGCGGAACAGTTCCTTTAGGTTCCTGTCCCGCCAGCTTGGCGCCCAACACACAACTACAGCCATCTACACCACCGATTATGGAGGCCCGCTCCATGACCGGCGCCACTGCCGGATGTACGTGCCTGGCTCCAAACATAATTACAGTATGGTCGCCGGCTAATTTTTTAATCTGCCGGGCAGCGGTGGCCCAACCGCTGGCACTGGCCAACATCCCCAAAATGGCAGTTTCATAAATACCAAATTCACTATAACGTCCTTTAATACGCATGACTGTTTCTTTAGGGGCAAACTCATCACCCTCCGGCAGTGCCCATACTTCTACATTTTTTTGTTTAAGCAAATTTAATGCTTCCTCTATACCACATAAAACTCCCGCTTTGCCCGCAAAAATTTCAGCCGTAACTTCTTCGTTCTCTTTTCCGGCCGCTCGTAAAATTTCCAAGGTGCGGATAAAATAGACATCAGTAGTGGCTCCCGCCAAAATTTCATCCTGATCGGCTGAATGCAAAAGCCGGTCCTTTGCTACTTGCAGCGCAAGAACGTCCTGTAAATTGCGTAGCTCCTTCACCGTATATCCCTCCATCAGTTGCCAGAATTCATTTCCACACATAAATAACGTATAAACTTATGCTTTACTATTCCACGCCAGGATTAAAATTCCTTTTTTTATGTATTTTGCACAGAGCATACAAGCCCAAGCTTTTAGAAAAAGCGTACCGGTTTGCCGGTACGCTCACCCTTATTGTTCATTCATGAGAGCACGTTCGGCGCGCTCAATCGCCAATCTCACCAAGTTACCACAATCCCGGGAAGAAACACTACCCCAGCCTTCTTTACGGACGATATCTGCCACGCCTAACTCTGCGGCTAATTCTTCCTTCAACGATTCGGACATAATCCGTTGACGTCTAGGACTCATTAGCCTCACTCCTTTGAACATTATTGGGCTAATTTTAGTGTTTACGTTTTTTGCAGCAATACACTGGCAATTTTTGCGCGTTTAAACAAGTAAACTTATACATACTTTTCCTTTTTTTCATGTATTTATAAAATAACGTAAAAAAATAACCCGGGTGCAAAACGTCCGGGTTATATTGCAATCAATTTCTTAACGTCCTACAAACATTTGTGTAAACATCATCCCGTACCGGCCGCCGCTGACGGCACCAATGCCAATATGCGTGTAATTAGGATTTAAAATATTGGCGCGATGCCCGGAAGAATTCATCAAACCGGTATGAGCCCGCTCAACTGTGGGAGCACCGGCTAAATTCTCACCTGCTAAACGGTAAGTTATCCCGGCAGCCTTCATCATGTCAAAGGGAGAACCATATGTGGGTGACTGGTGAGAGAAATAATTGAGATCAATCATATCCTGGCTTTTCAGACGGGCCAATCTCACCAATTCCATGTCTATTTTAAGAGGTGCCAGCCCTGCTTTGCTTCTCTCTGCATTGACTAAATCCAGCATTTTTTGTTCCGCTTCATTTAACCCCGGTACCGGTTGCGGTTCCGGCTCCGGTTCAGGCTGGGGTTCAGGCTGGGGTTCAGGCTCCGGTTGCGGTTCCGGTTGAGGTTGTGGTTCAGGTTCAGGTTGTAGTTCGGGAATTGGTTTTGGTTCCGGCTGGGGCTCAGGTTCAGGCTTTGGTTGGGGCCAAGGTTGAGGTTTTGGCTGCGGTTTAGGCATTGGAGTTAACTTCCAACAGATTGGAATCCGTAAAATTTGGCCCGGCACGATTTTAAAACCATTAAGTTTATTTAATAATTTTAACTGCTCTACAGACGTGCCGTAGTTTTTACTGAGACTGTAAAGAGTGTCTCCTTCTTTGACGCGTAAAAAGACCAGGCTGATTTCTGCTTTTTGCTCCTTACAGGTTTTCCCGTTAGGCTCAATAACCTGACCGTGGTTTTTTGCCGCGAACACATATTGAATTTTGGCTATACCTGAATGTTGCCAACCCGGTTGAGACTTGAAGCAGTATGTAGCCGACTTTGCTTCAGCAATGCCGGGAAGGCACAAGAGGAAAACTGCCAGTAGCAGGCAAAGGGAGAAACTTGTCCATTTTTTTTGCATTGTTGCTCACTCCTTTGAGTTAATTTAATCTTGTTAAGATATCTTTACAATCTCATTATAATTAAATTACAATTTGTCCGCAAAAAGTGAGATGGCGGCTTAAAAAGCATGAGCCCAGACTATTAAAATAAGGAGCTGCCTAAACAGCAGCTCCCTGACAATCTCATACCTATGGTTATTGCTACCACAACTTTGGAATTATTAACTTTGTGCCAAGCAGAAATTAAGTTTTACCACTTTGGTCTTCTGGGGATGAGAATCTTCTGCCCGGGGAAAATCAAATCAGGATCGCGGATTTCCGGATTAGCTGCAATCAAGTCATCCAGTGCTACACCAAAACGCTGTGCTATTTTAAAGAGGGAATCTCCCGGCTGCACCACATAAATTGTTACGGAGGGCTTCGGCCCCACTTCACAACTTGTAACAACTTCTAACTGGACAAATTCAGTTACTTTGACAAATACCTCTATAATAGTGGTTTGGCGTATATGCCTGCGATCATGACGGTCAAGATCAAAATCAGTAAATTCCACCCGCGGGTAAACTTGCACTACATTGCCCGGTTTGGCGCCGGGTATATCCACAAACACGGTAAAATGCTCCCGGGCTTCAAATTCCAAGACTTTGGGCTTATCGCCTTCGCGCACAAAGAAAATGCTTTTAATCAAATCTGCTTCTACAATTACTTTATCTTCAAGAACTTTTGCTTCAATATTTTCAAAACGTGTATCCGGCGGACCTGCCATCTTGCGCACCGGTGCCGGAGCGGTCAAATCTGCCACAATGTTTTCCTGCTTACTGCCTTCACCGATAACTTGTGCTACTTTCAGTAATTCTTTTTCTGTCCGCACATCTTTAATCTCAGTAACAACATCAGCCTGCACCGTCTCAGTTACTTTGGCAAAAATGTCAATGATAGCCGTTTGTTTGCCACGGGTAGGATCACCGGCATCAATATCCACATCAACATATTCTACACGCGGGTGAACCTGGACATTGGCACCGGGGAAAGCACCGGGAATATCAACAAAGTGGGTGAACTTTTCGTCCACTGAAACTTCAAACACCACATCATCTTCCGCACTGACAAAAAAGATTTGTTTGTGTAAGATCCCCTCAACCACAACTTTGTTTTCAATGACCCGGGCTGTGATATGTTTGATTTCAGCATCAACATTTTTGATCTTCCTGGCCGGGCGGCCAAAATCAATCACATTGCGCACTGCAACTTGTGCCGCATTTTCACCGACGACACTTTCCACTTTCAAAAGTTCAGTCTTTACTTTGTGTTTATCAACACCTTTTACATCCACTACCACATCAAGCTGAATGGATTCTGTGACTTTAACAAAAATTTCGAGAATTACTGTCTGCCGGAACAGGGAATTAACTTTCTTTTTGTGGAAAAGTTGAGCTTCTAAATCCTCATCATTGAAAT
>ERZ773359.4701-NODE-4701-length-13848-cov-51.047778_pt1 | contig 13848 bp, 14 predicted proteins | sample MGYA00374955_ERZ773359 | MGnify/ENA primary metagenome ERZ773359 (study PRJEB29098, sample SAMN04486028) | biogas fermenter metagenome | study: EMG produced TPA metagenomics assembly of the Biogas fermentation microbial communities from Germany - Plant 4 DNA1... | reverse complement strand
ACATTGTATCAGAGAGCCGTGAGCTTTTCTTTCACTTAATTCTACAAGTTGCCTATGTATATTTTGTCCGAAAAAGAAGTTTATTTTCACCGATATTTTTGATATACTATTTAAGGTAAGTTTGTAATGTGTGGAAGGATGTCAGTGATGAATATATTATCTACTCAGAAACAGGAATTAGCAGCACTGATTCAATCAGCATTGGAACAGCTGGTTGCCCAAGGAGAATTACAAGTAGCAGATTTACCGGAAATTACTTTAGAAATACCTAAAGATAAAGCTCACGGTGATTTTGCGTCTAATATTGCACTTGTTTTGGCGAAACCTGCCGGCATGAAACCAAGAGATCTGGCTGAAAAAATTGCTGCGCTTTTAAGCACGCAGGAAATGATCGAGAAAATCGAGGTTGCCGGTCCGGGTTTCATTAATTTTTTCCTGACAAAACAGTGGCTCTATGATGTGCTAGATGTGATTGAAACCCAGCAGTTGAATTATGGTGCTTCTAATTACGGCAATGGGGAAAAACTGTTGTTGGAGTTTGTCAGCGCCAACCCTGTTGGTCCGATGAACGTGGTCAACGCCCGCGCTGCTGCGATTGGGGATACCTTAGCCAATCTATTGAAGGCGGTTGGTTATGATGTAGCAACCGAATATTACGTTAACGACGCTGGTGTGCAGACTGAAATTTTTGCCCGTTCCTTACTAGCCCGGTATCGGCAGTTGGAGGATCCCAGCTATCCGTTTCCTGAGGATGGATATCCTGGTGAATATGTAGCAGATTTGGCGAAAAGATTAAAGGCGGAAGCGGCCGATTTTGATCAGATGGATGAGGCTGAGCAGCTGGAATACTGCCGCACCTGGGGCATCGATCAAATGGTTGAATCACAAAAGCAGGATCTGCAGAAGTTTAACGTGGAGTTTGATCGCTGGTTCAGAGAGCAGGATCTGCACAAAGCTAATAAACTGGAAGAAATTATTCAGCTCCTAACCGAGCGTGGTTATATGTACGAAGCTGAGGGAGCGCTGTGGTTTCGCTCCTCGGATTTCGGAGACGATAAAGACCGAGTAATTATTAAAAATGATGGAACTTATACTTATGTAACCGCTGATATCGCTTACCATTATGATAAGCTCAAACGTGGATTTACCAAACTAATAGATATCTTCGGTCCGGATCATCATGGCTATATTGCCAGGATGAAAGCGGCTGTACAAGCCCTTGGTTATCCTGAAGATGCACTGGAAATCTTGATCCTTCAATATGTAGCTCTGCTCCGCGATGGCAAGCAGGTTAAGATGTCAAAGCGTGCCGGAGAGTTTATTACACTTCAAGATTTGTTAGATGAAGTTGGTCGAGATGCAGCCCGTTACTTTTTTGTAATGCGCAGTCTAGATTCCCACTTAGATTTCGATTTAACTTTGGCTGCTGAGCAGAGCAATGAAAATCCTGTTTATTACATTCAGTATGCCCATGCTCGCATCTGCAGCATTTTGGCACAAGCCGAGCAGCAAAATATACCGGTTAAATCAATTGAAGCGGTTGACTGCAAACTTTTGAATCATGAATTAGAAATAGATTTAATTAAAAAACTAGCCGAATTACCAGATGAAATTTTGACTGCAGCAGTAGAGAGAGCACCCCATCGAATCGCTAGCTATGCACTAGAATTGGCAGGTTTGTTCCACTCTTTCTACACCCACTGCCATATTTTAGGAGAGCAGGATGCACTGAGAGATGCCCGGTTAGTCTTGGTTAACTGTGTGCGGATTGTGCTTCAGAGGGTTTTGCGCTTGATGGGTATATCTGCACCGGAAAGGATGTAGAGGAGGTATTCGATGGGTATCTCACAAGCTGGTAAGCTGATTCTGCAGGCGTTGAAAACCAGCTGGGAACATTTCACTACTTTGATAGTGCTGAATCTGGTATGGTTTTTACTGTCTTTTTCACCACTGTTTATTGATGCCTTTACTAAAGGCAGTTTAGGATGGTTTTTTGTTTTTATCGCCGCATCCCTTTTTCTGCTGGGTCCGGTCACAGCCGCGGTCCAATATTTAGTCTGGCAGTTAGTTCGCAATAACGAAATATCTGTAGGCGAATTTGTCCAGGCTTTGAAGCGGTTTTTTTGGCGGGGTCTGGCATTAGTTGGGATTGGGATTGTTACCCTGTTAGCGATTGCTGGTCTTTTTACATTGACCTCAAGTTCTGCTTCGTTTATAATGCGAGTTATTACCGGAATGGTGCTGTACTTAGCACTGTTCTGGCTTTTAGTGGCACAGTTTGTGTTCCCGCATTTAGTACAATACGACCTCGGCGTTCGAGCAGTGATTCTGCGGTCCGCTAGATTAGTAGTGGACAACCTATTAGTAAGCTTGGTGCTGCTTTTGGTCTGTGGTTTACTGACATTTATTTCTTTTATTTTAGTGATTCCTGTAATTCTTTTATGGTTCACTGTGATTAGTTTGTTGCAGAACTCGATCATGGTGGAACTGGTGGATTCTAGTAATGGTCATAGTAAAGATTTGGAGTAAGGAGGATGCTCGCAATGACCAAGTATATTTTCGTAACAGGCGGTGTAGTTTCCAGCTTGGGCAAGGGGATAACTGCAGCGTCTCTTGGTAGATTATTGAAAAACCGCGGTTTAAAGGTTACCAGTCTCAAACTGGATCCATACATCAACGTAGACCCAGGCACAATGAGCCCTTTTCAACATGGTGAAGTATTTGTCACTGATGATGGTGCCGAAACAGATTTAGATCTTGGTCATTATGAGCGCTTTATCGATACTAACTTATCTAGGCGGAGTAATGTTACTACCGGGAAAATATATTGGTCTGTTTTACAAAAAGAGCGCAGAGGCGACTTTCTCGGCGAAACTGTACAAGTGATTCCTCATATTACCAATGAAATCAAAGAACGGATCAAATGGGTAGCAGCGGATAGTGATGCGGATGTAGTAATCGTTGAAATTGGGGGAACGGTTGGCGATATAGAAAGTCTTCCCTTTTTAGAGGCGATCCGCCAATTTAAAAGCGATATCGGTAAGGACTCATGTTTGTATATTCATGTAACCCTGGTACCATATATTCAAACCGCTAAAGAATTGAAAACTAAACCAACGCAGCACAGCGTGAAGGAACTGCGGTCCATCGGTATTCAACCAGATATTATTGTCTGCAGAAGCGAATCGGAACTTCCTGAAGATGTCAGAGCTAAGATTGCCTTGTTCTGTGATATTGAAAAGCAGGCAGTAATCCCTAATACTGACGTTTCATCAATTTATGAGGTACCGCTGCTTCTAGCAGAAGCCGGATTGGATCGGATTGTCTGCGAAAAGCTGAATTTAAACTGCAATGAGTTAGATTTGCGGGAGTGGGAGCAGCTGGTCGAGGCGATCAAAAATCCGCAACACCGGGTTAAAGTTGCGATTGTAGGTAAATATGTTGCACTTCCGGATGCATACTTGAGTACAGTTGAAGCGCTGCGCCACGCTGGATTTGCAGAACAAACAGATGTTGAAATTGTATGGATTGATTCGGAAGGCTTAGAGTCTGGCGATATTAATGCCAGCGCTCTGGCTGAAGTGGATGGAATCTTAGTACCGGGTGGATTCGGTTCTCGAGGCGTAGAAGGTAAAATTAACGCTGTACGCTATGCCCGGGAAAATAATATTCCTTTCTTTGGAATCTGTATGGGGATGCAGTGTGCTGTTATTGAGTTCGCTAGATCTGTCTGTGGTCTTGAGAATGCTAACAGCTCTGAGTTTCAAGAAGATGGCGAGCATGTGATTGATTTGATGCCAGATCAGCAGAACCAAACCAACAAAGGTGGGACTATGCGGCTTGGCTTATATCCCTGTGAGCTGAATCGGGAATCAAAAAGCTGGCAGCTTTATCAAACTGATATGATCCAGGAACGTCACCGCCATCGCTATGAGTTCAATAATGCCTATCGGGAATTGTTCGAACAGCATGGGATGTTTTTTGCAGGATTGTCACCTGATGGTGTTCTAGTGGAAGTTATCGAACTGCCGGAACATCCTTGGTTTGTAGCCTGCCAATTCCATCCTGAATTCAAATCGAGACCAAATAATCCGCACCCTTTGTTTAAAGGATTTATTCAAGCGGCATTAAAAAAACAAGGGTCAGAGCAATAATCTGACCTTTTTTGCATAAAACACCAAATTTGGATGCATACTCCTTGGTAGAAAGGGGTATGCATAATGAGATATGTAAACATTTGTTTGCTGGTTGTTTTGCTGCTTAACCTCTCGACAGGCACAGTTTTAGGCAGAGCTGCATTTATGCATGGTGAGATTCTCGAGGTTTTTCCGGAGCAGAACAAAATTAGAGTGCTGTCAGAAGGCCGCATGCAGATCCTAGAATTGGCTGATCAGGTAGAGATATATAGACGCGGCCAACCAGTTTCACTGCTGTCCACTCGCCCGGTTGCGGAAAATTACTTTCAAGAAGGAATATTTTATATGAACGAGCTGGGCCGGGTGGTGCTGATGGTTGTAGATTACGCGGTTGAAGAAATTCAAACAGCATCGGGCAGTCTCCTCGTTTACTACGATCTTTTTGGCGGTGTGAAAGAAGTCGAACAATTCCCCCCTCTAGAAAGGGATCCGCTGATTTGTAGCGAATAATAGCTAGAGAAAAGATAGGGGGAATTATAAATTGCTGCTTTCTGGAGAGAGAACTATGGCTATCTACTGCCCAGCTTGTGAACAACTGCATTATCATCAATTTTCGCTCTTCCAACTGTCTAGTTCTCCTCGTGCGTTCCATTGTACTTGCGGCTTTACTCAAGCCCATATTACCAAGCACAATCGGCGCTATGAAGTGAGTTTATTAACTCCTGCGGGGGATAGAGTGCGATTATTGTTTCCGTTTAGAGAGTTTTGGTCAGCGCCATTACTTACATTTTATTCGCCGGATGAAGGTGAAATATTAGGCTACTTTGGGGAAGCAGAGCATGTTAAGGAGGCAGCAGCCGACTTTGACAGTGATTTGCTTGAACCAGATGATTTTTTTGCTCCAGAGATCATGACTGAGATTTTAGCTTACTTACAAAAATTAGCTGCTGCGCAGAAAATTGGCTGCACTTGCAGCGATCCTGCGGTGGGGATAGATGTCTATCCTGATAAAGTGGAATTGGTCTGTTCCAACTGCGGCAGCGCTATTTTGATGAGTGCAGTAAGCGAAGATGATATCGCAAGGTTATACAGTTTGTCGGAGTTGAAGATGAAACCGGCATCTTATACATATTTGGGTGAATGGCTTAAGCCGATTCGCTGATGAGGGGGAATTATAAATGTTAGTATCAGGAAAAGAAATCTTACAAGAAGCTAAACGCGGAAAATATGCTGTAGGAGCTTTCAATGTTAACAACATGGAAATCTTACAAGCAATTGTGGAAGCTGCTGAGGAGGTTAACTCCCCTGTCATTATTCAAGCCAGTCAAGGTGGATTGAAATATGCAGGTCTAGAGTATATTGCCGAAATGGGCAAACTGGCAGCCGCTCAAGCAAAAGTGCCTGTAGCTCTCAATCTTGATCATGGCACTGATTTCAGCCAAGTGGTGCGTTGCATCCGCCATGGTTTTTCCGCTGTTATGATTGATGGGTCACAAATGTCCTTCGAGGAGAATATTGCTATTACTAAGAAGGTTGTAGAAGTGGCCCACCCCAACAACGTTTCAGTAGAAGCTGAACTCGGTAAAATTAGCGGCGTGGAAGACGATGTCGTTGTTGCAGAGCATGATGCGTTAATGACAGACCCTGATGAAGCAGCTGAATTTGTGGAACGCACTAACTGTGATGCTTTAGCTATTGCTATTGGAACCGCCCACGGAGTTTATAAGGGAGAACCGAAATTAGACTTCCAGCGCTTAAATGAGATCAGCAGTCGGATTGATACTCCGCTGGTACTTCATGGTGCTTCAGGAGTTTCCGATGATGCAATCCAGAAAGCAATTTCTTACGGAATAGTCAAGATTAATATTGATACTGATCTGCGGATTGCATTCTCAAATGCAGTTAAAGAGGTGCTCAAGAATCATCCGGATGAAATTGACCCACGCAAGATTCTTGGACCCGCAAAATCAGCATTGAAAGATGCAGTCAAAGCTAAAATGGAGCTGTTTGGCTCCGTTGGCAGGGCGTAAGAGTTTGTGGATTGGATCGTTCTGATCCAATCCACTGGAAATGAGGTGTTCGTTGTTTGGAAATTGCGGAATTAGAAAGCATGACTACAGCTGAACTGCAGTCAATTGCTAAAAATTTATCGGTTCCATATTCGAATTTACGCAAAAAAGATCTGATCATTCAAATTCTTAAAGCCGAAACAGAGAGAGAAGGACTGCTGTTTATCAGTGGGATCTTAGAAATAATGCCGGATGGTTTTGGATTTCTGAGAGTTGACAACTATACACCTGGTGTGGATGATGTGTATGTTTCTCCTTCTCAAATTAGACGCTTTAACATGAGAGTAGGAGACGAGGTACTTGGACAGGTTCGCCCTCCGAAAGATGGCGAAAGGTATTACGCTTTATTAAAAGTAATTGCCATTAACTTGTCTAATCCTGAATTAGCGATTAAAAGGCCCCATTTTGATGACTTGACTCCAATTTATCCTAACCAACGCTTACGGTTAGAGACTGAACCCACCGAGATTTCTACCAGACTGATTGATATCATTGCCCCATTAGGTTTAGGCCAGCGCGGAATGATTGTAGCACCTCCCAAGGCTGGTAAAACAACTATTCTAAAACAATTAGCCAATGCAATTACCAGGAATCACCCGGATATTGAACTAATTGTGCTGCTGATTGACGAAAGACCTGAGGAAGTAACTGATATGCAGCGCTCTGTTGATGGTGAAGTGATCAGTTCCACATTTGACTTACCCCCAGAAAACCATGTTCGTGTAGCGGATATTGTCCTGGAGAGGGCAAAACGATTAGTAGAGTCAGGTAAAGATGTAGTGATTCTTCTTGACAGCATTACCAGGCTTGCCCGCGCCCATAACCTGGTTGTTCCACCCAGCGGACGAACACTTTCTGGCGGCGTAGACCCAGCGGCTCTGCATCGGCCAAAGCGATTTTTCGGAGCTGCTCGAAAATTGGAAGAACAGGGCAGTCTTACTATCTTGGCTACAGCCTTGATAGAAACCGGAAGCCGCATGGATGATGTGATCTTTGAGGAATTTAAAGGGACCGGGAATATGGAGCTGCATTTAGATCGTAGACTGGCAGAAAGAAGAATCTTTCCCGCTATTGATGTGTATCGGTCAGGTACACGTAAAGAAGAGTTACTGCTCAATAGCGAAGAGCTTGAAGCAATGTGGATTTTGCGCAAAGCGATGGGCTCTTTAGGTCCTGCTGAAACTTTGGATTTGCTTTTAGAACGATTAACCAATACCAAGTCCAATACAGAGCTGGTTGATTTAATAATTAATTCCAGTTTTGCGGAGAATCTAAGGAATACTTAAGAGGATTTTGCAAATCGGTGTCGAAAAATTGGGGATAAGGGTATGGCGGAGGAGGAAAACTATGAATGGTCGGCATCGCTATCTAAGACCATTTGCTTTATTTATTTTAATGGCACTTTTTAGCCTTTCGTTAATTGGTAACTTAGATAGCAGGTTAAATATAGGTGGATTTGAATGGGAATCTGATGTCGCTGAAATTGCAGCTGATACCACTGGTGCTTCAAAAGACAGCAGTGATCTATCTAGTGAAATTAATGAAGTTAAAGAGGAGACGATCAGCGGTGACAGCGATTTAACTGTTGCTGCTTTAGCTGCTGGTACTGATGCCGATTTAGGTGAACCTGCCAGTGTCCACGTTGATGAAGGCAAAGCTGTTAAGCCAGTAGTAAAGGTGGATGAAGTTTTAATTCCTCAAACGCAGATACCCACTCCTAACGCTGAGCGGGAAAAACCTACCGTATTAATTCATACCGTGCGCTCCGGTGAGACTTTGTGGGACATTGCCAACTCGTATGGGATTACTGTCAGTCAGATTGTCTCGGCCAATAACATTAAAAACAGTAATCGGATCCGGGTTGGACAGGAATTAAAAATCTTAACCGTCAAGGGTGTGCTCCATAAAGTTGCATACGGTGAAAGTTTGTGGGAAATTGCGCAGCGCTATGGGATTTCTCTAGTGGAAATTATCAACGCAAATAAAATTTCTAACCCATCCACAATCCAACCTGGCATGGAAATTGTAATTCCTGGTGCCACCCAGTTACTGGTTAAGGATGCCCTTGTAGTTAATGGTCAGCTGCAAAAGGCGTTTGACTGGCCGGTACGGGGGAGAATTTCCTCGCATTTTGGTCCTCGTTGGGGTAGAATGCACAACGGTCTTGATTTGGCAGTTGTAACAGGGACTCCGGTTAGGGCGGCGGCTGACGGTAGAGTTACTTTCTCCGGCGAGAACGGTGGCTATGGGTTCGTCGTTTACATCGATCATGGCAATCAAGTTGAAACACGCTATGCCCACAATTCACGCTTAGTTGTTAAAGCAGGTCAGCAGGTTAAACGTGGAGACATTATTGCATACAGCGGCAATACTGGGATCTCAACCGGTCCTCACCTCCACTTTGAAATTAGGTACAGAGGGAATCCGGTCGATCCGATTAAATACTTAAAGGATTAGTGGCGCATTTTATGCTTGTTCCACTAACTCTCCTGTGATATAATAAGGAATGGTGTAGCGAGAGAGTGAGGTGAAGGCAGTGAAAGAAGGTATCCATCCAAATTACGGAGAAGCAACAGTAACATGTGCTTGTGGAGAGACCTTTGTTACTAAATCAACAAAGAAAGAAATTCGGGTTGAGGTTTGTTCGAAATGCCACCCATTCTATACCGGTCAGCGCCAAAAAGTGGCCAGCAGTGGCGGTCGTATCGAACGTTTTTTGAAAAAATATGATTTGAAGAGTGAAAATTAATTTTATGGAAATCTTTAAGCAGGGGGACACCCTGCTTTTAGTTTTTTATGCGTGGTGATGTTTGATGATAATCCTTGCTCCCATGGCTGGAGCTACTGATCAAGCATTTCGATTAATTGTAAAAGAGTTCGGCTGCGATTTAGTTGTCAGTGAAATGATTTCAGCTAAGGGATTAGTCTACAACAATCAAAATACCAAGCAGCTGTTGGAGTTTAAACAACAGGAGCGGCCAATTGCGATTCAGCTGTTTGGTCATGAACCTCAGGTCCTGTCCCAGGCGGCAGTAATGGTAGCTGAACAGTACCAGCCTGACATGATCGATCTAAATATGGGCTGTCCCACTCCGAAAATCGTTAAGAACGGAGACGGTGCCGCCCTGCTGAAGCAGCCTGAGCTGATTAGTAAGATTGTATCTGCAGTAACTGCAAGTGTGCAGATTCCTGTAACAGTAAAAATTAGGCTGGGTTGGGATCAGGACAGCATCAACTGTGTGGAAATAGCTAAGAGAATTGAAGATGCTGGTGCATATTGGATTGCTGTTCACGCCAGAACCCGGGAACAGTTTTACAGCGGTCAGGCTGATTGGGAGCAAATACGCAGGGTTAAGGAAGCGGTCAGCATTCCAGTAGTCGGCAATGGAGATGTTGATTCGCCTGCAGCAGCTGAGCGGATGGCAGCAGAGACTGGCTGTGATCATATCATGGTAGGACGAGGAGTCTTGGGCAGACCTTGGCTTTTAAAGCAGATCAAGCATTATTTGTGTACAGGCGAGCTGCTGCCTGAACCAAGTTTAAACGAACGCTTCGAAACGGCATTAAAGCATCTGAGATTAAAAATTGAACTACAGGGAGAAAACCAAGCGGTGCGGGAGATGCGGGCGCACCTAGCCTGGTACTTAAAGGGTGTGCCTAACTCCAGTAAGTTCAGAGCAGCCATGAATCAGGTGGCAAGTTATGAGGATGTTAAATCTTTATTGGAATCTTTTTCAGTACAGCTTGCTCACGAAAACAGAATCTGATAAGATTAGTGTGTACAATTATGTGCACAGGAGGAACTGTGATGGATTTTGTTCGGATTGGCGATAAATTGATCAGCCGCGAAAAACTTTTTCGCGCGGTTGATCGAATTCTCACCTTGAGGTCTGCTGGTTTATCTCAGCAGGAAGCAGCCAATCAACTTGGAGTTGACCGCACATTTGTTTCGCGGTTAGAAGCTCTCGGTGAAGTACGCAAAGGTGGTCGTGTTGCGATCATCGGTTTTCCCTTGGAAAATAAGCTGGAATTAGAACAAGTCTGCCAAAAATACGGTATAGATTATGTGCTGCTCATGACTGATCAGGAGCGGTGGCAGTTTGTTGAATCAGTTAATGGGTTAGCGTTAATGAATCAGCTGATGGAGATCATAGCCAGCCTGCATGAATTTGAGGTAGTGGTAATGATCGGTTCCGATATGCGGATCCGTTTGGCTGAGGCGATCTTTGGCGATGCGGTAATCGGTGTTCAGCTCGGGGAATCCCCGATTAAGAAAGATGTGTACTACAGTCCAGATGATTTGGAAGAGTTGATCTTAAGCATAAAGGGTGGAAGTTAAATGAAGCAGGTAGTGAGTGTAAGCATTGGTTCGAGCAAACGTGATCACAGCGCTGAGGTAAGCTTTCTGGGGCAGAATTTTCGCTTAGAGCGGAAAGGGACTGATGGAGACATTGGCAAAGCAATCGATTTAATCCGCAGCCTTGATGGTCAAGTTGATGCCTTTGGTATGGGAGGCATTGATATTTGGATTTGGGGCGGTAAACGGCGCTATACTTTCCGCGAAGCTAAGAAAATAGCCAAAGCAGCCCAGAAAACACCGATGGTTGACGGCTCTGGTTTAAAAAACACGTTGGAGCGGCGGGTAATTTATCAATTAATGGAAAGCCACCCTGATCTGCTGCGGGGCAAAAATGTATTGATGGTTAGCGCAATGGATCGCTTTGGCATGGCAGAAGCTTTCCACGACATCGGCTGCCGAACAATGTATGGTGATATTATTTTTGCGCTGGGCCTGCCAATTCCCCTTTATCGCTTAAAGCTTCTGCACAATGTGATTGCGCCGGCAGTCGCACCAATTGTGGTCCAGCTGCCCTTTAAGCTGATTTATCCAATTGGTGCTAAACAGGAAAAGCGCTGTCCAGACAGTAGTTTTAAGAAGTACTATGAGTGGGCAGATGTGATCGCGGGAGACTTTCACATGATCAAAAAATATCTGCCAGAACGGGTTCCTGGAAAAATTGTTATTACTAATACTGTCACCCAAGCGGATGTTGAGCTTTTACGCTCCGCTGGGATTAAACTACTGATTACCACCACTCCGGAAATTCAAGGCCGTTCCTTTGGTACCAATGTGATGGAAGCGATGATGGTAGCGTTTATGGAAAAGCCATTGGATCAAATTCAGCCAGCAGATTATGTAGATTTGTTAGAGAAACTTGACTTTCAGCCTCGTATTGAGGAGTTAGCTTAAACGTGCTGTCAAGGACTTTTGGTTCCTTGACATCTTTTTTTCAGTTCCTTATAATAGATGGGACACATCGTGCATAGTAAGAAATACCAGATTAAAATCTTGAGAATAAATCCGGTAGCCCTCAGCCATATTAACCGTAAATTGAGGGTCATTACAGTGTTGGATAAAAGGAGAGGGTAGCCTGTGACACAGAAAGAAATCTTGTTGACGCCCGAGGGTTTGAAAAAATTAGAAAAAGAGTTGGAGACTTTGAAGACCGTTAAACGTAAAGAGGTTGCTCAGCGAATTAAGCAAGCGCTTGAGTTCGGTGATATCTCTGAGAATTCGGAGTATGATGATGCCAAAAATGAACAGGCCTTTGTTGAGGGTAGAATTATAGCTTTAGAGAAGGTACTGCGCAATGCTAAGGTAGTCCACGACGATGAGCATGCCGAAGGCGAGGCTGTTATCGGTCGCTGGGTTAAGTTAAAGGATCTTGAAACTAATGAAATTTTTGAATATAAAATTGTAGGTTCAGCCGAGGCTGACCCTGGGAATGCCAAGATTTCCAATGAGTCTCCTGTGGGAAAGGCATTGATCGGAAAAACTCCAGGAGCGGTTATCAATGTTGAGGTGGCTGATGGAGTACTGCAGTATGAACTATTAGAGGTTCGCCGGGAGGGATAAAGGTGGCGGGGGAGCACAATGAACATGAACACCAACTACCGTTAGATGAATTGATGAAAATACGTCGCGCTAAGCTTGACGAATTAAATGAGCTGGGAATTAATCCTTATGGAGAGAAATTTGAACGCACTCATTTAGCTCAAGAAATTATTGATAATTTTGATCAGTTGGCAGAAAGTGAAACCAAGATTGCCGGTAGAATTATGACCATGCGTACTCATGGTAAAGCATCCTTTGCTCATATCGCCGACGTTTCAGGCAGGATTCAGATTTACATCCGGATCAATCAAGTCGGTGAGGAGAAATACGAACTATTTAAGAAACTGGACATTGGCGACATTATTGCAATTCGTGGTCGAATTTTCCGAACAAAACGGGGCGAGATCAGCGTTGAAGTTTACGATTTTGCACTGATGGCTAAGTCTCTCCGTCCGCTGCCGGACAAATGGCATGGGTTAAAAGATGTTGAAATTCGTTATCGTCAGCGCTATTTAGATTTGATTGTCAATCCAGATGTCCGCAAAGTATTTGAAACCAGAAGCCGCATCATCCAAGCGATGCGGGATTACCTATTAGAGCGCGGCTTCCTAGAAGTTGAAACTCCAATGCTCAATGTGATCGCCGGTGGTGCTAATGCTAGGCCCTTTATCACTCATCACAACGCATTAGATATGGACTTATATTTGAGAATTGCACCTGAGCTGTACTTAAAGAGACTGTTGGTGGGTGGTTTTGAGAAGGTCTTTGAAATAGGTAAGAACTTCCGCAATGAAGGAATATCGACTAAGCACAATCCGGAATTTACTGCGGTGGAGATCTACCAGGCCTATGCTGACGCGGAAGATATGATGAAGCTTACCGAGGACTTATTTGCCTATGTGGCCGAAAAAGTATTAGGAACTACCGAAATTCAATTTGGTGAGCATACAATTTCCCTGGCACCACCCTGGCCCCGCCTGCCGATGCTTGAAGCTGTTAAGCAGTATGCAGGGGTAGATTTGACTGGTGTGGATGCTGAAGAAGCGCGCAGATTAGCAAGATCTAAAGGTTTGGATATTGAACCAAATGCTTCTTATGCGAATGTTTTAGAAGAGCTGTTTGACGAATTTGTTGAGCCAAACCTGATTCAACCGGTGTTTATTACTGATCATCCAGTAGAGGTATCTCCACTAGCAAAGCGCAGGAAGGACAATCCCCAATTAACAGAAAGATTTGAGCCGGTGATTGTTACCTGGGAAATGGCCAATGGCTTTTCAGAACTTAACGATCCGATTGATCAGGCTCAGCGATTCCGGGACCAAGCAGCTCAGCGTGAGTCTGGAGATGAGGAAGCCCATATGATGGATGAAGATTATGTCACAGCGCTGGAGTATGGTATGCCTCCAGCTGGAGGGCTCGGTATCGGGATCGATAGAATGGTTATGCTGTTTACCAATTCCCAATCCATTAGGGATGTGATCCTGTTTCCCCATATGCGCCCGCGCACAAAAGCTGATTCACAGGAATAAGATCAATGCACCAGAAAAACTGTAACAAAATCAGAAAAAATACTTGCAAACTGTGCGTGGACATGGTATAGTTAGTAATGTACCACCCAGATTAACTAATGTTACCAAATCGTTAGTAATCTGGGTGCTGCATACTTTAACAACTGTTGATGATGTAAGAATGTACCAATTGACATTCCCATCATCAGCTAGTATAATTAGAAACTGTCGCCGCAAGA
>ERZ773359.4698-NODE-4698-length-13860-cov-22.993915_pt1 | contig 13860 bp, 10 predicted proteins | sample MGYA00374955_ERZ773359 | MGnify/ENA primary metagenome ERZ773359 (study PRJEB29098, sample SAMN04486028) | biogas fermenter metagenome | study: EMG produced TPA metagenomics assembly of the Biogas fermentation microbial communities from Germany - Plant 4 DNA1... | reverse complement strand
AATTGTGCGAGTTTGCCTCACTTTCGTTGTTCAATTTTCAATGACCGAATGGGCCTACGCTTCTCGCGACGGCCTCTATATTATATCATTGCAGCTCCGCTTTGTCAACACCATTTTTCACGGATTTTAAGGTTTGTTAAATAGCCTTAAAACATTCACTCGAATAAAGCTACAGTTATACAAAGTGCAACAAAAGGTGCTTTTTACTGCCTATATAGCAGCTTTTTCCGACAGCAGCCGTCGTAATATTAGAGTTTAACATATCCAATAATTGTTTTTGAATATGCAGAAACGGCACAAGATAATCACCACTTATTGTATTTCATTACTCTTTATGTTATACTCGCAACTGAAAAATTTATCCGGGAGGTAGGCGGAATTGAAATTGAAAAGCTTTTTTCTCTTTTTTGCCGCAGCCGCAATTATCAGCTCGGTTGGACTATTGTCATGCAAAACGTTGCCAGACGGTAGCACTGACACCATTTTGGCATCGGAGCTGGCTAATTTCATCGTTGTGCGCGGTGACAGCTCGAGCCAAACCGAAACAGACGCCGCTATTAGACTCCGCCGCGTAATAAACGAAACTTATGATATCTCGGTTTCCATTGCGACCGACTGGGACGGCGACGACGACAACAGCGCGCGAAAAGAAATCCTTGTCGGACGGACTAATCGCCCGCAGTCAGTTGCCGCGCATGAAGGTCTTGACCAAAACACCTTTTCGATTATATACGACGGCACAAAAATAGCCGTTGCGGCAGGAAGCGACTATGCGCTCGACTGTGCCGTCGACTATTTCATAAAAAATTTCATAGGAGGGGCAGGCATTTTGCTTGCAGCTGATATGAATCTGAAACTTTCTGTCACGGAAGCTGGATATGCCGACGCAAGCGCAAATAAAATTGCCGTCTACCAAAATGGAGACGGACCGCAGTACTCCGCAAGCGTCAAAACCGCCATTGAAAACGCCGGATACAGCGTTACGGTATTTGATTTTGACACTAAACCGTCTGAGGTGTTTGACGCCGCCAAGTTCGACCTTGTTTTGATATGCGGCGCGTCGGAGGTGCCGACCGGCACACCCTCGGCAGCCGGCAAATATCTTGAGGGCGGGGGAAAACTTCTCGCTTTGGGCGGGCCTGTGTTCGAAAAAATTCTCTACAAAATCGGCGACAAGTTTATGACCCGGACAGAATACCTCGCCGATTTCGCCTCGAAGGTCGAAGATAAATCCCTGCTCATCGATTTTACGGCAAAAAACGCTTTACGCAAGCTCACGCGCACCACAAACGACTTTAGCAGCCCGCAGATAACGGAGCTTGGCGATTTCGGGCGTGGAAACAGTACGACATTAAAAGTATTTGTTGAAAACCTCACGAGCTGGGACCTTGTAAACTCCAAATGCTCGGTGCCCAGCCATCACGACGCCGTCGCCTTCTGGGCAAAAGGCGACTCTGCCACCCCCGGGCTTTACATTGAGTTTACCGAAAAGGACGGCAGCCGCTGGTATGCTACAGTCGAGCTTACCGACGAGTGGCAATACTATGTCGTACCCGAGTCTCAATTCAAGATTTGGGAAAGCCCGTTTAGGGCAGGCACGTCCTTTGACCTTTCAAACGCTGTTTCATGCGGCGCCGGATTTGCGATGTCCGGGCAGGTTATTCCCGCAGGGACGCACACTTTCTATCTCGACGATTTCGCTACAATTAATAATACATTGACCGAACTATCCGCCGACGCTGAGGTTTCAATTGACGGATTTTCTCCTTTATACGAGCTTTACCCTATAACCGTTGGCGCAAATGTCAAAGCGCATGACAACCAAATCTTTGTTGCAGATACTGATTACGTTCTTCCCTCCTCCATGTTCTCGTGCAGCCCGGGACGCCAGGCAATCGGATTTGACACCGGCAGAGTAAGCAGGTTTATACCGCTGCTTGAGGTCACCGATTCAAAAGGTCTGCACTCCGGCTATCTCGCCTGGGTATATCGGTTTACAAGCACAACCGACATAAACGGCGCACGCGAGGGCAGCGGCGCGGGCGTCATTTCGACAGACGACCCTGCATTTTACAATGAGGCAGGGCTTTCGGTTGTTTTGGGCGCGACCCGTGCCCTGCTTGCGGACAGCTATATAGTCGAGGGCGGAACCGACGAGTTTATCTACATTAAACCAGACAATCCCGACATTACCTATGGCATGGTCGCCGCCGCAGCCGACGAAGAGGATACCGAGCTGCGCGTCACTCTCTATTCCGGCGACACCGAAGTCGTGCACCTTTCAACCCCGGCAGCCGAGGCAAAGGACAACAACACCTTCCGCAAAACCGGCTATTACAGCGCGAAATCAACATTTTCGGCGTCAGACGCCGATATCGACCGCGCCGTTGCCGAACTTTTTGTCGCCGGCGGGTGTGTCGACCGCGTGGAGCACGCAGTGAAAATCTGGTCGCCCAAGCCCGAGTCCGAACGCAAGTATATATACACCGAAAACGGCGCTTTCATGCGCGACGGAGAGGTTATCAACTTTTTCGGCGTCAACTATATGCCCTCGTACGATATCGCCGAGCCGAACGGCGCGCTATTCGAGCACTATGTATCAAGAGCCAGCTATGACCCGACGGTCGTATATAATGATTTGCTGCGCGTAAAAGACATCGGAATGAACTCCGTCTCGGTTTTCGTTTATTACGAGACTATAAAGGATTCAAACAACATCCTGCACCTTATTGACATGTGCGAGTCGCTCGGCCTGTATGTCGACCTTTCCATCCGTCCCTATGCCTATCCGATGAATTTCAACGAAAACGAAGTCAAAACGCTTATCGAAAAGTGCCATTTCCCCGAAGTGGACAATATCATTGCATACGATATTGCGTGGGAGCCGCTTATCAGAACATACGACCACATCCGCTACAAATGGGACGGCGAATGGATGAAGTGGATACAGGAGCAATACGGCTCGGTTGACGCTGCGCTCCGGGCATGGAAATGCGGGCCGATAGAAAGAGATGCGTCCGGCAACATTGTCGTTACAGACGAGATGCTCGGCGGCAATGCACCGGCTAAATATAACCTGATGGTTGCGGCATACCGCCGGTTTACCGACGATTACGTTTCAAAGGTCTTTGCCGAGAAAACCGAGTATATACGCGACCTTGACAAAAACCACCTTATCTCCTTCCGCATGTCCAATTCAGGCAGCGCGGTTGCGGTCGATTGGAGCGGTTACGACTTCCAGTCGCTTGCCCCGTCGCTCGATTTCATGTCACCCGAAGGCTATGCGCTGCGCGCGAGCAGCGACTCGTGCCTGCAGCTCGTATTCGCCGCTGCCTATGCACGTTACACCAAACCCGGCGCACCCGTCATGCTCAAAGAATACGGCAAACATGTTTGGTCTGGCTCAAACTTTGGCGACATTTCGCTGCAGCTCGCCGAACAGAAGAATTACTACGAGCATGTGCTGCAAAAAGCCTATGCGGCGCATATATCCGCCCTATACTGCTGGTTCTTCCCCGGCGGCTATCGCATAAACGAAAACTCCGATTACGGCATATTCAACCCCGACGGCAGCGACAGACCGGTGACGGCACTGCTTCGCGAGTATGCGCCGAAGTTCCTTGCGCTCGGCACACCGCCCGCCGAAGGCGAGGTTATCTCTATCGAGCGCTCGGACTATCCCGCGGGAATCACCGGCATGTTCAATGCTGTGTTTAGCAGGCTCGACGCTGCGGACAAAGCCGGAAAGCATGTTATTTTTACCGACTCAAACGGCCTTCAGCCCGCGTTTGCCGACGAGCTGGCTGACATTGCGGTCGGCGGATACAGGCTCGAGGATGGCGAGACGGCGCCGCTGCAGCATGTAAACGGTCAGGTCATGCGGCTGGAGCTTGCGGACGGCAAACGTGTCTACTCCGGCGAAAGCCTGCCGGCAGGCGGCACGCTCACGATAACTGTCATGAACACCGGCCACTCGACTTGGCGCGCCGGCACCTTAATCGTCTTTTCGGAAGGCGAGGTTGCGTTTGAAGCGGTGGTTGACACCGACATTCCATATCTCTGCACAGCCGAAATCACCGTAAAATACGACGGCAGCGGCGTGCCGAGCATACGGTTTAAGATTGGCGAGCGCGTGTTCGGATATGCATTTTAACAAAATTTAAGTGCGGGCATCTGCATTATGCATTTGCCCGCACTTTACGATAATTTTATTATTGAGACACCGACCCCGGGATTGTTTTTTTCTCAATTTTCGCTTGTCCCGCCGCTTTGGATGTCCGCCATGCCCTCTGTTTGAGCTTCGCTTTTACCCGCCGCTCTGATCATGTCGGCAACGCGTACCGCTGCATAAGCCGCGATGCACAGCTTTGTCGCATCGAAAATTGTGTCGACCGAGACCTTCATTTTCATCGCAAGCGTAAGCAAAAACGTCGGAAGCGAGGCGGATGTGACCATCACCATAACTATCATGCCGAAGGTTATATAGATGTGGGGCTTTGCCTTGCCCACCAGACAGCGCAGCTCCATGAGCATGAAGACCATCACCATTATAAGAGAGGCCTGCTCAAGTATGCGCAGGGGATTGTTCAGTGTCGTGCTCGTGTCAAAATACACGCACATTAGATATGCCGCCGCCCAAAGCACCGGGAAAAAACCCAGTGCAGCCGTCGACGGCCGGTAGGGGTTTTGCCGCACCGCCATGACGATAAAATAGAGCGCAGACGGCAATGCAAACACCTGCATTGCCACCTCAAGTCCCGATGCAAGCGTGGATTTCCAGCCCTGAAGCGATATTTCAAACGAAAGCTTCATCAGAAGCTGCATTACAACCGTCGCAAACATCGAAAAACCTGCCAGCGCCGATATAAATGTCAAAAGCCTGCCCACCGGCAAAAGCCTGCCCGGAAGCCCGGCTTGTCCGCCTGCCTTTATCGTCGTCAAAAGTGCGGCAACGCATACTATAAGCACAGCTCTGAATATCTGCGGGAGCACCGCATCAGACTTGTAAAGCCCAAGCTCATAGTCATAGTCATACAGCAGCACAGCAAGACGGAGCAAAGTGCCTGCCGCCGACGCGACTATTGCAAAAACATAAAAAAACCAAAGAAATTTGACTTTTTTAGCCCTCTTTTCGGAGCTTGCCGGTATCGTATCGGTCATCGTCAGCCCTTCTTGATAAAATACAATCCGCGCATCATGCGCGGGAACTGCCATATATTATACCCTTTAAAGTCAATATTTTCAATAGAGGCTGCAAAAAACATTGCAATTTCGGTATGTGTAATGTATAATTAAAGGTAATCTGTTTATTATTGATGGGAGGCACAAATTATGGTCAAGGTCGGTATACTCGGTTTTGCTCACGGACATGTAATGGCTTTCGGCGGCAGATGGATGCAGATGCCTCAGCTTGGCGTTGAAATTGTCGCCGGCTGGGATCACGACATAAGCCGCGCTGAATCGTCCTGCGCCGCACTCGGCGGTGTAGAAGTCATGGAGAGCGCCGAGGCACTTGTGGCGCGCGAAGACATCGACGCCGTCGTCGTATCATCCGAAACTCTCTATCATCCCGAACATTGCGAGCTGGCAGCCGAGGCAGGCAAGGCTATTATATGCTATAAACCGCTGGCACTGACGCTTGCCGACGCCGACCGGATTGTTCAGGCGGTCGAAAAATACAATGTACCGTTCACAATGGGTTATCAGATGCGGGTCGACCCGCAGAACATAAAGATAAAAGAGCTTATCGAAAGCGGCACAATAGGCGACATATATGTATACCGCCGCAGGCACGGTCTCGCCACGCACACATGGGCTGGGTTTGAAAACACCTGGCACGCCGACCCCAAGCTCAACCGCGATATATTTGCCGACGACAGCTCGCATCCTATAGATATGCTGAACTGGATTTTCGGCGTGCCCGAAACAGTCATAGCCGAGCTTACCACAGTATGCAACCCGAAAGTTAAAAACGACAATGGTGTTGCGCTGTTTAAATACAAAAACGGCATGATAGCCGAAATTTCTACATACTTCACCTGCTCGGCCGCGGAAATCACCACAGAGGTTTACGGGTCGCGCGGCGCCATCCAGCAGTATTTCGGGGACGCGCCTTCAACCCGCCTGCCTCACGGCACCGAGGGACTTAAATATTTCGTCGAAGGCAACTCCGACTGGACGCTGTCCGACATTCCGTCTCCCGCCGGACATGGGGAGCGCATCGCAGCGCAAGCCGGCCCGTTTGCCGAATTCCTCCACGGTAAAAGACCCCCTATATGCTCGGTTTACGAGGCGCGCGACTCGCTGAAGATGGTGCTGGCATGTTATCTGTCGTCACAGACCGGCCAGCGCGTCCGGGTTGACGATCCCAGGCTGTATGACATATAATATTGTATAGTAAGTATCATGGTCGGCGTGTGCCGTCCGCCAGGTTAAAATCCTCCCGGGCGGCACCCGGCCAAATAAACAACCCCGCCAAAATGATGTAAACATGAACAACAATCAATACAAATCGGCTTTCAGCCAAAATAGGCCCGAGCTTGAGTATACGCTCAAGCGCAAACGTTCCCCCGTCCCGTTTTTTGCGACGGTGGGATTTTTGGCCCTCTATGGCATAATAACGGCCTTTTCCGCATGGTTCCATTTTCTTATTGCAGGCGGGGGCGCGATGGTTTTGCACGGAGTTACCAAACGTTTGTTCCCTCCCGTCGAAGTCAAAGTCCCCCGCAAACGAGAGCTGCCTTCGTCGGGCAACAGTGAAACCGACAAACTTCTCGCCGCAGGCGAAAGTCATCTTAAAAGTGCCGAGGCAAGCATGACCAAAATTGCGTCATTCAACCGCAATTTTGCCGGCGAAATCGCTCCTGTTTTGGCCTGCGCATACAAAATCAACTCTTATATCGCGGAAAACCCCGAACAGCGGCAAATGCTGCGCAGACATTTCAGCTATTATCTTCCGCAGCTCGACAAACTTTTGCGCGCATATCTCACATTCCACCGACATGGAATGGGCGGTAAAAACGCCGTGACTGCAATGCGCGAAATCGAAGATGCCGTGCGCGCCATGTACAATGCGTTTTCTTCGCAACTGGACAAGCTGCTTTACGATAAGACGCTCGATATAACCACCGATATAGATGTCCTCGAGTCCATGCTGTCCGAAACAGCGGGCGGAGCGAAAGCGGATAAAACGCTCGGGACCGGTAAATAATAACATTGCTTGAGAGGTATAAATAATGACCGACGCTCCCAATCTCAACAATTTGCCTACGCTGAAGCTGGAAACGGACCCTGAACTCGTAAAGCCTGACCTGTCCGAAGACTCGCTGACGGAAGAGGAACGGAAACTCATAGAGCAGCTCAGCAATAAAATAAACCTTACCGACGTAAACGCCATTATGACCTACGGAGAAGGTGCACAGGCAAAAGTCGCCGAATTTTCGGATTCGGCGCTCTCCAACATCCGGGTAATGGACCTCGGCGAAGCGGGCGAGATGATAACCCAGCTTATCACCCAGTTGCGCGGTTTTGAAATAGACGAAAATCAAAGAGGTCTGCGCGCCTTCTTTAGCCGGAGCAAAAACAAGCTCGAGGCTCTAAAAATCAAATACGACAAAACCGAAAACGCGGTTGAGAAGATAATCGATTCGCTTGAAACCCATCAAATCCAGCTCAGAAAAGACATCGCGATGCTCGAAAAGCTCTACGAGGTCAATCTTCAAAATTTCAAAGAACTTACCCTCTACATTATAGCGGGCAAGCGCAAGCTGGAAGAGGCGCGAAACACCACCCTGCGCGAGCTTATCGAGCGTGCCTCCCAAACAGGGCTTGCCGCCGACGCGCAGGCGGCAAACGATTTTGCCGCTCTCTGCGACCGGTTTGAGAAAAAACTCTATGACCTCGAACTGACCCGCAATGTTGCGCTTCAGATGGGGCCGCAAATCCGCATGGTGCAAAACAACGACGCCGTAATGTGCGAAAAGATACACTCTACCATCGTCAACACTGTGCCTCTCTGGAAAAGCCAAATGGTTATCGCGCTTGGGCTCGCTCATTCGCAACAGGCACTTGCGGCACAGCGACAGGTCACCGACATGACCAACGAGCTTTTGCGCAAAAATGCCGAGGCTCTTAAGACCGCGACCGTCCAGACCGCCCGCGAAGCAGAGCGCGGCATTGTCGACATCGAGACGCTGAAAGCCACAAACGAAGCGCTTATATCGACGCTTGACGAGGTGCTCACCATCCAAAACGAAGGCCGAGAAAAGCGCCGCGCCGCGCAAGAAGAGCTTGCGCGCATCGAGGAACAGCTTAAAAACAAGCTGCTCGAAATCAATAGCGCAAAAACAAATCAGCAGCAAAACCGGGCATAAGGCGCGCAGCTATATAAGGCTTTGTAACGCATACATGGCTGCGCCGCTTTGTGATCGCATAGACGAAAAAAGTTTTATCGCAGAATCAGATTTTTGCGTTTTTCCGTCCGGCCGAGGTAACTGCGCGGCAGGACGGTTTATAAAACATTTTACAGAGTCTAAACTTAAGGATCTGACAATATGGAAAAAAAACCGAAATATTATATAACCACCGCAATAGCCTATGCATCGGCAAAACCCCACATCGGCAACACTTATGAAATCATATTTACAGACGCCATCGCGCGGTTCAAACGCCAGCGCGGATATGACGTTTTCTTTCTGACCGGCACCGACGAACACGGTCAGAAAATCGAAAACAAAGCACACGAGGCGGGGCTTTCGCCAAAGGAATATGTCGATCGCATCACAAACGAAGAAATCCGCCGCATTTGGGATCTCGTAGGCGCAAGCTACGACAAGTTTATCCGCACCACCGACGACTATCATAAAAAAGCTGTTGCCGCGATTTTCAAGAAATTTTACGACCAAGGAGATATATACAAGGGCAAATATGTGGGCTGGTACTGCGAGCCGGACGAAGCATTTTATACCGACAGCCAGATAGAAGAAAAAGACGGCGTCAAGGTTTGCCCCGACTGCGGGAGACCTGTTATTCGCACACAGGAAGAGGCATACTTTTTCCGCATGAGTGCCTATGCCGACAGGCTGCTCAAATACATCGAAGAGCATCCCGAGTTCATCGAGCCCGAGTCGCGTCGCAAAGAGATGATAAACAACTTCCTTTTGCCCGGGCTGCAGGACCTTTGCGTGTCGCGCTCGTCGTTTAAGTGGGGTATTCCTGTACCTTTTGATGAAGACCATGTGATTTACGTCTGGCTCGACGCGCTTTCAAACTACATCACGGCACTCGGCTACAATCCCGAGGGCTGCGAAGGCGATCTGTTTGAAAAATACTGGCCCGCGGACGCACATATCATAGGCAAGGACATAATGCGCTTCCACACTATCTACTGGCCTATATTCCTGATGGCGCTGGGCCTGCCGCTGCCAAAGAAAGTGTTTGGCCACCCGTGGTTTTTATTCGGCAGCGACAAAATGAGCAAATCGCGCGGCAATATCCTTTACGCCGATGACCTTGTCGCAAAACTCGGCGTCGATGCGGTGCGCCACTTCTCGCTCGCCGAAATGCCCTATAATGCCGACGGCAACATCACATGGGAGGCTATCCTTTCACGCTACAATACCGACCTTGCAAACACTCTCGGCAACCTTGTATCGCGTACACACGCTATGACCAAGAGGTATTTCGACGGCAAAGTGCCTTCTCCCGCCGGCGACGAAGGCCCCGACGCCGATCTCAAGGCGCTTGCGTCGCATACTGCAGCCGAGTTTGACCGTCTTATGGATACCTTCCATACCGCGGACGCTGTCAACACATTGTTTACACTGTTCAAACGCGCAAACAAATATATCGACGAGACCACCCCCTGGATACTGGCCAAAGACGAATCCAGCCGTACGCGTCTCGGAACGGTTATATATAACCTGCTCGAGACCATCAGGCTCGGTGCTGTTCTGCTGTATCCTCTTATGCCCGGTACATCCGCCGAGATACTGCGCCAGCTCGGAACCGACGAGCAGAGCTTCGAGTTTGGCACGCTCCAACCCGGCACCAAGCTCGGCGATGCGAAAATACTTTTCGAGCGCATCGATGAGGAAAAAATGCTCGCCCAAATAATGGCCGAGTATGAAGCTGCACATCAGGAAAAACCGGCTGTGCCGGAGCCTGAACATGAGCCCGAAATTACAATTGAGCAGTTTATGGCGACCGAGCTGCGTGTTGCGACCGTCACCGACTGCGAGCCCGTTCCGAAAACTAAAAAGCTCCTCAAGCTGACGCTTGATTTGGGCTATGAGACGCGCACCGTTGTTTCGGGCATTGCCGAGTACTATAAGCCTGATGACCTTATAGGCAAAAAAGTTGTCTGCGTAGTCAACCTTAAACCCGCAGTACTGCGCGGAGTTGAAAGCCACGGCATGATACTTGCCTCAACCTCGTCCAATGGGAAAATATCGGTTATATTCGCCGACGGCAACCCCGGCGACAGAATAAGCTAACTGATGCGGGCTGCTGTCCCTCGCCGGCGACTTGGTTTCACATTAGGCCAAAGCCTACAGAACCGCACAGCAGCCGGGAGAGGCTGCGCCTGATATTTTCCCTTCTAAGCAACACATAAATATAAAGGCGACTATATAAGCAATGAATAATCCCCCCCCTCTTTTTGACACACATGCTCACTATATCGATGCCGCATTCGACGACGACCGCCACAGCCTGCTCGACACTCTTTTTGCCTCGGGCGAAATTTGCGGTATAATAGAAGCAGGCACAAATCCACAGACTTCGCGGGCTGCCGCCGAGCTTGCCCAGCGATACGAGCATATATGGTTTGCGGCCGGCGTGCACCCGTCTGACATTACAGGCAATCTGTCCGACCTCGACGCCCTTATCCCTCTCCTCACCCATCCGAAATGTGTTGCGGTGGGGGAAATCGGACTCGACTATCACTATTCCGACGGCGCGCCGCGCGACCTACAGCTCAAATGGCTTGACGCACAGCTATCGCTTGCCGAGGCACACAACCTCCCCGCCATCATTCACAGCCGCGACGCTCACGGCGACACTGCAGACATCCTGCGGGCCTATAAAAATGTTCGCTGTGTGCTGCACAGCTACAGTGGCAGCGCAGAGCTGTTGCGCCAGTATGTCAATAGCGGCAGATATATCTCGTTTTCGGGCGTTATAACCTTTAAAAACGCAAAAAAAGTGTTGGATTGCGTGCGCGCCGTGCCGGACGAGCTGATTTTGCTTGAAACCGACTGCCCGTATCTCACCCCCCATCCCCATCGAGGGCACCGCAACCACTCGGGCTATCTGCGGCTTACTGTCGCAGCCGGTGCATCATTGCGCGGAGCCGACCTTGAGTCGTTTGCGGCGCTTACCGTACAAAATGCAAGAAATTTTTTTGGTATAAAACAATGACTATAACATATCCTGTTGGAAATTCGCTTTATCTTAACATAACAAATCGCTGTACAAATGCCTGCGAGTTCTGCGTTCGCACGCAAAGCGACGGCTATTACGCCGACAATCTGTGGCTGGAGCGCGAGCCTACTGTCCAAGAAATCTGCAACGACCTTGCCTCGCATAATCTCGACGGCTATGACGAGATTGTATTTTGCGGATACGGCGAGCCGACTTGCCGGTTCGACGATATGCTCGCGGTTTGCGACTATATTCGCTCTGTTACAAAAACGCCTATCAGGCTGAACACCAACGGTCACGCCGACCTCATTTGCGGGCGGGACACTACTCCCGAGCTTCAGGGGCGGTTCGACACTATTTCCATCAGCCTCAACGCTGCAAGCGCAGAGGAATACCAGCGCATCTGCCACTCTGTATACGGCGAGGCCGCCTATGACGCTATGCTCACGTTTGCCGCCAATGCCAAAAAGTATGTACCGCGCGTGATTCTCTCGGTTGTGCACGGAACGATACCGGACGCCGACCTCGACCTATGCCGAGAAATCGCGTCTTCGCGCGGTCTCGAGCTACGCATTCGCGATTACATCCGCAAGGAGCAATAAAAAATGCATAAGTATAAAACCGAGTTCATAGAATTTATGATTTCGTCGGGCGTGCTGACTTTCGGCGACTTTGTCACAAAAAGCGGTCGGCGCACGCCTTACTTTATCAACACCGGCAACTATCGCACCGGTGCGCAGCTCAGCAGGCTCGGCAAACACTATGCCGAATGTATAATGCGCTCAATAGGCGGCGAGTTCGACGTGCTTTTCGGGCCTGCATATAAAGGTGTTCCGATTGCTGTCGCCACCGCAGCCGCGCTGTATAGCGATTTTGGGCTCGACCGCGAATATTGCTTTAACCGCAAAGAGGTCAAAGACCACGGCGAGAAAGGCATTTTAGTGGGCGCAAAGCTCCGCGACGGCGACCGCGTCGTCTATGTCGAGGATGTTATCACCGCCGGCACATCCATACGGGAAACCCTGCCCCTGCTTAAATCGGCGGCAAATGTCACTGTAGAACACATCATCATATCCGTTGACCGCATGGAGCGCGGCAGCAGCGGCAAAACCGCCGCAGAGGAGATCCGCGACGAGTTTGGCATTGAGCTGCACTCTATCGTCACCGTGCGCGAGATAGTCGAGTACCTGCGTTCAAACGGCGGCGACCCCGAACACATTGAACGCATGGAAGCGTACATGGAACAGTATTGCTGAGAAGGATAATGTTATAAAAATGAGACGGTAACATATATCCGTCTCTTTTTTATTTAGGTATTGACTTTTTTATCATTTTATGATACCATTATATTGTATGGAATATTTTTCCATATAAGTTTATATAGCACATTTCTGATCAGAAATATGCTTAAATTATTCCACCGTTAATGTCGACTAATACGGTTGGATTTATGAAAGGAATGATGTAAATAAATGTAATTTTTTTCATTTAGTGTATCACAACCTATTGTATCAATCACAAAAATCATTTTGAGGATATTATGAGAAGATTCATTCTTATCGCAATGTCTATTGCAATAATATTTTCTATGTCAATTTATGCGGTTGATGTTGATTATACCGCTGCATGTGATCATTTCTGCGTTGATCACTTGCATGATGATGCAAATAATGCAATAAGTGAAGTCAATAATGAGTCTGACGTAACTATAATGAATATTTGGTGCGATCTTTTTGGTCATGATTGGGATGTTGACAACCCCAATTTCTACGACATTCGTATTATGCATCTTTGGAACAATACGGGTAAATGCTGGTATCTATATTATAAAAATGTGCCTTGTAAAAGATTAGGTTGTCTTTGGTCCAAAGATATTTATTATCTTGAAGTTCCATTCAGCTGCTCTCAGCATGGTTAATTCTGATTAGTTCATTGAGTATGTAATAAGAGTAAATTTATTTTTTTATTACATACTCAATGCTTTATTCAAAATGTTTAAGATGTTAGTTTTAATGAGGATATATTCAATATGCTTATATATTTTGTAATAAACGCAGCGAAAAACATAATCCGATATAAAAATAAATACATTCTGTTCGGTTGCTTGTTTTCAATTTTAATTTTTACCGCATCTGTCTGCGTCAACGTTTTTATCCGCATGGACGCTGTAACCGATAATATCCTGCGTGAATATGCGGGGGTATCAAAAATCGAGTTGTCTTCCGATGACCTTTATGAACTCAAGGAACGCATTACTAAAGAACAGTATCTTAATTTGAAAAATATAAATTATATCAGCGATATCAGATTTTTAAAATATAATTTTTACACCGATTATATAAAACAGGATGTCTCAGAGTTGAAAGTTACAGCAGGAGATACGGCAGTACACGATTCGGTGATCATCTTCGGCTATAACACATCACTTTTGCATCTTGT
>ERZ773359.4697-NODE-4697-length-13861-cov-5.224468_pt1 | contig 13861 bp, 13 predicted proteins | sample MGYA00374955_ERZ773359 | MGnify/ENA primary metagenome ERZ773359 (study PRJEB29098, sample SAMN04486028) | biogas fermenter metagenome | study: EMG produced TPA metagenomics assembly of the Biogas fermentation microbial communities from Germany - Plant 4 DNA1... | reverse complement strand
TATAAAAATATTAAAAAATAATTTAATTTGTACTTGCATAAATATACTTTAAATATTATAATTATTATTGATTTGATATAAACAGTAAAACTTATTATTTATTTTAAAGAACAAAATCCTAAGGGGAAATCAAAAAATTAGGTTTGAAAAATATATATGAGGAGTAGATGATATGAAAGCTTTAAAAGAAAAAGTAGTATTAGCTTATTCTGGAGGCTTGGACACTTCTGTAATTATACCTTGGTTAAAAGAAAATTATGATTTAGAGGTCATAGCATGTTGTGTTGATGTGGGTCAGGGGGATGATATAGGTGCTATTAAAGAAAAAGCAATAAAAAGTGGAGCTACAAAGGTATATGTAGAAGATGTAAAAAAAGAATTTGTAGAGGATTATATTTTTCCTACTCTTAAAGCAGGTGCGGTTTATGAAGGAAAATATCTTTTAGGTACTTCTTTTGCTAGACCGTTGATTGCAAAAAAGTTGGTAGAAGTAGCTGAAAAAGAAGGAGCAAATTGTATAGCTCATGGGTGTACAGGAAAAGGTAATGATCAAGTCCGTTTTGAACTTTCAATCAAATCAATGAGACCGGATATCAAAATTATTGCTCCTTGGAGAATATGGAATATTAAATCCAGGGAAGATGCCATTGATTATGCTAAAAAGAGGGGAATACCGATACCTGTCACCAAGGAAAAACCTTATAGTATGGATAGAAATCTATGGCATTTGAGCCACGAAGGAGGAGATCTTGAAGATCCTTGGAATGAACATTCATCAGAGATGTATAAGATGACAACACCTCCTGAGAAGGCACCAGACAAACCTACCTATGTGGAAATAGGCTTCAAAAAGGGTATTCCTGTATCATTAAACGGTACTTATTATGATGGAGTTACATTGCTGGAAAAGCTCAATAAAATAGGTGGGGAAAATGGAATAGGCATTGTAGATATGGTAGAGAATAGATTAGTAGGAATGAAATCCAGAGGAGTATATGAAACACCAGGAGGCACATTACTTTATGTAGCTCATAAAGAGCTGGAATATTTAACTTTGGATAGGAATACTATGCAGTTTAAAGAAATGGTAGCACAAAAATATAGTCAATTAGTATACGACGGACTTTGGTTTACACCCCTTAAAGAAGCTCTGGACGCTTTTGTAGATTCTACGCAAGAGTGTGTAACTGGGACTGTTAGGCTAAAGCTATATAAAGGCTCATGCACTAACGCAGGTACAAAATCACCATATTCTTTATACAATCAAGATTATGCAACTTTTGGAGAAGATGATGTATACAACCAGCAGGATGCTCAAGGATTCATAAATCTATTTGGATTACCTTTAACAGTTAGAGCACTTATGAAAAAGAAAAACCTGGAGGAGATGTTTGAAGTGTCAAGCAGGAAGGCCATATGAAGCTATGGAGCGGCCGATTTGAAAAAAGCACCAGTAAATTGGTAGATGCATTTCAAAACTCCATAAAATTTGATTGGAGAATGTATAAGCAGGATATAAAGGGCAGTATTGCTCACGCCAGAATGTTGGGTTGCAAAGGTATAATAACTAAAGAAGATGCAGATTCCATCATAAAAGGATTGTTAGAAATATTAGATGAAATTGAAAAGGGAAATATAGAGTTTAAAGAATCAGCCGAAGATGTGCATATGAATATTGAAAGCCTATTGATAGAGAGAATAGGTGAAGCCGGGAAAAAGCTGCATACTGGAAGGAGCAGAAACGATCAAGTTGCATTGGATTTAAGGATGTACCTTAAAGGAGAGATTGATGAGATAGTAATGCTTATAAGGAAGCTTTGTGCTTTACTATTGACAAAAGCTGAAGAAAACTTGGATGTTATAATACCAGGTTATACCCATATGCAGAAGGCCCAACCTATTACACTAGCTCACCATATTATGGCTTATTTTCATATGTTTTGCAGAGATTTAGAGAGATATTATGATTGTTACAAGAGGACGGATATAATGCCTTTGGGTAGTGGTGCTTTAGCAGGCACTACTTATGATTTAGATCGGGAAATGATAGCGGAAGAATTGGGTTTTTGCAATATTAGTCAGAATTCCATAGATGCTGTTGCAGACAGGGATTTTGTCGTTGAATTTATAAGCTGCTGTTCAATTTTAATGATGCATCTCAGCAGGTTTTGTGAAGAGTTGGTACTATGGAACAGTCAGGAGTTTGGATATATAGAACTAGATGATTCCATGGCTACAGGCAGCAGTATAATGCCGCAAAAGAAGAATCCAGATGTGGCTGAGCTTATCAGAGGTAAGACGGGAAGGGTATATGGAGATTTAATGGCTATATTGACCATAATGAAAGCCCTTCCTATGGCCTATAATAAAGATATGCAAGAGGACAAGGAAGCAGCTTTTGATGCTGGTGATACTGTAAAGGATTGTTTAACAGTATTCATTCCAATGTTTGATACTATAACCTTTAATAAGGATAAAATCAAGGAGAAGTTAAAATATGGCTTTTTAAATGCAACAGATGCTGCTGATTATCTTGTAAAAAAGGGAGTACCATTCAGAGATGCCCATGAGATTATTGGATTAATGGTGAATTATTGTATTAAGCATAATAAAGCTTTAGAAGATTTAAGCATGGAAGAATTCAAGAGCTTTAATCCTAATTTTTATGAAGATGTATACGATTTTATCGATATAAAAAACTGCGTCATAAGGAGGAATACCATAGGCGGTCCTTCTCCCGAAATGGTATCAAAAGATATAGAAAAAGGCAAGGAATATTTAGGTTTATAATAATAAGTTGGACAATAGTAAATAGATTTAGTTGAAATTTGTTATCAGTTAAAGTATAGTAACATTAGGGATACCTTTCATGACCTTTCAATATTGTATTTGTACCAATTTATTATTATATGGAGGCTTATGGTTGTGGATAAAATTATAATGGGTCTGAAATCTGTCCTAGCACCTATGGCAGAAGAGGATTTAAAGCTGATAAAAGAGTGGGCTTCTGATCCTCTTGTATGCAATAATTATCATAAGTCATTAGCTAAAGAAGAATGTTTTCTAAAAGAACTGATTTCCGGCGGTAATGATCATGTAAAAGCGTATACAATAGGTACAGAAGATAGTATAGTAATAGGAAAACTCATCATGGAAATAGAAGATGACAATACTGCGAATATGGATATACTTATTGGAGAAAAGATATACGTCGGAAAGGGTTATGGAAAAGATGCATTAAAAGCTGCCATAAAACATTGCTTTGAATATTTGAACCTTGATGCTGTAAAGGTCACTATGAAAAAAGATAATATGAGGACAGAGTATTGTTGTTGGGCCTGTGGTCTGAGGGAAGATAAGACATATATTCCCGGCGAAGAAAACAATCATACATCAAGAATGATTATTTACAAAAAAGATTATACAGGCTATTGATGTAAAAAGCCCACACCATGGCAAGCAGTTCTTTGCATGGTGTGGGAGATTTTTTTATAGGCTCATTTTAGCCACAACTCTATATTCTTTGTTATTGTCACTATCTTCTATAAAACTCCATTTAACTGGTATACCTAAATCTTTAGCTAAACCTTCTGCTGTATATATCATGATTCCTGCATCAACATAATTTTCTTCATTCTCCGGGCTGAGGATAGCTAAGTATGCCTCTCCTCCTTTTAATATGAAACGACATGGCTGGATATTTTTATAAGAAGGAGCATTTCTTACATAGAAAAATATGTCTGCAACTCCCCTGCTTTCTAACTCATCATATGAAGCTTTATTGCCCCATTGATCTAAATAAACTATTTCACTAACGGCAAGCCTGGCATTATCAATTCCTTTTTCTTCAATAATTTTGTATCCGTAGGGACTTGTAGAAATGTTTTGTACATACAAAGATGAAGACTTTCCCTTTAATACTTTTTCATCAGCTTTGCCAAAGGCCAGTATATAGTTTATATTACTATTTTCATCATTTAGTAGTTCTTTTTTTACATTTTGAGGTACATTTCTGATGTTTACCCAGCAGCTTCCTAATTCCGCCTCAAATAATTTTTTTACTACCGATTGCATGAAATATGCACTTATAAACTCAGTTTCCACTTTATTATTTGTAAGCTTTAAACCTATATAATGAGGGCTTTTAATCATTACCCCGCTGTATCCACCTATTCCTTCTAGCATATTAAATACTTTCAATCCATCTTCCAATAATATAAATGAAAACCCTTTTTCTTTTCCTACTGTTGTATTTAATTCTTCTAAATATCCTCTAATATCATTTAAAATAACGCTTCCAACACTTTTGTCCTCATAATCTCTCACTGATTGGAGAGCTAATAAAAAATCTCTAAAACTCATAATCTAGCCTCCCTAATACATTTTTTCGATAAACATATAAATATTTCTAATTTATTATATATTAATCTAATGCAGGCAAAATATCAATAAACCTTTACCATAACCGATGCTTGTTATGTTACAATTTATATAAATGTCCAGCTATTAATAACCGATTATAAACAGGATTTTTTTAGTTTTTGTAGAATTATATTTAAGTGCTGATAAAATTAAACTTATGGCAGTCATGAGCAAAGAGACTTATGCACAGCTGCTGGTGTATTAAGTCTTTTTTAATGAACAAAATACTAATGAAAGAAGGAGACGAAGATGAGTATCATAACAATTGTACTAATAGGACTTGGATTAGCAATGGATGCATTTGCAGTATCTGTATGCAGCGGTATTTCTGTAAAAGAGCTGAAGCCTAGAAATGGAGCAAAGATAGCTTTGTTCATGGGTGTTTTTCAAGGCATGATGCCTCTGTTAGGCTGGATTCTGGGTATAGGATTTAAGGATTTCATAGAAAAATATGATCATTGGATAGCTTTTATACTTTTGGGATTCATTGGACTGAAAATGTTAAAGGAAGCTAATGATGATGACTGCCAGAATATTTCAGATCCTTTGGCTAACAAAGTATTGCTTATGCTAGCTATAGCAACAAGTATTGATGCTATGGCAGTAGGACTCAGTTTTGCTTTCCTAAAAATTAGCATATATTTGCCTATTTTGATTATTGGAGCCATAACATTTTTTGTGTGTTTTATTGGTGTATATCTAGGAAACAGATTTGGCTGCATGTTCAAAAAAAAGGCTGAAATTGCCGGAGGGATTATTTTAATCTTAATAGGTTTTAAAATACTATCTGAACATACTGGTTTAACTACCATGGTTATGAACGTATTTAAGTGAGAATAATTTTTCTAACTAATGTACAAAATTAAATAATATATTGTTATAATTAAGGCAACAACAATATGAAAGAGGGGTTACTCATGGACATTTATGAAGGATTGGTTGAAAAACTTATACAGCCTAATAATGCAAATATAGTTTTGCTTGTTATGGATGGATTAGGAGATATACCTAATAGAGAGTTTGGCAGAAAAACTCCCCTAGAGTATGCTATTACACCTAATCTTGATAAACTAGCTAAAGAATCGGCTTTAGGAAGGCATATCCCTGTGCTGCCTGGTATTACACCTGGTAGCGGACCGGGACATTTAGGCTTGTTTGGTTATGATCCATTAAAGTATGAGATTGGAAGAGGTATGCTGGAAGCTGCAGGCTTGGATATGGACATCAATGATGGGGACGTGGCAGCTAGGTGTAATTTCGCTACTGCAGATGAAAATGGAGTAATAACAGATAGAAGAGCTGGAAGGATTCCTACAGAAAAGTGTGAGGAAATATGTAACCTATTAAGCAATAATATTAAATTTATAGATGGCGTAGAAGTGATTATAAAGCCTGGTATGCAGCATAGGTTTGTAGTTGTGTTTAGAGGAGAGGACTTATGTGATAAACTTACAGATTCAGATCCCTTGACAGAAGGTAAAAAACCTTTGATGGTTGAACCATTGACGGAAAAGGCAAAATTTACAGCAGAGATTGCAAATAAATTTTATGCTCAAGCGCGTGAAATAATAAAGGATTTTAAACCAGCTAATTCCCTTTTGATGAGGGGTTTTGCAGCTAAGCCCAGGATTCCTAGGATGCAGGAGAGATTTGGGCTTAATCCGGTTTGCATAGCCCATTATCCCATGTATAGAGGATTAGCTAAATTTGTAGGAATGAATGTTTTAGATGCGGGAAGTACTCCTGAAGATGCTTTTAAGGTATATTTAGATAATTGCTCTAGATATGATTTTCTATTTATACATATAAAATATACGGATAGTTTTGGAGAGGACGGAAACTTCAAGGAAAAGGTTAAAACCATTGAAGCTGTTGATAAAGCACTGCCGATTTTGCTCCAGAAAAAACCTAATGTATTATGTATCACCGGAGATCATTCAACACCAACACCTATTAAGGGGCATAGTTGGCATCCGGTACCTGTGATGATACACTCAGAGTACTGTGGATTTGATGATGCTCCTAGATTTACTGAAAATAATTGTAATAAAGGCAGCCTTGGTATATTTCAAAGCAAACATTTAATAAACTATCTTCTTGCTAATGCTATGAAGCTATCAAAGTTTGGAGCTTGATGGAGGAGTTTAAGCCATGGGCAAAATCAAGTTGCTCCTACGATATATAAATGATAAAGAAGTATCGATTTTTAAAAAGCTATTGATTCTAGCAGGTTTATTGTATCTGATATTTCCCATGGATATAGTTCCTGACTTTTTAATAGGCCTCGGAATATTAGATGATGCTGCTGTTTTGTTATTTGTTTGGAATGCAGTAAAATCAGAACTGAAAGAGTACAGTAAGAAGTTTTCAGATATAGATAACTCAAAAGTTATAGAGGTAGATTTTAAAAAGGAAGACGATGAACAGTAGGGGTGATTTTGTGAAAAGGCTATTGACAGTACTATGCCTGTTAACACTTATTCTTGTTGTGGCTTCCTGTGCGGGCTTTGCAGAAGTGGATGAAAATCAAATTACTGAAATACCTGAAGAAGAAATAGAACCCCAAAGTATCGAAGAAAGAAAAGAAGTAACTATATCCATGGTAGGCGATATAATTTTTTATGGCAGTGTAGAATCCTACATGAAAAAATATGGAGATCATTACTTATTAGAATCATATGGTCCTTTGATGAAGAAAAGCGATATAGTGTTGGGCAACTTGGAAACTTCTATATCAAAAAGAGGCGTACCTGTGGAAGATAAACAATATACCTTCAGAGGAAAACCGGAAGCTCTGAAAACATTGAAAAATAATAACTTTACTGCAGTAAGCATTGCTAACAACCATGTTTTAGATTATGGAGTGGAAGCATTTTTAGATACACTGAACTACTTAGAAAAATATGAGCTTCTTTATGCAGGGGGCGGAAGGAACAAAGAGGAAGCTTTAAAGGGAATACTAATTGAGAAAAATGGAATAAAAGTAGGATTTCTAGCTTTTACTAAAGTAGTTCCTTTAGTGGAATGGTATGCAGGCAAAAACAAACCAGGTATAATAGGTGCTTATATGGTTCATGAAAAGGAATTTGTGAAAGCTATAAAAGATATGAAACAAAATTGTGATGTATTAGTAGTGTCTGTTCATTGGGGAAAAGAATCCAGCACCGTTATAAGGGAAGAAGAACAATATATCGGTCGCAGAATGATAGATGCAGGCGCGGATATAATTATGGGTCACCATCCCCATGTGGTTCAAGGTATTGAGATATACAAGGGTAAACCTATTTTTTATAGTTTAGGCAATTTTATATTTACAAAATCTAGAAACGATTTGAACAATAAAACTATAATGGCTAATGTAACAGTAGATAAAGAAGGAAACATAATAGATATTAATATTATTCCTGGGAATATTATTAATGGTAAACCTACTCCCATGGAGGGTGCAGAAAAGGATAGTTTTATAAAGCACCTTAATAAAATGAATGTAAATTATGTTGTAAACTGATATGGGTTTCTTGGAGGTAATATATGATTCTACTTTTAGCATCTATAGCTCCATCTGTCGCTCTTGCTTATTTTTTTTATATAAGAGACAAATATGAAAAAGAACCGCAACATTTATTGATAAAAGCTTTCTTTCTAGGTGCTATTTCTGTAATTCCTGTAATGTTTGTAGAAATGACGCTGAATTTTTTTAATGTGTTTGAAGATAGAAGTTTGATAGCTATTGGATATACAGCTTTTATTGTAGCAGGATTGGTGGAGGAAGGATTTAAATTCTTGACATTTTATATGCTTATATGGAGAAATCATGAGTTCGATGAAATGTATGATGCTATTGTTTATTGTGTTTTTGTATCATTAGGTTTTGCAACAGTAGAAAATATAGGTTATGTACTGGCTACAGGCTTTAACGTTGCTTTTTTACGTTCAGTTACTGCTGTTCCTGCTCATGCTCTTTTTGGAGTGTCAATGGGTTATTATTTAGGTATAGCTAGATTTGCAAGAGAACAATATAGAGCTAAATACTTTAGGCTAGGCTTGATAGTGCCTATAGTTCTTCATGGTATATATAACTTTATTCTTATGACCCAAAGGTACTATATGATTTCTATATTTATTCTATATGTAGCATATCTATGGAGAAGAGGCATGAAAAATGTAAAAGAATTGGTAGAATGCTCTCCTTATAAAGAAACAGACAATAGAGATGATGAAGAAAACCCTTTTTAACACTTTGGTGTTCAAGTGGTCTCAAAAAACCAAAAAAGTTAGTTTTTTCAGAGTAGAAATCGAGATGATTTCTACTCTGATTTTTTATTATTTGTTTCAATAAAATAATTGGATAATTTTATAAAAATATAAAGGAGATTTTTAGGTAATATAGAATATGTTTTATAAAACTACAAATTAAAAGGAGAGTGTGATATGTTTACCAGATCTAGGAAGCTATTTAGCCTTCTAATAGTACTTTCAATGGTATTTGGATTGGTCTTTGGTTCTGTCACATCAATCTATGCAGATGAAAACTCTATAACCATCACAATAGTACATACCAACGATACCCACTCAAGAGTTGAAAGTGGTGTTGGGTTTGCTAAAGTAGCTGCCAAAATTAAAGAGTTGAAAGAAGAAAATTCTAACGTTCTGGTTGTAGATGCAGGAGACACACTTCACGGGCAACCTTTTGCTACAATTTCTAAAGGTGAAAGCATCATTAAGATTATGAATGCTGTTGGCTATGATGTAATGACCCCTGGAAACCATGATTTCAACTATGGTCAGGAAAGACTTCTCGAACTGGCAAAATATGCAGAATTCCCTATAATTTCAGCCAATGTGATAAAACAAGACGGTAACACGTTGCTTGAGCCATATGTTATTAAGGAAGTAGGAGGACTGAAAATAGGAATATTTGGTCTGTCTACTCCGGAAACGGCTTATAAGACTAATCCCAAAAATGTTGAAGGCTTGACTTTTGAAAATCCTGTAGAAGTTGCAAAGAAAATGGTGGAAGAGCTTAAGGCAAAAGATGTTGATGCGATAATAGCATTGGTTCATTTGGGAATAGATAAGGAAACGAAAGATACATCTTATTTGGTAAGAGATAATGTGGAAGGAATAGATTTAATAATTGATGGTCACAGCCACTCAACATTAGATACAATAGATAATGAGGGCAAAGATATTATAATAGTTTCAACAGGAGAATACAATAACAATTTAGGAATGGTAAATCTAACATTTGTAGACGGTGAATTAAAAGATGTTGAACCGTCAGTATTCAGCAGCGAGGATGCGGTAGAATTGGAAGCGGATCCGGAAGTCTCAGCCATCATTGGAGAAGTGAATGAAAAGAATAAAGAGATTACATCGGTAGTGGTAGGTAAGACTGATGTGGTATTGGATGGTGTTAGAGAACACGTAAGAGCTGGAGAAACCAATCTCTCCAACCTTATAACAGATGCTATGCTTGCTGTATCCGGTGCAGATATGGCTATAACCAATGGCGGCGGAATAAGAGCTTCCATTGATGTGGGAGACATAACTATGGAAGAGATAATTACAGTCCTTCCATTTGGTAACTATGTAGTTGTCAAGGAATATACAGGAGCGCAGATATTGGCAGCTCTTGAGCATGGAACAGCAAACTATCCTGAACCAGCAGGGGCTTTTGCTCAGGTTGCAGGTGTTACATTTGTTCTTGATTTGAATGAAGAAGCAGGCAAAAGGGTAAAAGATGTAAAGATAGGTGATGAACCTCTTGATTTGGATAAAACATACAAGGTTGCAACAAATGATTTTATGGCAGTAGGCGGAGATGACTATACAATGCTCAAGGAAGGTAATCTAGTAGTTGAGCTTCCAGCACTTGATGAAGTTCTAATCGAATATGTAAAAGGATTGGAATCCATACCGGCAGAAGCAAGACCGAGGATGACTGTTATAGAAAAAGTTGAAGCAGAAGAACCTGTAGTAGAAGCTGCTGCAGAAACATATATTGTAAATCCTGGCGATGTATTATGGAGGATAGCTGAGAAATTTGGTTTAACTTGGGAAAAACTTGCTGAGTTTAACGGTTTGAAGAATCCTCATTTGCTATTTCCGGGACAGAAAATTTTAGTACCTGTTAACTAATATGATTTATTAAATAACATAAAAATCAAAACGTCCTAACAAATAGGGCGTTTTGATTTTTATGTTATAAACTAAATTTATTATTGATTATAAAATATTGTCTAGTATAATAAATATATTAATATTTTTCGGAGGAAATAACCATGGAAACCCAATGTTTATATATTGTGCTCACAAGGCCAAATACATCCATATCTAAACTTATAAAATTAATTACAAAAGATGACTATACTCATGCTTCCATTTCATTGGATAAAAGTCTTGAGACCATGTATAGCTTTGGCAGGAAGCACACTTATAACCCATTTATCGGTAAGTTTAAACAGGAGAATCTTAATAAAGGAATATATAGATTTTGTAGAAAACTACCGGGAATGATATTGGAGATTGAAGTATCAGAAAATCAGTATAAAAAGGCAGAAGACTTGATACAACATTTTATACTTAATGACAGTTATTATAAATATAATTATAAAGGACTAATAGATAGTTTATTAGACAAAGAAGTATGCTATGATGACAGGTTTTTATGTTCCGAGTTTGTATATTATTTGCTAAAGGAAAGCGGTATCCCAGACTTTAACATATCAAGGAATCTTGTAAGACCTCAAAACTTCCTTGCTCTTAGAGGTAAAATTATATATGAAGGCAATCTTAAGGAGATGATAGGATCCGATAACAGTTGGAGCCTGCAAAGAATAAAAATGGGTATATTGTATCAGCTTAGTCTCCTTTTACGATTTTCTACATAATCATAAAATGCTTCTAGTCTTGTTTGATAGCCGGCTTCTCCAGTTTGTTCATCTACAATGAGGTATAGGATGGGTATGCCATAATCCTTTTCAATTTGTGGCAGTATAGAGCGGGATACTATTTCAGGCATGCATCCCATAGGATATATCTGAACTAACCCATCATATCCAGAGAGAGCATAGTTTACTGCATGTCCTAGGCATTGCTGGGTATGTCCGCCTATGAGTGCTGGAAGATAAGGCTTTGATAACCTTTTCTCCATCTCATAGGGTTTTTCTCTCCTCAAAGGCTTAATCAAATTGTTTTCAGCCCAATCTCTAATAGTCATAGAGCGATGAATCTCTGCACCCATATTGCCCAGTCTTTCTTCTGCATTAAGGTTGGAGAAAGGGTCTATTATAGTATAAATCTCTCCTATTATGCCTATTTTGATAGGATTAGCATCCATGTCTATATTTAACGATAATAACTCTTCCTTTGTTTTATCTATCATATTTGATATTTCCCTTGAACCTTTTAGCTTTAGGACTTGTGATTTAAAGTTATGGATTATACTGTTTACCTTTGCTTTGTCTTTTGTTCTTGGTCTTACAAAGTATTGCACTTGATTTAATTCATCGATTTTCTCGCATATTTTGTAGGCATCCATAAATACTTTATAGGTTTTGAAGCCTGTTTTTCCGCTTAGTCTTCTTATATTGTTTATAAACTTGGCTATGCCTTCTTTAGGAGGGTCTATTATTATCATGTCTACATCATAGCCCATGTCCTGCAATATAAGCTTTTGAAGAGGTCCATAATAGCCGAAACGGCAAGGGCCGCAACTACCTGTTATCACTATGGTGTCTGCACCTTCCTCTATGCTTTTTACATAGTTGCCCAGCATAATTTTAAAGGGCAGACATATACCTTCAGGGGATTCTTTAGCACCAAGTCTTAGGGTACTGTCAGTGCTGAAAGGAGGTATTATGCTTTCAATACCTAGGTCATCAAACATAGCTTTTACTGCAATATATGCTTCGCCCATATGGGGATAAGTCAATCTCAATTAGCTTTCCTCCTATCTATAAGATCCAAAAATGCTTCCAATCGGGTGTTAAAGTTTGCATCGCCAGTGTGTTCATCCAAGGTAATTACCATGAAAGGTTTACTACTTTTTTTTCTTCCCAATCGCTGAATTAGATCAATGGATAATGAGTCGATTCCACAGGCAAAGGAAGTAAGCATTAAAACTCCGTCTATTTTGCTGTTTTCCATCATGTATAGGGCGCTACCTATTAAATCCTTGCCGCTGCTCCAGAACATCCTTTTTTCAAATATCTTACATTTTTCTTCTATGATTTTTTTCTCTAACATTTCTGGTAAAAAAAATTTGATACCTTTATTTGATAGTTTTTTTAGCAGATTCATATTGATAAAGTTGTCATAAAGGAGATAAGGATGGGTAGCTATACCTATCAAAGGGCTGGTTTTACTTCTGGGCATATCAGTTTCATCAATATACTTACTGGGCAACTCTCCTTTTAGAAGACCGTTATCATATATCATCTGTTCTCTAGTTGCTTTATCGGCAGCTCTTTTTATTCGATAAGGATTTTTTGTGAACATATTGCCTACTCTATACAAGGCATTAATAAGATTCTTTCGACTTTTATACATATTAATTTCTACATCAATAAGTTTGGGTAGTCCTTCAATGGAGTATTTGACCATCTCAGGCAAACCGCCGAATTTAGGACATATGTATTCTTTTGGCACTATGCTGGTGAGCCTGGGTATCAGCATATAGTCAACCTTATCCTTTAGATGCTCTACATGACCATGATATACTTTTACAGGTAGACATGCATCATCTATGCAGTACCTAGATCCTAGATCCAATATTTCTTTATTTGTAGGCGGTGATGGAACCACCTCTGCACCTAGTTCAGTTAAGAATCTCTTAGTAAAGGGATAGAATTTATAAAAGTACATACCTCTTGGAACACCTATTCTTACACTCAAAAAAATCACCTCTTTACAGCTAGTATTATTGACTGTGAAGAGGTTTTTTAAACATGGATTGGTCACCAGTCTCCAGTCTTTTTGCCGGGGTATTCCTATTGGGTCTATTTTTGAAACCACTAAAACCACGGTTTTTTGTTGTGCATCGATACTATAACAAAGAAGAATAAGCATATGTGCAGTTCATTTTGATCACTTGCGCATATGCTTATTCTTTAGTTACTGTACCGATTACAATCAATATAAGTAATATATAATATCGCATAAAAATATTAACTTTGGTGACTCTAATGCTCATCTAAAAGAGATTCTAACGGCGCAAAACGGGCATCCATGCCCTACGCTTCGCTGATTGCGCCTAGCGCGTCCTCCTTGCCGCGCTTACGAATTCTCTATTTTAGATTTCGCAAAGAGTCACTAGCAAAGTTAATAAAAATGCTCTATTATATATTACTTATATTTTGCTGTATCTAAGAAAGCTACATCGTGTGCATATTTAGATATGTGCTGAAGATATATTGTGAGCTTTGTTAGCAGTTCT
>ERZ773359.4694-NODE-4694-length-13864-cov-8.332320_pt1 | contig 13864 bp, 17 predicted proteins | sample MGYA00374955_ERZ773359 | MGnify/ENA primary metagenome ERZ773359 (study PRJEB29098, sample SAMN04486028) | biogas fermenter metagenome | study: EMG produced TPA metagenomics assembly of the Biogas fermentation microbial communities from Germany - Plant 4 DNA1... | reverse complement strand
CTCCACATGACTTGTTCGAAAGAACATGTCAATTATGTTAATTGCTATAACATACTTTACAATTTACAGCAATAAAACAGGATGCAAATTCGTATACTACTGGCTATAAGGTAAACTGCTTGCTTAAGGATATTTAAGAGAACAACGATTTGGAGAAAGAGGACATTTCATGCAATTTGTAGAATTATAAGAATTATAAAACGGGCTTTTCTCCAGGAAATGAGAGGGATTATGTATGAAAATATATGTTGGGGTTACTGATAGTAATTGGTATTATCTATTGAAAGAGCTCAAATGTGACGAAGTCAACTTCTGGAGGCCTAGTGGAAAGACTAACTTTAAGGCAATTAACCCAAACGATATGTTTTTATTTAAACTTCGTTCCCCATATAACTATATTGTTGGTGGCGGATTCTTTGTCAGGTATTCAATACTTCCACTTTTTCTTGCTTGGGATGCCTTTGGCGAAAAGAATGGGGCCACTAGCTTGGAAGAGCTAAATAAGAGTATAAAAAGATATAGGAGTAATACAAGCATCCCTGACTATAATTACAATATCGGTTGCATTATCCTGAATAATCCGTTTTTCTTTGATGAATCTAATTGGATACCCATCCCTCGGGATTGGTCTCCAAATATTGTTCAGGGAAAAACCTATGATACCGATACTGAAATTGGACATCAGCTATATCAACAAGTAACAGAAAGGCTCCATTTGATAAGTGGTGAACATGGAACGGCTACTGATGAAGAACCATCCGATTATAGAATTTATGGCAAAGAACAGATTATAAGACCAAGGCTTGGACAAGGTGCATTCAGGATTGTTGTCACCGAAGCCTATAGTAGAAAATGTTCAATCACCGGCGAGAGAACGCTTCCGGTTTTGGATGCCGCACATATCATGCCCTTTTCACAAAAAGGTCCTAGCATAACTCAAAATGGTATACTCCTTAGAACAGATATTCATGCCTTATTCGACAAGGGTTATCTGACTATTACAGATGATTTAAAGGTTGAGGTAAGTAGGAGGCTGAAAGAGGATTATGGGAATGGTAAAATCTATTACCCATATCACGGCAAACCATTAACCAACCTTCCTGTTAATGAATCTGATATGCCCGCCAAAGAATACCTGCAGTGGCATAATGAAAATATCTACTTGGGATGAAGTATTGTCTGTGCTCCATTGCAATTGCTCTCACTCTCATCCTTCTGATCATAAAGTAACGGATGCATACCATCCATAATAGTCATTACTTAACCTTCACGTACAAAGCTGATTATACTATATAACTGTAATTCAGGTAATTCTTTGTCTAATCCGGCTGGTTCGATACTGTCCTGCCATTTATTCCGTATTGTAGTTTAATAAGATGTATCATCTGGATATCCAGACGAACTCATTTCCAAAGTTTTTTGTATATCCCCCTTGATTCAAACCGTATTAATCCCAGATCCCGTAAGAATTGCAGTTGTTGCCTTATCTTTGCATCAATATTTCTATTATTGGGATACAGTTTCCTCAGGTTAGGTTTCATCTGCTCAAAGTCTTCAGTCGTAAATACTCTTTTATTTAACATATCTACTTCCTGAAAGACTGCCCTCTTCCATCCGGTTAAATTCTTGCGTATTATTTCCGGATTATCATCAAATATGGAGTCATCATCTTCACTGGTATCTAGTTCTATATCAGGTACCTCGTACTTAGGTACAGGTGGTAAAGTGTCAAGAATATCCTGGATCTTCTGTATGTGTTGAAGGGTTATTTTTCCGGCTAAATCGTCATGACATAGGTTTCTATAATCGGATACAATTGTTCTTACTTTATCTAAATTAGATAGAACAACTCCATATTCATAATTCTTTTTTAAGCCTGACGAAGTTAAGTTAGCAGAGGTGATAATTGCACAATGATCATCAAATATATAATACTTTGCATGGAGCTTCGAATATGTATAAACCTTATTGTCAGCGTTTAATAGCTTATCTAGTGCTTCTACGTCAGATGATTTTTTGCAGAAGCTCATTAGGTTAACATTAGTTACGAGGCTAATTCTTGCTTTAGAAACTTTATTATTTAATATATCTTCCACAATATCTGACTTTACAAATGGAGCGCATAGCTTTATTGACTTCTTGGCATCTGCACATTTGGACATAAAAATATCGTACATCGGCTTATTTAGTATCTCGATCAACTCTGTACCCCCCTTACACAAGCTTTTAAAAAAATCTTCCCCTTCCGCTATAATATTTGCCAGAAAAAATACTGGTTGATAATACAAATTATAGCATACAGTGGCATAAAATACGTTAGCAGAATAAAAATCAGGTTATTTATAAAATATACTTGTAACTTGAGTTAAAGGAGCGTGTGAAAGATGAAGAAAATATTGATGTTCACCATGGAGAGGTGCCCTTATTGTAAAAAGGCCAGGTCCTTCATGGAGGAGCTTTTTGATAAATATCCCGAATATAAAGAGCTTGATATTGAGATCATAGATGAAGTAGAACAACCTGACATTGCCAACCAATATGATTATTATTATGTGCCCACCTATTACCTGGACGGGGAAAAGTTCCACGAAGGGGTGCCCAGCCGTGAAATGGTAGCTGACTTATTTAAGAAGGCCTATGAGGGATAAAGAGTAAGCGTTGAGAAAAGAAAGAGCTGTTGCCGGACTAGATTAACTAGTTTTGCAACAGCTCCTTTTATTTTTTGCCCCGTCCCTTATAATCCCTATCAATTTCATCCTTCCAGTCTTCAGGCAACGCATTGGAGTGACGGTATTTTGTGATTGCCTCACCCATGACTCGAAAGTTTAGTTCAATTCCACTGCTGTCAGCGTGGTAATTCTGGGCCCTGTCCGGGCTGATTCCATAATGCCGGGCTGTTTCTACCGCATCGATGTTGGCACCCAGGAAGATAAACTCCCATCCGTATTTGTCCGTCTGTTGCCGGATAAGCGCTCTAACCTTATCTGCCGTATACTCACGGCTTGCATTTTCATAGCCATCGGTAATTATCACGAACATTACCTTTTCAGCCCGATAGGCTTCATCGGTATTTCTTTGAACATTGATAATCTTGTGGATGGTCCTGCCCATAGCGTCAATAAGAGCTGTAGTTCCGCCTACAAAGTACTCCTTTTCGGTGATTGGTCTTACTGCTCTGATGTCGATACGATCATGTAAAATTTCATAGTTGTTGTCAAAGAGCACCGTGGTGATGCGGCATTCTCCCTCGACATCCTGCTGCTTTTTCAGCATTGCATTATAGCCCCCTATGGTGTCGCTTTCCAGGCCCGACATGGACCCGCTCTTATCCAGGATAAATACCAGTTCCGTTAATCCCTTTTTCATTGTTCATCCTCCTTAAGCTTTTTTCCGGCTTAAGGATAACATTTCCAGAAGGACGTTTGGTCGCTTCATAGGCGACATTTTTGTCTTCCTCATCCACCAAGCAGAGGCTGATCATAGGCAAATAAAACTTCGTTGATTTCAAATATGTCGTACCTTCCGTTAATAATGAAGTACTGTATAATAACATCGAATTTCTGGCTTTGGGAGAGGGCATAGCCTGCCCTCCTTAAAAGGTCTTCGGTCTCTTCAAGGGTTAATTCCAGGGCCACTGCCAGAGCGATGGCAGTGCGCTTGCTGGGCATGTAACCTTTGTTGTTTCGGATTTTGGAAAACAATCTGCGGTCCAGGTTGGCACGTTTGTAGACCTCAACATCGGTCATACCCTTTGAATCGATTAATCGAAACAGTGTAGTTGAAAAGGGCTCATCCAGATTCCCTACCAGCTGGTCGATACCTCTGTGGGCCGCCCTCTCAGATACCTCAAATACCGCACCAGAGGCATTCATCAGCTTTATTGCATCCTTCTCAACATCAAGCAAATGTCTGCGACGGCGTGGATCTTCATAGCCCTCTATATAGTTTTCATCAATGAAGGCCTCAACCTCACCCAGGAGGTCCTGACTGGTAACAAATGCCTCCTTGTCAAAGACCACCAGGGATATATCCATATCATGATCTGCAAGGAAATCCCTAATGGCCGAGGTGGCAACCCGTAGCGCATCCCTTTTGGGATAGCCATAGATACCGCTTGATATTAAGGGAAAGGCTATGCTCTTACACCGGTTTTCCAGGGCCCGCTTCAGGGAGTTGATATAGCAGCTACGGAGAAGTTCCTCCTCCCCCTGCTTTCCGTCACGGTAAACTGGGCCCGCCGTATGGATTATATACTTGGCCGGCAGCCTGAACCCCGGCGTGATAACCGCTTCCCCAGTCCTGATAGGCGCCAGTTTGTCGCAGGCGGACTTAAGCTCAGCCTCACCTGCAGCCCTGTAGATGGCCCCGCAGACTCCACCGCCCATTAAGAGCTCGGTGTTGGCAGCGTTTACTATGGCGTCAACCTTCATCCTGGTTATGTCGTTTCGGACAATATTAAATGGCATATGATACCCCCCTTATATCTCACGGGTGACCAGCACAGTTTAGCAGCTGTCAAGTAGTATCAGCCGTACTTCTGTTAGCTGATAAACCGAACAACTTCAGATGCCTTGTCTCCTCATTTCTCTTCAGCATAATAATATACCAGGCAGGCAGCAGGGTGCCCTTAAACATGCTGGAAACGCTGATAGCCCACCACACCCCGTCCAGACCCAGGGCAGTTGATGACAGTATTAGCGCTGTGGGTATCCTGAGTGCATTTAAGGTTATGCCGACTACCGAAGGCGGAACGGTCTTCCCCAGACCATTGAAGGCTCCTGCCGTCACCGCTTCCGTGCACATAAAGAGCTGGGACAATCCCAATATCTTAAGATAGGTCACCCCATACCGAATAGTCTCCTCTTCAGGTATGAAGACAGAGAAGATGGGCCTCCCCGCAAATATCAAAAGTCCGGTCGCAAAGAGTCCGATGACGGACATTATCGCCATCCCTACCAGGTATCCCTTGATAACCCGGGACCATTTCCTGGCACCGAAGTTTTGTCCCACGAAAGCACTCATCGCCGTCTGAAAGCCTCCGGCGGTCATCCAGGATATCGACTCTATCTGTGAACCCACCTTCTCAACGGCTATTGGTATAGGGCCCCACCGGGCAATTATCCGGGCTATAACCATGGCAAAGCCGGCAAACATACCACTTTGAAGGCCTACAGGCAGGCCCAGCTTTGTTATATGCTTTATATGCTCTGTATCCGGGGCTTTAAAAAGGGATAAGCCTGAAAACAGTTCGGTTCTTCTTTTAGCTACTATGACAAAAACAACCGTTACGGCTGCCTGGGCTATTATGGTGGCTAAGGCTGCACCGACTACCTCCAGCCTTGGAAAGGGTCCTATCCCCAGTATCAGCAGCGGATCCAGGATCATGTTGATAACAAGCCCTGTTGAGTTTATCAAGAAAGGCGTTCTGCTTTCCCCATAGCCGTTGAATACGGCAGAGAAAACCGGATTGATAAAGAAAAATATCATACCAAAGGCGATAATGACCAAATATGTGATGGCATCATTTACTATATCCGCTTCCCCCAGATTGAAAAATCCAATTAAGGGTCTTCTGAATAATATCATTACAGAGGCATAGGCCAGGGCAAGGAACACAACCATCTGAAAGCTGTGCTTTATATACACCTTGGCCTCTTTCATGTCCTGCTTGCCCACTGATTGGGCAACCCCCACCTCCGCACCTATTTTGGGTATCAGGACAAAGGCCATGGCCAGCCAGGAGTAAAAGCCGGCCGTCCCGGTTGCTGCAACGGCTCTGGTACCTATCCTGCCAACCCAGATCATATCCGTCATATTGTAGGCCATCTGAACAAAGGATGTTCCCATTATTGGAATGGCCAGTCTGAACAATGCTTTTATGATACTTCCTTCTGTCAAACTGTTTTGTTTCGTTGCTACGATGGTTACCTCCCTACTGTATCCACTTGGAAATCTTCTTATGGTTCTTTATTGTCATCCATATGGATCGATAAACTATAACTATTATATATCATAGGACTGATAAATTACAGGAGGACATTTTTTGGATGAATCCAGTAATTGATCCAGGATGAAAATAATTATAAAATTTTTTTAAAAAAATTTAAAAAAATGAGTAGGAGATCTGGATTTGATGTAGAATATATATTATAATAATGTAACAGTTTTGTAAAACTTCGAAACAAAACTGTAATAGACAAGCTGCTTTAAGTGGAGGTTATCATGAAAAACTTTAAAACCCTGTTATGTACCGCATTATTGTCCTTGCTGCTGATTAACTCAGCTGTTCCTGCTCTGGCCTTTACAGAGGATACCGATACTACCATGTACTCAATGTACGTCAATGACCAGCGGGTAGGGATTGTCAGGTTCCCGGCAAGGGCATTGTTAGTCTACGACAGTATAGAAAGGGGGTTAAAAGAGGGATACCAGGAAGAAATCTTCATCGATACCGAGATTCGCTTCGCAGAAGCCAAAAATGCAGCCAACATCACCAATGATATGGTATTGGCCAAAGCCATTGAAGATGCTATTGATGTAAAAGTGAATTCTGTTTCTATAAGCATAGATGGAGCAAAAATATGCCACGTAAAAGATCTTGAAGCAGCAGAAAAGGTATTTGTTGATATAAAGGCTCCATACATAGAGAAGATAGAAAAACAAGAGGACACCCAACTAGAAGAAATTGCCTTTAAAGAGGATATTGATTTTGGTGAAGAGGTTGTGTCCGTTAAAGATATAATAAGCCCCGAAGAGGCGGTAGGTATTATACTACACGGCAATCAGGAGCTTGAAGAGTACGAAGTGCAGGAAGGAGATTCTCTTTGGTCCATAGCTTACAACAACGGTGTAAGCGTATCGGATCTTCAAAACAGCAATCCTGATTTGGATGGCGACCTAATCAGACCCGGAGATATCATTAAGATTGGGCAGCAGAAAAAGCTACTGACAGTCATAACTAAGGAAAAGGTCAAATATTCCAAGGAAATACCCTATGAAACCGAAGTTAAGAATGATAGCAGCTTGGAAAAGGGTAAGACCAAGGTAGTTCAGCAAGGTGAAAAGGGTCAGAAGGATATTACGGCTATGGTGACCAGGGAGGATGGACAAGAGATTTCCAGGGAAATAGTTGAGGAAAAGGTTGTCAAAGAGCCTGTAAAGCATATTGAGGCCAAGGGAACCAAGGAAAAGCCCAAACCCAAACCAAAAAAGACTACCTCACCATCCGGCTCCTCCTCAAATACTTCATCAGAAAGCAGCAGGAGTGGTAGCGGCTCAGGCAGTGCTGTAGTAGCCTACGCCATGAAATTCAAGGGCTACAGATATGTATTTGGGACTTCAGGTCCAAACACCTTTGATTGCTCCGGTTTCACAAAATATGTGTACGGACATTTTGGGGTAAACCTTCCCCATAGTTCCAAGGCCCAGCGTTCAGTAGGCAGGGCTGTATCCAGGAGCAACCTGCAGAAGGGAGACATCCTTTGTTTCTCGGGACATGTTGGCATATACATCGGCAATGACCAGTTTATCCACGCATCCAACAAGAGGGATGGGGTTAAGATAAGCAGTCTAAGCGGCTATAGCAAGAAGCTGATAACAGCCAGACGTATATTCTGATATAAGCAAGACATCCTGACTTGATCAAAAAAGAGCGGTCCATATGGACTGCTCTTTTTGATTCCTTTTTCCCTTATGAAAACTATGTACATACCGGCTTAATCGGGGTCATTGCCCCCTTTTGGCTGAATAATGAGGTTTCTTCCCTAAATTGATATCCCCATCTCCCTGGCCAAGGCATTCATCTTTCTAAACCTGGCCAGATATGCTTCATATAGACCATCGGCATGTTCTTTCAGCGTTCTTTGTGAGTTAGTGTAAATATTCAATTTTGTAGCCCTGTCTACTTGATCCATCCACTCCTGTGGTATAGATGATGAGCCGGTTAGGGCACCTGAGATACCTGCTGAAACTGCTGCAAGACAATCCGTATCCCTTCCTAAGTTAACTCCTGCAATTATTGCATCCTTTGTGTTGCCCTTTACCATTTTAAAGATACATACCCCTTTTGTTACTACCTCATTGGCAAATGCAAAGGCATAGGTCATTCCATGTCCGCTGTACTCCGAGTCAAAGGCTTCTCTCAGTTCCCTGAAATCCTTGCAATGGGCTGTGTGCTTTAACTGCCTGTCTATTTCCTTAACCACTATATCAGGATCACAGGTATCAAATATCGCTCCAATTACGCTGTCTACAGTGGCGTTGGGTTTTGTCGCTTCAGCTATGGCCACAGCAGTAACCATTGCCCACTTCAATCCTCTGCTGTTGCTTGTCTGATACAGCTGTCCAACTTCCAATACATCTTCGGCTGCCCCTTGAACATCCCCTGCATTTATAAGCCCAATAGGATGGCATGCTCTGGCGAAACTATTCAGTCCGGCATAGTCACAATACCTGCCTAAATCCCTGGCAGGTATGCCGGTCTTTGCCATGGCCAACAGAATAGCCTCAAAGGGTTCGGAAACCATGCCCGCTGACTCCGGCTTTATATCCCTGAGCCAGATCCTTCGTACGTCCTCTGCATTGACCCTGTCCTTCTTCTCTATTATGGCCGTGATCATCAGTTTCTGTCTCTCAACGCCGTCTTCAGTAGTACCGGCCTCTCTGAGCCATCCATTACCATAGTGCTCGTAGGGACGGAGCTTATCTACGGTTCCATAGGTCTCTTCTATCCTTTGGTATGACCATCCCTCTACGGTAGCACCCATAGATGACCCAATGTGTACACCAGCTATACATCCCAAAAACTTGTCCCTTAGATCTACTTTTTCTGCCACCATTATACCCCCATTTACACTAAATTTCACAAGATCACCTTATCCATTTAAGGTACCTATGTCTTCTGGTATTATACTATACTTTCCAATTATTGTGTAGACAAGCTCTGGGAATATTAGCGCACATTTTTACAATATTTCTCTTCCAGATCTTCCAGATGCCTGAATATATGAACCAGATCCCTGCCAAAATCCAGGAGCGTATAATAGGTGTTATTGCCCTCTTCCACCCTCTTAATGACATCCTTCTCTATTAGTATCTTTAACTTCCTGTTTAGTTCCGTATGGCTTAAATAGGGTATGCTTCGGAGAATTTCGCTGTAATTCCGGTTACCCAGCTCTATGGATCCAAGTATCTCGGGCACCCATCTTAGCTTAATCAGATTCTCTACTATACTCAGTCCGCCAATAAATCTGCTTTTCATATCCTCACCTACTAACAAATTTGTTCCTTTTTGTTTCCAGAGTTATATAGTAACATATAATCAAAAGGAAAAACTATAAAAAAGAAAATAAATGGAGGAAGATCATGAAAAACTTAAATCTAATACAAAGTTATCTATCAAACCTGGCAGTGTTAAACGTTAAGCTGCACAATATTCACTGGAACGTAGTAGGACCCCAGTTCGTAGAGGTGCATAACTTTACGGAATCTGTCTACGATGAATTGTTCGAGAGTTTTGACCAGGTAGCAGAGCTATTAAAGATGAAGGGTTTAATGCCCCTGTCCACCATGGCAGAGTACTTGGAGAATGCCACCATCCAGGAGGTTAAGGCAAAGGACTTCTCCATCAAGGAATCCCTGGAAATCGTCAAGAAGGACTTGGAAGCCATGAAGGCTATGGCCACAGACATCAGAAACTCAGCCGATGAAGAGGGAGACTTCGAAACCGTAGCCCTGTTTGAAGACTATGTAGCCTCCTTCAGCAAAAACATCTGGTTCCTGGCTTCAATACTAAAATAGATCAGAATACTTAAGCAGATCGGATTAATAAGCCTCATTCTCCAGCCCAAAGGCGGATAATGAGGCTTTTTCATTAAATTATCAAATAAAGAAGTTGACAATTCAAACCAACTTCAGTATATTGTAATATGGTAATATAATAATCATCAGATATAGGGAGGTAGAATATGAGGCTATCAAAGAAAGTAGCGGCTGTATCAAATGAATGTGTCGCATGCGGGTCTTGTGAAAAGGTATGCCCCTTGGGAGCCATATCCATATTCAGAGGTCTATATGCCCTTGTGGATAGGAATAAATGCATTGGCTGCGGGAAATGCCAGAAGATATGTCCAGCATCGGTGATATCAATCATTGACAGGGAGGAACAAAATGAGAAGAAAGAAATACTGGTATGATTATCTATGGATTGCGTCCGGACTTTATATAATTTTAGGTTTTTTTAATATACTCTTTGCCTGGCTGGGCCTTATTTGCTTTATAGTACCCTTGCTGATATCGGTTATCAGCGGAAGCAAGGCCTATTGCAACCGCTACTGCGGACGCGGGCAACTCTTTGAACTTCTGGGTAACAGGTTTAAACTTTCCAGAAATCGGGATATACCACCTTGGCTGCGTTCCAAATGGTTTCGTTATGGCTTTTTGGCCTTCTTTATGATCATGTTCTTTAACATGCTCTTAAATACCTGGTTGGTCTTTTCAGGGGTGAGGGACCTTAAGGAAGTTGTCACCCTGCTTTGGACATTCAAACTTCCATGGCACTGGGCAAACACCACCCCGGTCCCTTCCTGGATTGCCCAATTTGCATTCGGATTTTACAGCGTGATGCTGACGTCCACATTTCTGGGCCTGGTCACAATGGTATTATATAAGCCGCGCAGCTGGTGCGTCTACTGCCCCATGGGGACTATGACCCAGGGAATATGCAGGCTGAAATACAAGGGCTAAGCTATAAGTAGAGAGCTGACAGAAAAGCCATAGCCTGACTGTCAGCTCTGGCCCTTCCTTCCCACTCCTGCCGGGAACTCTTCCACAAAATTGATTTTCTGAGCTTCTTCTTTAGTAACCGGAGTTTTGGTCCAGTCAATTGTACGCTCCAGGCCTGCATAATCACATATGCGGATAGAACACAGCAAGCCATCGTCTCCTCTTTCATAAGCTGAAACCCCGGATATGGCAATTCTGGCTCTTTCCTCCTGTCCCGCCCTTGAAACGATATGTACCCACTCTATAACGCAGGTACGCCCGTCATCGATTATGGTCTCATAACGCATGCCTACGCACCTTGGGATATATCCTGCCATATACTCAAATTTTGCCCTGAGCTCTTCCGGTGTTTCCGCCGGCTTGTGATCCGGATCTTCCGGCTCATAGCCTCCAAATTTGCATCCCTCTCCCATACAGGCAAGAATTCTGTCCACATCCAAAGCAGGTACATGATGGAGTGCCTCATAATATTCCCTGACAGCCCCGGTCAGCAGACCCGGGTCTCCCATTTCAAGATGGGCTGACTTAAACAGGGGTTTTCTATATGCCTGAAGTCCCGGTACAAAGGAGCAATGGCAGTAGATGCGTACTTCATCCAGGGTATCCTGGGTTCTCAAATCTGCTACTACAAACATGGGAACTTGTTCTATTTCACCGTTGACAGTAAAGTCAATCTGCAGTTCCGTAACGGAACGGCCGTTTGCCCTTGTCTGGACCACCGGAATTACCTTCCCTTCATCGGCATGAAATGTGGAAAGCCAGGTCCTTACAAACTCACGGACACCTTCAAGGCCTTCGAACCTTCTGTATGGTGTATCAATAACGCAGGGTGTATTCCCAAAGAGCTTTTTTTCGAAGAAGAGGGCTACAGCCGCATCTTCATCCCCTTCACAGGCTGCCCTTATAAGACGGAGCTCGGCATAGCTTTCGTCTATTGGATGTTGAGGCCCCTTGTATAGCCTTGCAAGTGAGCAGCTTTTTCTGATTTTCCCGGTAGACATGTCAAACACTCATCCTTTCTCATTCAGCAAATTCATTATTACTTGTTTAGATAATTCCTAATAACTAATAATAATCGAATTGTAATGGTTAACTTATCGCAAAGAGAAATCTTCCGTAGTTATTCCCTGGACTCTTCAAATCTGTTTACCAAGGCTCCATTAACTTCAACCTGATCCAAAAACATATCAAGTGGTCGTGCCCAGATCTCCATATCACCGTATAATGCCTGATAAACAACAAGTTCTTCCAAGGTTTCTGAATGCTTGGCTATATGTAAAACAAGATATTCCCTGCCCTTAAAATGCCTATATTTCCTACCAATTTTTAAGTTGCGATTATTTGCTCCTTTTTCTTTTATAAAAACTACTGATTTACCCAGATCTAGTTGATCCACTCTCCAACCAGCGTTCAGCCATGCATCTGCCTGGGAATGGCTTCCGTTGGCCCACCAGGCATGATATTCATATGCCGAAGGTGGAAGTCTGTCACCTATGATTTTTTCAATATCGGTATAGGTTAACCTAATTCGATTGGATTCTTGCCCATATAAGTACTTTTCCAAAGGATAATATTTGCTGATGTTACGCACATTCCCCACTCCCCTATGACTTGTATTTGCAGCTTATTATGAAGAGAATAATTGAACATGTATTTCTATGTATGTATTAGAGCTAAGACACAATGGTATTTTAATTATACAACAAGGTACAATGTTTTACTATATTACTATAGAATATGCTGACATATAAGTTCGATTGGTTAGACTTTTCTTATCTAAAGGAGCCACTCCTGGTGGATCGATTTCTTTATAAAATAAAAAACGCCAGATAGGTTTCCCAGTCTGACGCTTTGCTTTTTCGTAAAATTTCGTAATCTTGACAACATACTTTTGCATATGTCGATAATTCCTTATCTCTTTGAGAATTGTGGGGCACGTCTTGCGCCTTTGAGCCCGTATTTCTTTCTCTCTTTCATTCTTGGGTCACGAGTTAAGAAGCCGGCCTTTTTGAGAGCAGGTTTCAATTCCTCATCTGCCTTGAGCAGGGCTCTGGAAATCCCATGGCGTATCGCCCCGGCCTGACCTGTAAATCCACCGCCGTGTACATTGGCGATTATATCAAATTTCCCGAGAGTATCAGTCAGTTCCAAGGGCTGACGTACGATAACCTTCAGGGTTTCAAGTCCAAAATAATCATCGAGTTCTCTGTTGTTGATAATGATCTTCCCATCACCGGGAACCAATCTAACCCTGGCTACGGATTTCTTTCTTCTGCCCGTGCCGTAATACTGTACTTTTGCCAATCCCGTTTCCTCCTCTCGTTCCTTATATATCCAGCTCTACTGGCATTTGTGCTTGATGGTTGTGTTCAGGTCCTGCATAGACACGAAGTTTTTTTATCATCTTCCTACCTAAAGCATTTTTAGGTAGCATCCCTCTTACAGCTTCATGTATTGCCAGGGTAGGCCTTTTCTGCATCAGCTGACGATAAGGAATCTCCTTCAGTCCTCCCGGATATTGGCTATGTCTACGATATAGTTTCTGGTCTAATTTCTTCCCGGTTAGGTGAATTTTCTCTGCATTTATTACAATCACATGATCCCCTGTATCTACATGGGGGGTATATATTGGCTTATGCTTACCACGCAAAATTTTGGCGACTTCCGAGGCTAATCTACCGAGGGTTTTTCCTTCGGCATCAATCACGTACCATTTACGCTCCACTTCCTGCGCCTTTGCCATGAAGGTGCTCATTGCTTTCCCTCCTACTAAATAAAATCAGATGTATTTCAAGATCCGGGGCTAGTGGATCGTAATTTACACCACAGTTAATTTTAATACAAGCCACAAACAGTGTCAAGCTAAATTTACCTGTTAAGGCCGGTTTTCTCTGGTTTCTCGGGTATGAACTTAAAATATCTCCTTAGTATGGGGAAGATTAAAACCTTGTCCAGCCCGATATAGTATGCAGCAGCTCCTGCTGCCAGGAGTATGATGGCAACGGTGTACATGATTATGTTTACACCACCGGAGCCGGCCAATAGGTAGTTAAAGTTCATAAGCGCACCGCATAACAGCCCC
>ERZ773359.4689-NODE-4689-length-13880-cov-8.807812_pt1 | contig 13880 bp, 10 predicted proteins | sample MGYA00374955_ERZ773359 | MGnify/ENA primary metagenome ERZ773359 (study PRJEB29098, sample SAMN04486028) | biogas fermenter metagenome | study: EMG produced TPA metagenomics assembly of the Biogas fermentation microbial communities from Germany - Plant 4 DNA1... | reverse complement strand
TAGAATTGCGTAAACCATTCGTAAAATTTACGGATGCCGATTTCGATTGGTGTAGAAGGTTTGTAACCGAAATCTTTTTCAAGAAGGGAGGTGTCGGCATACGTGCTGATAACATCTCCCGGCTGAATTTCCATCAGTTCTTTTATCGCTTTTTTACCCGTAACGTTTTCGATGGTTGCAATAAAATCCATAAGTTTTACAGGTGACGAGCAGCCCATATTATATATGGCATACGGTATTTCGTTTTTGGGAGGTGAAGGAATAATTTTTAAAAGTCCTTTCACAATATCGTCGATATAAGTAAAATCGCGCTCCATGTTCCCATAGTTGAAAACCTTGATCGGTTTCCCCGCCAAAATTGCCGACATAAACAGCGAAGGAGCCATATCCGGACGACCCCAAGGTCCATATACGGTAAAAAAACGAATTCCCGTAGTCGGAATGCCATAAAGTTTGCTGTAAGTAAAAGCCATTAATTCGTTCGCCTTTTTTGTTGCCGCATAAAGGCTCACCGGTGAATCCGTACGATCCGATTCTTTATAAGGAGTTTTTGCATTTGCACCATACACGCTACTTGAACTGGCAAAAACCAAATGTTCAACTTTATACCGCCGACATGCTTCCAACAAATTGACAAATCCCACAATATTGGAGTCGATATATGCATAAGGATTTTCCAACGAATACCTTACTCCGGCCTGTGCCGCAAGATGAACGACATGCGTAAAATTTTCGCGTTCAAAAAGAGAATTTAGATGCTCTTTGTCCGTTAAATCCAATTTCATGAAACGGCAAAACCTGAACAAGCTGCTTTGAATGTATTTGTATGGTTTTATCTCTTTCTCCAATATACCGGTCTCATGCAGACGCGCATATTTTAGTTTTACGTCGTAGTAAGAATTGATATTGTCGATATCAACCACTTCATGACCCCGCTCCAACAAAGCGCGCGCAATATGATATCCAATAAATCCGGCAGCACCTGTAACTAGTATTTTCATTTTGTTGTCTTAAAAAATTACAATGGCATGGTTGCCTATTTCAAGATAGGTTTTATTTTTGATTGCAGAATGCAATTCTTCATCCTTTTTTATTTTTTTCACAGGAAGCATCACGATTGCATTCGTTAGGGAATCTCCCACTATATCTTCTTTTTCCACCATTTTCACATCCTCTCCCAAAAACACATCCATATTTTCCGCACGATGTATGCCGTAAACACAATAATTTGTGATACGATTCTCTTCCGCCAACGTTTTTGCATGTTTGCATAAGTCGGCTACACCTATATATGGATTTAATCGTGGCATGGAACAACCCAACACGAAAATCATCGACAAAATCCCGATAGACATCACACCTAGGGATCGATAAACGTTATTTTTTCGATATAACCGATAAATGACTATTAAACCGCTTATCGACACTATTGCTGCAACAACAAAAATCGAAGGCATTCCGAGAAAAGCTGCTTCTTCCATGCGACTCAAGTAGAAAATTACCGCCGGTGCACTTATGAAAATCACTGCAGGAATAGCAATCGAAAGCTTTATCCAAGGGTTTTGCACGTCAAATTTATTCAACAACAACATCGAAAGATAAATGGCAAAAGGAATAATGGGAAGCAGGTAATAATCTTGTTTAGAACTGAATACAGAAAGCATTACAAAGGTAGAAACGACGATGATTGCAAAAAACCGCTCGATATCGGTATCGATTTTCTTCTTTAACCATCCTGCAATGATAAGCCCAATAACCAACAACGACCAGGGAGCCAGTGCATACCAGATTGTCATGGCATAAAAATAAAACGGTTCTTTGTGATGAAAAGCATTGATTCCCCTATCGACTGTCTGATGCACAACCAGATCATACAAATATTCCTTTCCCCCTTCAATATAAACCCCTGTAAACCAAATAACACATCCCGTTAAAATAATCAACAGGCTTTTCCATCCCCAGTATCGTTGAATGGTGTTTAATTGCCGTTTGTACAATAAAAAAAGCAGGGTTGAAACAACGGGAACCAAAATACCTACCGGTCCCTTTGAAAAAAGTGCCAGAAACACATACAACGGGAAAAGATATAAATCGCGTTTACGGTGTTCTTGCTTGTAGATTTTATAAAAAGTATAAAGAGATAAGGTGATAAACATCACCATCAACATATCCATACGAATATACACGGTAAACACCAAGAAAAATCCGCCGGTCATCAACATGAGCAAGGGAAATCGTTCATTCACGCCATTTTCTTTCCGAATCCATTTGGTCATGGTTATGAGAGTAACAAGGGCCGGAATAAATGAAAGCAGCGACAAAAACCACATGCGATGACCGCCCAACAATGCCTTGCCAAGCATCATCAACCAAAAATACAAAGGAGGCTTGTCGGTATAAATAACACCCTGATTGGTAAAAGTGAATATATTCCCGTTACGTAAAGCTTCATCTACAATACTCAGATATCGCAACTCGTTCATCAATGTGAAGTCGCGCAATAGCATTGTAGGCAGTAACGCAATAAACCAAACCAGATAAATGTGTTTAGTTTTCATCTAATTTTATTTTTTTGCTTCTGTTCCCAATCATAATATTTCTGATATAGGCAACAAATCCAAAAGACTGGCCAAGCAGTAAAATGGGATCGAGACGAAAAATGGCATAGATGATGATAATAGATGAACCTATTAGACTTAATACCCAAAAACCGAGCGGAAGAACAGATTCACGATGATATAAGGAATAAACCCACTGATAAATAAATCGCAGAGAAAAAATTATCTGTCCGGAAGATCCAAAGATCAACAAGCACAAAGGAATATCTTTGTTGTGAAAAAATGTAAGGTCAAATGCCGATAAATCACGAAGCAGATATGCGATTGCTACGAAAGGCGTAAGCAACAATACAACTTTGACCACACCGATAATTCTTTTCCAGATTCCTTGTAGATTCAGGTTCCAAAGATAGACGTAATAGGATAAAAACTGTCCGAGTATAATGGCAAAATCGTTTCTGAGCGCACCATAAACGAAAAGCAAAAACGATCCCAGTATGCTTAATATCCAAAATGCAGGCGGAGAAAGCACCTTCTTGGCCTTTTCGGTCACAATCCATTGATACAGCACACGGGCAGAAAAAAAAAGTTGTGCCAGTAACCCAATTCCAAAAACCCAAATCTGAGTCTCTTGCATAATCACTTCAGATTGCTGTCATCCACAGCGTAGTTAATATATCGTCCTTTCATCCATCGATAAGCAAAACAGTCGATAAAAGGCCCTGTCAGCCTGTTCCATAAATGATATTTGGATTTTCCGGCCATGCGGGGATAATGGCGTACGGGAATTTGCTTGACTTTTCCGTTTTGCAGTAGAATCAATGCCGGCATAAAACGGTGCATGCCATTGAAAAGCGGCATTTTTTTGGCTGCATCGGTATGCATGACTTTCAGAGGACACCCTGTATCTGCGACACCATCGTTGGTCATCATTCTCCGATAACCGTTGGCTATTTTCGATTGTAGATTCTTAAAAAACGAATCTTTTCGGTTTGCTCTAATCCCGGTTACCATTTCATAATTTGCAATATCTTTCAGCAGAAGATTAAAATCTTCCGGATCTGTTTGCAGATCGGCGTCCATATATCCCACATAATCCGAGAAAGTATTATCGATACCTGCTTTAAGTGCGGCACTGAGTCCGCCGTTTTTTTTAAGACTAAGATAAAAAAAATCGTCATTCCTTCCACATATTTCGCGAATCCTATTTAAGCTATCATCCGTAGAGCCGTCGTTTATAAAAAGTACACACGCAGGATAAAGCGATTTCGGAAGAAAGTGTTGCAACTTCTTTTCTAAAGCGTAGATGTTGTCTTCTTCATTATAAACAGGCACAAGAATAGTAAACCTGTAATTTTTTGTTCGATTTTCCACTCTATTCATTTTGGTTCCTAAGTGGTGAGCAATAAAAAGCAAGTATACATAAGTCCTTGCCTTGACTTTATATCCTGCAAAATTAGTAAAAAAACGAAAAGAAGCACAATTCAGAGGATTGAATTTACGCTGCGGTGTTTTTCTCGGAAAAGGTACACCTCTAAATTGAACTTAGTGTGTAAAATAAATAGTTTTACAATCCCAATAGCCGATAAGCTTCCTGCAATAGTCCCTCGTTGTCGGCAATTAGCAAAACAATATCCCCTATCTCGAGTGGAGTATTCCCTCTTGGAACCAAATATTCACCGCCTCGCTTTATCATGGTGACCAATACTTTATCGGGCAATGAAAGGTCGGATAATTTATTGCCGTTTTTAAGCATTTCTTCTGTTATCACTATTTCTGCCACCGCCGAATTGATTTCGTCCGACAAGTCGATATCAAACTCTTTTAATTCGGGCTTGCTCCCTTTTTCGTTACGATCGCCCAAACCGAGCCAATTTGCAACCAACGGAACAGATGTTCCTTGCAAAAGCAAAGAAAGTATGGTTATAAAAAAAACAATATTAAACATGGTTTCAGCTTGTTGTACCCCGCTAATCCAAGGATACGTGGCAAAAATGATGGGAACCGCACCACGTAATCCAACCCAAGCAACAAATAGTTTTCCCCTAAAATTGATTTTTTTAAACGGCAATAAAAGAGCAAAAACCGACACCGGGCGCGAAACAAAAATCATAAACAGACCAATTAAAATTCCAATGCCGGCTATAGGCAATAACTCGTGAGGATTAACCAATAACCCCAACGTCAAAAACATAATGATCTGAAACAACCAAGTCAATCCGTCAAAAAATCTCATCATACTGCGTTTATATACAAAACGTTGGTTGCCAATTATAAGTCCACCAATATACACTGCCAGATACCCATTACCTCCCAAAACAGAAGTAAAGCTGAAGAGAAAAAACACTATGGACAACAACAACACCGAATACATTCCTTCATAATCCAAGTGAATATGATTGATGAGATAAACAGCGAATCTACCCAATATTACTCCGACCAATACACCAATAATGAACTGTTGAAAAAAGGAAAACACGATTTTTCCCGGTTGAACCGCAGTCGCCTGCAAAAGCTGTATGCAGAGAATTACCAACATATAAGCCATTGGGTCGTTACTTCCACTTTCCAATTCGAGTAGAGGACGAAGATTATGCTTAATGGTCAATCCTTTCGACCGTAAAATGGAAAAAACAGAAGCAGAATCGGTTGACGACATGATGCTTGCCAAGAGGAAAGATTCAACAAGTGAAAAAGTAACCGTCTTTATCACGTTGTTTGTCAACCAATAAATGAATATGCCTGTAAAAAGTGCCGTAAGCAAAACACCTGCTATCGATAGAATCACTCCGGGAACAACCACCGGTTTTATTTCCGAAAACCGGGTATCCATACCACCGGAAAAGAGAATGATGTTTAGCGCTATAATTCCAACATATTGAGCCTGATGAGGCGAACGGAATTCTATCCCCACTCCATCACTCCCAACAAAAACACCTATCAAGAGAAATAACAGCAAAGCAGGAATACCAAAACGATATCCTGTTTTGCCGACAATAATACTAATGAAAAGTAAAACGGAAGCTCCCAATAAAAAAACTTCGAATGGAATAGTCATATGTGTCTTTTTATCGCAAAAAAATTCTTGATTTTGGCATAAAGTTAATTCATTTTATCCATTTTTTTCCTGTTTGGTTGTTTTTTGACAAAATCGAGCATCACTTTATTCTTACATTTACTACACGCGTGGGCGGTAATTCGCGGTTGCGTTTATCTACGGCAGCGACAAGATGATCTGCCAATTCGGAAAAAGCCATGCCGGTAATGCTGTCGGCGTTGAGTGCAACCGGCACACCTTCGTCTCCGCTTTCGCGTATGCTTTGAACAATAGGTATCTGACCCAAAAGAGCATAGCCATATTCTTCTGCCAAGTGTCTGCAACCCTCTTTCCCAAAAATGTAATACTTATTTTCGGGAAGTTCGGCCGGCGTAAACCACGACATATTTTCTATCAACCCCAAAATGGGAACGTTTACTTTGTCTCCCGAAAACATACTGATCCCCTTCCGTGCATCGGCAAGCGCCACTTCTTGTGGCGTACTTACAATCACTGCACCCGTAATGGGTATGGTTTGAACAAGAGTTAAATGAATATCACTGGTTCCGGGAGGAAAATCGATAAGAAAATAATCCAATTCACCCCAATCGGCATCTCCAATAAGTTGTTTCAGTGCATTACTTGCCATAGCACCACGCCACACAACAGCATTATCTTTTTTGACGAAAAAACCGATTGATAGCATTTTTATACCGTAATTTTCAACCGGAACAATCAAATCCCTACCGTCTTTATTCACAAGCATGGGGGCGGCATCTTCCACGCCCAACATTTTTGGAACCGAAGGTCCAAAAATATCGGCATCGAGCAATCCGACCTTATATCCCTTCATGGCCAGCGCCACTGCCATATTGGTACAAACCGTACTTTTTCCCACGCCGCCTTTGCCCGATGCCACTGCAATGATATTTTTTACACCCGGCAGCAATTCAGGCTGTTCCATACGATGCTGTTGTTTATATTTTACCGATATATTCCCTTTGATATCGATATCTCTGTCCACATAAGTCAAAATAGCTTGTTCGGCCATTTTAACCAATGATTTGATAAATGGATCGTTAGGCCTTTCCGCTATAAGAGAAAAACTCACTTTATTGCCTTCAATTCGGATATTGTCGGCTACCATGCCGGCAGAAACGATATCCTGCCCCGTTCCCGGATACCTGACGTTTTTGAGTGCATCAAGAATAAGTTGTGGATATAGTGCCATAATTTAATTTATTGATCATCTGTTGAATAAAAATTAAATTTAAATTTTTACTTCTATGTAAATGAAGTGAATTTCGCATCATTTATATTGAGCATTCCGCTTGTAACTCCGATAATTGTCACGTTCGATTTTCACTTCGGGTTCCGACCAGCTCTCTTTTTTAGGACATCGAAATGAGACATACTTGATGTTTAAACCTCGGGAAAGCCATTGTTGTTCATAAAAAGTTTGAATATGTAGCATCTTGTCGTCAATTCCCGAATGATACAAATCATTGGTGTCGAAAAGAACTTCAAGCTTATTTTTTTCGATCATGGCTTGCGTATATAAATAAAGAAAATCGCTGTCGGTTTTCAAATGAATCACACCTTCGGGTTTAAGAATACGGCTATATTCTTTCATAAAACGTGTAGAGGTCAACCGTTTGTTTGGTTTTTTCATTTGCGGATCGGGAAAAGTAATCCATAGTTCTGAAACTTCGTTTTCTGCAAAAAAATGACCGATAAGTTCGATTCGCGTCCTCAAAAAAGCAGTATTGGTGAGATTTTCTTGGAGAGCTTCGGTAGCACCTTTCCACATGCGTGCGCCTTTTATATCAATCCCGATAAAATTCTTTTCGGGAAACTGTCGGGCCAATCCGACGGTATATTCGCCTTTCCCGCAACCGAGTTCCAACACCAACGGATTATCGTTTCCGAAATAAGTAACCCATTTTCCTTTTAATGGAAAACCTTCTTTTTGCAGCATTTCAAATGTATACTGAAAAACATGAGGGTAAGTTGCCATGTCGGCAAATTTGGATAATTTGTTCTTTCCCATTCCGAATCATTTCTTTTTTGCAAAATTACGAATTTAACGCCAAATACAAATCATTTGTTTTTTATATCGTCATTTTATCGACAAAAAATACTGTAATTTAAATTTTATCTATACCTTTGCCAAGCAAAATAATCAAAAAAAATTTTATAAAATGAAAGTAAAGGAAATAATGACACGACTCGAAGCCAAATATTCCAATGAAAAAGAATATTTGCAAGCAGTAAGAGGGGTACTTTCTACAATTGAAGAGATTTATAACGAACATCCCGAATTTGAAAAGGCATGTATCCTTGAGCGACTGGTAGAACCCGATCGCATTTTTATATTTAAAGTACCTTGGGTAGATGATCGTGGTGAAATTCATGTGAATACCGGTTATCGTGTGCAATTCAACAATGCAATAGGCCCTTACAAAGGAGGAATACGTTTTCATTCTTCTGTTTCACTTTCAACATTAAAATTCCTCGGTTTCGAACAAATCTTTAAAAATGCTTTGACTTCGCTTCCGTTGGGCGGCGGTAAGGGAGGATCGGATTTTAGTATTCGCGGACGTTCTAATGCGGAAATTATGCGTTTTTGCCAGTCATTTGTATTAGAATTGTGGCATCATATCGGTCCCGACACCGATATTCCTGCCGGCGATATTGGCGTAGGTACGCGCGAGATAGGCTACATGTACGGCATGTATAAAAAGCTGGCACGTGAAAATACCGGCACGTTCACAGGTAAAGGATTATCTTACGGCGGTTCGCTTATTCGTCCCGAAGCAACCGGTTATGGTGCATTGTATTTTGTAACGCAAATGTTACAGCAGCGTGGCATCGATATCAAAGGAAAAACCGTTGCTATCTCGGGTTTCGGAAACGTAGCGTGGGGTGTTGCGTCAAAGGCAACACAGTTGGGAGCAAAAGTAGTGACAATTTCGGGTCCTGATGGCTATGTTTACGATCCTCAAGGCATTAGTGGAAAGAAGATTGATTATATGTTGGAACTTCGGGCTTCGGGTGAAGATATTGTCGAACCCTATGTGGAAAAATTTCCCGAAGCTGTATTTTATCCCGGAAAACGGCCGTGGGAACAGAAGGTAGATATTGCAATGCCATGTGCCATTCAGAATGAGTTGGATGAGAACGACGCCCGCAATTTAATCGAAAATAACGTTCTGTGCGTTGCCGAAGTATCGAATATGGGTTGCACGGAAGAAGCTGTCGATTTGTTTCTCAAACATCGCATGTTGTTCGCATCAGGAAAGGCGGTGAATGCCGGCGGAGTAGCTACATCGGGTTTGGAAATGGCCCAGAATGCCATGCATCTGAACTGGTCGGCATCCGAAGTGGATGAAAAATTGCGGTACATCATGTCCAACATTCATAATCAATGTTTGAAATACGGAAAAGAAGAAGATGGATATATCAATTATGTGAAAGGTGCCAACATAGCCGGTTTCATGAAAGTAGCCGATGCCATGATGGCGCAGGGAGTCATATAACAACTATTAATCGATAGTCAATGATGCCGTTTCTTTATCGGCTAGCCAAAATTTTTTATGAACAATACGAAAATACCTTGCACGAGCATACCTTTGTTTTTCCGGGGCGTCGTGCAGGTATTTTCTTTCAAAAATATTTGACCGACATATCCTCAAAACCCCTTTTTTCTCCTACCATCCTTACCATTCAAGAGTTATTCGAAGAGCTTTCGCCATATCAAACCGGTGATAAAATCGGTATGCTGATCATATTGTACAACGAATATGTAAAAATCAGCCGATCGAACGAGTCGTTCGACGATTTTCTCTACTGGGGTGAAATGTTATTGAACGATTTTAATGACGTCGATAAATACCTGGTCGATGCGAAGCAGCTTTTTCGCAACGTGCAAGATTTGAAATCGCTGGATGCCGATATATCGTATCTTTCGGAACCGCAAATAAATGCCATTCGTCATTTTTGGGAGCATTTTATGCCTATCGAAGGCAACGATACCAAAAAAAAGTTTCAAGAAACATGGCAGATTTTGTTCGAGCTTTATACGAATTTTCGCAATGCCCTTCACGAGAGGGGATATGCGTACGAAGGAATGCTATTTCGTGAAGTTGCAGAACGTGCAAAAGCAAATGAAGATTTGCATCTCCGTTTCAAAGATATCGTATTTGTGGGATTAAACGCTTTGACACCGGCGGAAACCATTTTGCTGGAATATCTTAAAAATTGTGGGATTGCCGATTTTTATTGGGATTACGATTCGCCTTTCGTCCGCGATAAACAAAACAAAGCATCTTTTTGGGTAACAAGCAATCTTCAGCGTTTCCCTTCCCGGTTAAAAATAGAAGAATCCTCCAAAACGGAAACAGATAATACAGAAAAACAAAAAATTAAACTTATAGGCGTTCCTTCAGCTGTTGGTCAGGCAAAACAAGTCGGCACTATTCTTTCTCAACTTATTGCACAAGGAGCTATCGACCCGAAGGAAGCCATCGATACGGCAATCGTTTTACCTGACGAGAGCTTATTGTTACCCCTACTTTACTCCATTCCTCAAGAAATTACAAAAATAAACGTAACTATGGGTTACGGTTTGTCGCATTCGGCAATCGCGAGTCTTGTCGAACATATTGCCGATTTGCAGCACAATCTTCGGGAATTGGGTAGCGAAATTGCCTTTTATTACAGGTTTGTGCTTGCTATTCTTCACCATCCCCTGATAATACTATCAGCAAAAGAAGAAACGGAAACCCTAAAAACACATATCTCGGAAAACAATCGAATTCTCGTCTTCGAATCGGAAATTCCTTCTCATCCCCTATTAAAGCTAGTTTTTAAACCCATTACTCAATGGGAGCAAATTGCCGAATATCTACAATCTATTTTGGTTTTTATTTATAATCGTTTAACCGAGGAAAAATATTCAAAAGAGGAAACAAAAAATAAAACGCATTCCGTAGATTTGGAGCGCGAATTCATTGTACAGTACTATAAATCGATTACCCGATTGCAGGAAACCCTTGGCGAAGTAAAAACGTTATCGGTAGACACCTATTTTCGTCTATTGAAACAATTGACACAAAACCTTAGCGTACCGTTCAGCGGCGAACCCTTATCGGGCTTGCAGGTCATGGGGGTTTTGGAAACACGGGTCCTCGATTTTGAAAATCTAATTATTCTCTCAATGAATGAAGGCGTTTTCCCTCAGAAAAAGTCGTTAAGCTCTTTTATTCCTTTTTCCCTGCGAAAAGGATTCGGATTGCCCACTTACGAACATCGGGAAAGTACCTATGCCTATCATTTTTTTCGGTTAATCAACCGTACCAAACGGGTATTTATGCTATACGATACCCGCACGGAAGAATTGCAAACAGGTGAAGTAAGTCGTTACTTTTATCAATTGAAATATCTGTATAACAATTATTTCGATATCGAAGAGCATGTGCAGACTTATGATGTAAGTGCTCCCGATAGTTCACCGATTGTGGTAGCTAAAACGCCACACGTACTGCAAAAACTGGATGCTTTTAAAGCAGGAGGAGACAAATATTTGTCTGCTTCCTTGCTAAATTATTACATCAACTGCCCATTACAATTCTATTTTTCTGCCGTCGAAGAATTATCCACAAAAGAAGAAGTACAAGAATCGGTCGAGGCCGAAATTTTCGGAACCATCTATCACAGCTTGATGGAAAACATATATCGTCGTTTCATTGGAAAAACCGTAACACCCGATGCTTTGACAGCTTTAGCCGAAAACGATACTTATTTGACGGAACTGATTGAAAATGCTTTTTCCGAACATTATTTCAAAAATAAAGATCATACTCAACCGCTGCAAGGGCAATATTTTTTGATAGGGGAAATATTGCGAAGTTATGTAAAACAAACGTTGGAAGCAGATAAACAATTCACCCCTTTTCAATACATTGGAGCTGAATATAAATTCAAAAGCATCTATCGCGTAACAGATAATTTATCGGTTAACTTCAAAGGGAGTATCGACCGGATAGACCAAATAGAAGATGTGTACCGAATCATCGACTATAAAACCGGGAACGGGTCAACCGATTTCAAAAACATTGCTCAATTATTCGATGCATCGAAAAACAACCGTCCCGCACATATTCTGCAGGTTTTTATATATGCGTTATTTTATGCAAAAGAAAATCCCGAGAAAAAACTCACACCGGCAATCTATTATTTGCGATCGATTTTTAGCAACTTCAATCCTTCTGTGACTTTTAAAAAACAACAAATAGAGGATATTTCCTCCTTTTCCGATGAATTTATTCCCCTATTCAATGCTTGTCTGGAAGAAATTTTTGATGAAAAGGTTCCATTTACCCAAACGCAACAGGAAAAAAATTGTCAATGGTGTATCTTCAAAGAAGTTTGTGGGCGGTAAAAAGTCGATTTGTAAAACATTATACGGTCATTACGCTGCCCAAGATTTCTGTCTCGCAAATTAAAAAAGTCGATTTGTAAAAAATTATGCCCCTAATTTGATCACGATTATGTATATTTGTCGTGATATTTAAACAAATTTCTTTTTTTATGGACACCTACAAAAGACACCTTTTGATCACCGGGGGGGCCGGATTTATCGGTTCCCATATGGTACGACACATGGTAAATCATTATCCCGATTACCGGATCGTAAATCTCGATAAGTTGACCTATGCCGGGAACCTGGAAAACCTGAAAGATGTAGAAGATAAGCCCAACTACGTTTTCGTAAAAGCCGACATATGCGACTTTGAGGACATGCGAAGGATTTTTTCAAAATATCGCATCGATGGGGTTATTCATTTGGCAGCCGAAAGTCATGTCGACCGTTCCATAACCGATCCGTTTTCATTTGCCAAAACCAATGTAATGGGTACGCTCAATCTGTTGCAAGCAGCAAAAGAAGCATGGGAACCCGATTATACGGGAAAACTTTTTTACCATGTCTCCACCGATGAAGTTTACGGTGCTTTACAATTCGACGATCCGCCTTTTACCGAAGAAACCAACTATGATCCCCATTCACCCTATTCCGCATCCAAAGCCTCGTCCGATCATTTTGTACGCGCCTATCGCGATACATATGGTTTGCCGACCATTATTTCCAACTGCTCCAACAATTACGGTCCATATCAGTTTCCCGAAAAATTGATCCCATTGATTATCAACAATATTTTTCATAACAAGCCGTTACCTGTTTACGGAAAAGGTGAAAATGTTCGCGATTGGCTTTATGTGGAAGATCATGCTCGTGCCATTGACTTGATTTTTCATAAAGGGAAACCGGGAGATACTTACAATATCGGGGGATCCAACGAATGGAAAAATATCGATTTGATTAACCTTGTTATCGACATTACCGATCGATTGCTGGGACGTAAGAAAGGCACATCCAAAAAGCTCATTACGTTTGTTGCCGATCGTGCGGGACACGATTTGCGTTATGCCATCGATTCATCAAAACTAACAAAAGAACTTGGTTGGAAACCTTCCTTAACATTTGAAGAAGGAATTGAAAAAACCGTTCGTTGGTATCTCGAAAATCAAGATTGGCTCGAAAATGTCACCGACGGCAATTATATGCGATATTATGAAGAAATGTATGCAAATAGATAAAAACTGTTGTATTTAAATGGAACTTACTACTCTGCCACCGTTTTCGGTTTCGGTAATGGAAATTTTAACGGCATCGGGAGGAAGAAGAGGTTCGACCAATTCCGGCCATTCAATAAAACACACATTTCCGCTATAAAAATAATCTTCGCAACCAAAATCGAAAACCTCTTCCAGTTTATCGATACGGTAAAAATCGAAATGATACACTACCTCACCTTTATCGGTATGGTACTCGTTGATAATGGCAAAGGTGGGACTGGTAACTATTTCGCACACGCCCATTTCTTCACAAACAGCTTTAATGAAGGTAGTTTTCCCCGCTCCCATTTCACCGTAAAAAGCAAAGATTTTATTATTGCCCATTTCGGATAAAAACCGACGTGCTGCCTGATGAATTTCCGAAATATCGTTTATTTCGATATACATATCTTTTCAGTATATTTCATTTATCCTGCAAATATACCTATTATCGCATCTTATCGCATCACTCTTGCAAAATATCATATAAAAATCAACCTGCATAAAAATTTTAGAACATCATTTGAATTTTTCGCCTGATTATTGAATAAGTTGAATTTTTTTTCTTTTCTTTGTTGAAAACAGGAAGAAAAAAATTCAACTTATTA
>ERZ773359.4684-NODE-4684-length-13893-cov-29.506215_pt1 | contig 13893 bp, 12 predicted proteins | sample MGYA00374955_ERZ773359 | MGnify/ENA primary metagenome ERZ773359 (study PRJEB29098, sample SAMN04486028) | biogas fermenter metagenome | study: EMG produced TPA metagenomics assembly of the Biogas fermentation microbial communities from Germany - Plant 4 DNA1... | reverse complement strand
TAGTAATGGAGCGGGATTTAAGAAAATCCCACCCCAACTATTGACAAAGAGCCTAAATAAAAAACCCCCTTCATCAAATGATGAAAGGAGTTTTTCTTTTCCTATTCATATATATATAGTTCCTTATCTCCTAGCCTATTTAAGTCAATATTTCCCACTAATTCCTTAGGTACTGTGATTACTTCTTTTACCCCATCTGAAATATATCGTTTTTCAGGGTTCTTATCAAAATACTCTAACCAATTATATAAGCCGACATTGTCTACCTTCATCTCAGAAGCCCTAATCCTAGGTAGGGATAAGGGGTTAAATTTCTTTGATATAGGTGAAGGGGCTGGATTCCAGCCAACGTTTAATATGGCAATGTTTTCATAGCTAACCCCATCATAGGTTCCCTTTTCCAGGTATACTTCTAAATCCTTATTTTTTGGCCTTTCTCCGTAGCAAAGTGCATAGGTATTTACTTGGTATTCTGGCAATATTTTATTTATTATCTTAACCTGCTTAGCCAAGGCCTCTTGTATTTTTTCCCCATCCTCCATATTTCTCATGCTTCTGTGATCTATGGTATGGTTTCCTATATCATAGCCATTTTCCACTAAATAGTTTAATTTATATTCTATATACTCTGGCTGCCTAAAGGGATTTTCTCCAAATATAAAAAATGTAGCTGTAACGCCAAAATCAGGATATTCCTCTTTAAAGGATTCTAGTATGCCAAGGGCACAGTCAGGATCTATTATATCTTCTCCATTAGGATCCTTTATAATCCTAAAATTGTTTTCATTGCCATCATCAAAGGTAAGGACTACTGGAGTTTTTCCAGCTTCTATATCTATATTATTGTTTACAAAATCCTTTAGACTAACGATCCTATATCCCTTTTCATAGAGGGTAAGTAAGTCTTTTTTTAGATTGTCTGGAGTCCTTGTCCACTCTCCTTCCTCACTACCTACATTATGGTACATTAAAATCATTACTTCTCCTGCTTCATTGGGTTTTAGAGAAAGGTCAATCTTATCCTTAGGATCTAGGACTATTTCTTCTTCATCCTCTTCATCTTCAATATACTCATTTTCTTCTACTATGTTTTCTTCTTCTAGATTATGTACTTCTTCTACTTTATCAGCTTCATTTTTTTCACAAGCAACTAATAAAAAAGCTAATAGGCTTAATACTAATAAAAATTTCCCTAGTATGTTTTTCATTTTATGTCACCCTTTGCATATTATTTTTTCTATTACACATAATTATTATACAATATATAGTCCATAATACTAACTTATAATTATAGACCTTACTTAGGATTTTTATACAAATTTAATAATAATTACCAGAATATTATTTTTTAAAAAGGTAATATTATTAGTACAACAACAAAATAAGTTGTTGGAAAAGGAGGTTTGTAAGATGGCTAATACTAACAACAATAAGATAGTTGTGCCTGAAGCTAGAGCAGCCTTAAATCAAATGAAGCTAGAAATAGCAAATGAACTTGGGTTGGCAAATTACGACAATTTAGATAAGGGTAATTTGACCTCCAGACAAAATGGTTACGTTGGCGGTTATATGGTGAAAAGATTAGTTGAGACTGCTCAAAACCAATTAGCAGGAAAATAACTTTTAAGTAGCAACATATAATAGAGAAGTGGAAACCACTTCTCTATTTTTTATTCTGTGTGGTATAATAAAGGAATAGGTATAGAAATGGAGGTGTTTTAAGTGTATTTGGGAAACACTGAAGAATTAGCTCAGAATAAGCTGCTTTTATTATATATAATTAAATTTTCCAATAGAACTTTTACCAACAATGAGTTGACAGAATTCGTTTTAGAAAGAAATTATATGAATTATTTTTTTATCCAGCAATATTTAAGTGAATTAGTAGATTCTCATTTCATCGAAAAAACAAATACAGATTCTAAAGAAGTTTATAAATTATTGGAAAAAGGTGAAATAGCCCTATCCTATTTTGAAGATAGGATTCCTAACAGTATTAAAGAGGAGTTGGAAATAGATTTCAAGAGGTTTAAAAACAAAAATAAAAAGGAAACCCAAGTAGTATCGGATTATTATTCAAAAGAAAACAATCAATATGTTGTAAACTTGAAACTAGTAGAAAATGAAGAAGTCCTATTTAGCCTATATCTTGATGTGGCAACTAAAGAGCAAGCTGAATTAATATGTGAAAGGTGGAGTAATAATACAGAATATATTTATAAAAATATTATCAATATACTAACAGAAGACCATTAGAGTAGGAGAATGCCATTAGGCTCTTTTCCTACTCTAAAATTATCAATTATTCCATTAATATCATTTTGGATTATGGTTAAGTCGTTTTTCAATATATTGGTAACATATATCCTATTTACACCATCATATATTATATTGTTTGGCATACCACCTAGGAAGATTTTTGAAATCTTCGCATTTTTATCTAGATCTACCCTATATACATATCCATCTTCCACATTAGTTAGGTAGAATTCTAGCCTTCCCCTTATTTTTATAAAGCTGCCAAATATGCCTTTTAAATCTATACTCTTTATTTGCTTATATGTTTCCATATCTAGTATCGATAGGTTACTATAATTGGTCATACCATTATTCTTATAGGACAAAATAAAAATTGCCTTACCTTCAATTAATATCTTTATTGGATGCTTACTTAATCTTATGGAGGAAATAGTCTCCTTATTTAAATCTAAAACACTTATGGTAAAGCAATTGCCATTTGCAATCAATACTTTTAAATTTTCCTCATCTATTTCAATATCTGTAGGCTTTTCACCTACTGATATATCCTCAATTAATGAAAAGCTTTCTTCGTCAACGACTGATATGGAGTTGGAATCACTGTTGGCAATATAGATTTTACCATTTAATTTCTTTATACAGGTAGGATTCCTTCCAACTTTTATATATTTTAATATTCTATCATTTTCTATATCAACTTTCATAACAGAATTGTCATAGGAATTAGTTACATATACTATTTCCTTGTCTCCTAAAACCATATCGAAGGGACCTAGGTGTTCATTTTCTTGAAAGGAGTTTCCTTGTTCCTTCATAAGCTTCTTTAAAAAAATGGTCTTAGACTCTTCCTTATCTTTTAAAAACAAACTGTCCTCCCCTGTATTGGCTACTAATATTTTGGTATTATCCAATGAATCACCTCCCTGTATATAGATAATTTATGCAGAGAGGTATTCATTGGTGAGATGAAAAGAATTATACTTTATACAGTAAGTTAAGAATTCTTTTTATCTGTCCTATTAAATATAGGGAGCCGCAAAAAACTATTAAGTCTTTTTCTGTAGCAAATTCCAAAGCTTTTTTTACTGATTTTTCTATATCCTTTTCAATATAAACCTTTTCGTTATGTTTAAGGATTTCTTCCTCTAATCTTTCTGCATCTAGCTTCCTAGGGCTGTCTACTTCAGTGACTATGATCTTATCCCCTATTGGTCCCAATGCTTCTGCCATATGAGAATAGTCCTTGTCTTTCAATATTCCTATACATATAATCAGGTTTTCAAATTCAAACAAGTCAAGGGCTTTTTTTAATTGGCTTATGCCCTGGAGATTATGGGCACCATCTATTAAAATAGTTGGATTTCTTTTTATGACCTCAAGCCTACCTGGCCATTTAGCATTCCATAAACCAGCTTTGATTTCCTCATCCCTTATTTGGACTAAGCCCTTTTCTCTTAATATAAGCACACTTGTTAAGGCTAGGGCCGCATTATAAACCTGATACTCTCCTAACATGGATATCTTAATATCCTTTATCTTGGTATTATTAAAGGAAAAATCAAATATACTTCCAAAGCTATTTATTTCTTTAATGGAAATATTTTCCATAGGGCATAGGTAAAAATCCGAATTATTATCCTTAGCCACTTTCTTAAGTATATTTAATACTTCTTCCCTTTGGGGATAGGTAACTACTATGCTATCTCTTTTTATAATACCTGCTTTCTCATAGGCAATTTCCTCTAGGCTATTTCCTAAAATATCTATGTGGTCATAATCTATAGTTGTAAATACAGAGGCTAAGGGCGGAGGTATTATGTTAGTAGAGTCGTTTTTTCCCCCTAGGCCAACTTCTAAGATTACATAATCCACATTCTTCTCACTAAAATAGATAAATCCCATGGCAGTAAGGATTTCAAATGTTGTAGGATGATTAAAACCTTCCTCTACCATGGTTTGTATTTTTGCTTTTATTTTTTCCAGTATTCTAGCAAAATCCTCATCTGAAATATCTGCCCCATTGACTCCTATTGATTCATTGATTTTATTTATATGGGGAGAAGTGAAAAGCCCTACTCCATATCCTCCCCCTTGCAAAATATTGGATAGATAGTTTGAGGTGGAACCCTTGCCATTGGTTCCACCTATATGAATAAATTTAAGTTTTTCATGAGGATTATCCAGTAGGCTCAAAAGCTTTTCAATGGATTGAAGGCCTAGTACAGAGCCTAGTTTATTGGTTTCATTTATATATTCTAATGCTTCCTTGTAATTCATCTTTTCACCTTTATTTTCTTAAGCTTTCTAACCTTTCTAATACTTTTTCTAACATTTCTTCATATTTCTTCTTCTTTTCTTGTTCTTCCAATACCAGTTTTTCTGGTGCCTTTTTCACAAATCCTTCATTAGATAATTTGCCAGCTGCTCTTTTTATTTCTCCTTCTAGTTTTTCCTTTTCCTTTTCTAACCTTTCTATTTCCTTTTCAATGTCGATTAGGTCCTTTAATGGTAAATAAGCTTCACATTTGTCTAGTACTACTGAAATGTTATCATCACCTAAGCCTTCTTTATTTTCCCTAATCTCTATATCTTCTGCTGAGGCAAGATTTAAGAAATATCTTTTACCCTTATTCAAGATTTCTTTAATCTCTTCATCAGCAGTTACAAATATTTGCTTAGATTTTTTGGAAGGTATGATGTTCATCTCTGCCCTTGCATTTCTAATGCCTTTAATTCCTGATTTAATAAATTCAATGGCCCTTTCAGATTCTTGGAAATTCAATTCCTCCTTGTAAACTGGCCAAGAACTTAGGATTAGAGCTTCCTCATTACCTGGTAGGTGTTGCCAAATTTCTTCTGTTATGAAAGGCATAAATGGATGAAGAAGTTTCAATACATTCTTTAGTACATATAATAATACTTTTTGAGCTGTCTTTTTGCTTAAACCTTCCTCTCCATACAGTCTTGATTTAACCATTTCAATATACCAATCACAGTATTCATCCCAGATGAAATCATAAACCTTTCCTGCTGCTAGACCAATTTCATATTTATCAAGGTTTTCTGTTACCTCTTTAATAGTTTTGTTTAGTTTTGATAAAATCCATCTATCTTCTTCTTCCAAATTATCAAAACTAACTTGTTCCTTAGAAACATCTTCATCTAAATTCATCAATACAAACCTAGTAGCATTCCAAAGCTTATTAGCAAAGTTTCTATTGGCTTCTACCCTTTCCATATAAAATCTCATATCGTTACCTGGCGTATTACCTGTAACTAGGGTAAATCTTAGGGCATCTGCTCCATATTCATCGATTACTTCTAGTGGGTCTATACCATTACCTAGGGACTTACTCATCTTTCTTCCTTCAGAGTCACGAACTAGGCCTGTTAAGAATACGTCCTTAAACGGAATTTCTCCCATTTGTTCAATACTGGAGAATACCATTCTAACTACCCAGAAGAAGATAATGTCGTATCCCGTTACTAATACATCAGTTGGGAAGAAATATTGTAAGTCCTCTGTATTTTCTGGCCAGCCTAGGGTAGAGAATGGCCATAAGGCTGATGAGAACCAAGTATCTAAAGTATCTTCATCTTGGTATAAATCTGAGCTTCCACATTTTGTACATTTTTCAGGTCTAGTCCTAGATACCATTATTTCATCACAGTCATTGCAATAATATACAGGTAGCCTATGTCCCCACCATAATTGTCTAGATATACACCAGTCCCTAATATTTTCTAGCCAATTGGCATAAACTTTTCCAAATCTAGGTGGTATGAAGTTTAAGTCACCCTTTTCATAGGCTTCTAGGGCAGGTTTTGCTAAAGGCTCCATTTTTACAAACCACTGCTTTGATATAAGTGGTTCAACAACAGTACTACATCTTTCGCAATGGCCTACAGCATGATCATGGTCTTTAACTTCAACTAAATATCCTTTTTCCCTTAAATCTTCAACTATTTTCTTTCTAGCTTCATATCTTTCTAATCCAGCATATACTCCACCATTTTCGTTTATGCTTCCGTCTTCACTCATTATTATACATTGACCAAGGCCATGTCTTTCTCCTACTTCAAAGTCATTTGGGTCATGGGATGGAGTGATTTTAACTGCACCAGTACCAAATTCCATTTCTACATATTCATCTGCTATTATTGGAATTTCTCTATCCATTAAAGGTAGGATAAGTGTCTTGCCTATTAAGTTTTTATACCTATCGTCTTCTGGATGTACAGCAACAGCTAAGTCTCCCAGCATGGTTTCTGGCCTAGTTGTAGCTATAACAATATATTCTTCACTATCCTTAACGGGATATTTAATATGCCAAATATTTCCCTTAGTATCCTCATGTTCCACTTCTGCATCAGATATGGCTGTCTTACAAGATGGACACCAGTTAATTATCCTATCTCCCCTATATATTAGACCTTTTTCATAAAGCCTAATGAAGACTTCTTCAACAGCCTTGCTTAAGCCTTCGTCTAAGGTAAACCTATCCCTAGTCCAGTCACAGGATACTCCTAGTTTTTTCAATTGGTTCTTAATGGTACTTCCATATTTGTGGGTCCAGTCCCAAGCCTCTTTTAAAAATCCTTCTCTTCCTAGTTCTTCCTTAGTTTTACCTTCTGACTTGATTTTATTTACTACTCTTGCTTCTGTGGATATACTAGCATGGTCAGTTCCTGGTAGCCATAGAGCTGAATAGCCTTCCATCCTCTTCCATCTAATTAGAATATCTTGAATTGTATTGTTTAGTGCGTGACCCATATGAAGGCTTCCTGTTACATTTGGTGGTGGCATCATAATTGTAAAAGGTTTTTTGTTCTCATCAACATGGGCAACAAAATGACCATTGTCATTCCAATATTTATAGATCCTATCTTCAAAATCCTTTGGATTATAGGTCTTTGGCAAATTTTCTAACATAATATCTCCCTCCTTAATTATAGTTTTAGTGAATAGTGAATAACTAATAGTGAATAGTTATGGTAAGCAGCGAATAAATTCGCTGCTACTATTTTAAAGATTCTTCACTATATCTATAATGACATCAACTTTTCACTTTTCACTCTTCACTATTCACTAATCTAACTTTTCACTCTTCACTATTAACTTTTGCTCATTGATTCCTTTGGTCCCATTGGCTAAGTTAGGTCATAAAAAAACCCTTCATCCAAAAATATAAGGACGAAGGGAAAATCGCGGTACCACCTTAATTCCATGAAAACATGGCTCTCAATTAATATAAGGGTTTTAACCCTTCAAGCCTACTTAGTTTCAGCCTGAATGCTCCAAAGCTACCTTCGGTAAACACTTCTTTAAGGACCTCTCACCTAATGTCCTCTCTCTGTAAAAGGTTATTTACCTACTCCTCTTTGTCATAGCAAAATTTGAAATTATCTATTATTATATTAATATCATTTTTATTTGTCAACTTCATTTATATTATTATTGCTTAAACTATTAAAGATTATAAAATAATTGACAAAAGCGATAATATTTATTATTACAGTTAGTATAAACAAGATATTTGAAACCATACTAGGAAACCTAAATACTACAGATAAGGTAGCCGTATAGAAAGATAAGGTAGCAACTTTTCCATACTTGTTTGAAGGTAATACCTGTTTCCCCTTGAACAAATATAATATGACCCCACCTAAAATCATCATACATTCCTTGATTCCAATGGCAATTAATATCCAAATAGGTATAATCCCTTTAGTAACAAAACTAATGAGTATAGTAAAGGTCATTAACTTGTCAGCAATAGGATCTAATACTATACCAAGTTTAGTAGTTATATTATATTTTCTTGCAATATAGCCATCTAGCACATCTGATATCCCTGCCAAAATAAATATAAGTCCAGCCCAAAGTATGTTGTTCTGTAAGTTGGAATAAAAAAAGTACAGGTAAACTGGAATGAGCAATATTCTCAATATGGTTAGCATGTTTGGTATGTTCATTCTATTCCTCCTTGAAACAAAATTGTAACCTTTACTATATTATAGAATATTATATCATTAAATAATACTTTCGTATACAAAATATTGTTAGGAGGGATTGGATGAAAGGATTTTTTAGGAAGATAACCCTATTGTTGGTACTATTATTAGTCTTAACAATAGGGTTAGCAGGCTGTAAAAAAGAGTCAGACTTGATACCTATTAGGTTAGTAGAAGTTACCCACTCCTTATTCTATACACCTCAATATGTAGCCATTACTCAAGGTTTCTTTGAAGAAGAAGGATTAAAAATCGAATTAATTGACGGAAAAGGTGCCGATAAGGTTATGGCAGCCTTGTTAAGCGGAGAAGGAGATATTGGATTTATGGGACCAGAGGCATCAATATACGTGTATAATCAAGGTAGGGAAAACTACGTAATAAACTTTGCCCAATTAACACAAAGAGATGGATCTTTCTTAGTAGGTAGGGAAAAAGATGATAATTTTACCTTTGATAAGCTTAGGGGAAAATCTATAATCGGCGGCAGAAAAGGTGGCATGCCTTTAATGACTTTAGAATATGTATTGAAAAAGCATGGTCTTGAACCAGGTAAAGATGTGGAAGTTAGAACGGATATACAATTTGATGTTATGGCAGGAGCCTTTGTTGGTGGTGAAGGTGACTACGTAACCCTATTTGAACCGGTGGCTGCAACCCTTGAAAAGGAAGGTAGGGGTTATGTTGTAGCTTCAATAGGTGTAGAAGGTGGGTATATACCATATACAGCCTATTCTGCAACTAAAGAATTTATTGAGAAAAATCCAGACATAATTCAAAAGTTTACAAATGCCTTATATAAGGGTATGGTTTGGGTACAAGAACATAGTAGTGAAGAAATTGCAGACGCTGTAATGCCTCAGTTCCCAGATACGGACAAAGAAGTATTGATTAAATTAATCGAAAGATATAGGGACCAAGATTCTTGGAAACCTGATTTGATAATTACAGAAGAAGGCTTCAATCATCTAATGGATATTATGGAGTTAGCAGGAGAATTAGATAAAAGGGCTGATTATGACAAGATAGTAACTACAGAGTTTGCTAAGAAGGCAATGGAAAACAAAAAATAAATCTAAAAAAATAGTAGTTAATAGTTTGAAAGGGCTATTAAATAAAGTAAAGCTGTCTTTTAAGTGATGCTTAAAAGACAGCTTTTTTAGTTATGATTGCTTAAAAAATAACCTTCATATTCAATATAAGAACTGTATACCTTATAATAAAGTATTTTTATTCTATTAATAAATTGTTTATAAGGAGGATTAGTTATGGAAAAAAAGCATTATCCTTTATTTATTAAAGAAGACGTAAATGCCTTTTTCTCACTTTTCCAAAACAACCTAGCTAACTTCGTAGTTATTGCTATTACTATGCTAGGCATGGGATACCCTGCCAGAATAGTCTATGGAATGGTAATTCCAGGGGCTGCAATTAGTGTACTTTTTGGAAACCTATACTATGCACATATGGCTAAGAAACTAGCCCTAAAGGAAAACCGGACGGATGTAACTGCCCTATCCTATGGAATCAGTACCCCACCAATGTTCATCTTTCTATTTGGGGTATTAAAGCCAGCCTTAGATATAACTGGTGATCCAGACATAGCAATTACAATTGGTATGGCTGCTTGTTTCCTAGGTGGTCTTGTTGAAGTATCAGGTGCTCTAATCGGTCCATGGTTAAGAAGAAATCTGCCAAGGGCCTCTATGCTAGGAGCCCTAGCAGGTGTAGCCTTCTCTGTTATTGCAGGTCAAATGTTTTTCCATACTTTTGAATCACCTGCAATAGGTATGCTAGTAATGGTAATTGTATTTATAGGTCTAATTGCTCAAAAGAAAATGCCCTTTAGAATTCCTGCCTCACTTTTTGCAATTATTATTGGTACAGTCTTAGCCTATGCTATTAAAGTTTCTGACCCGTCACAAATCACAGATGGCTTAAGTCATATGGGCTTTTATCCACCAATACCTACTTTAGGATTTATTAAAGGCTTCAAATTATTATTCGGTCCATTTATTGGACTACTGGCTGCAATAGTACCTATATCTGTATATAACTTCATAGAAACTATGAATAATGTGGAAGCAATGGCTGCAGCTGGAGACAATTATGATGTGGCTGAAGCACAAGTAGCTGATGGATTGGGTACAATGGTTGGCACTCTCTTTGGTGGAGTATTCCCTACAACTGTTTACCTAGCTTCTGTAAGTTCCAAGTGGTTAAGAGCTGGAAGGGGCTATTCCATATTTGCAAGCCCTGCTCCTGATGCTTTAAATGCTGTGTCCCCTGCCATTGTCTCCCTAGGCCAAGGCGCCATGTTTACTGCTATTGTTTTAGGTGCAATACTAGTATTTATCATCGATAATGACTATAAGAAAGCTGGTATAACAGCCTTAGCAGGTGCTGCTATGGCAGCCGTAGGCCTTATTCATGCACCTAATTTGGCCTTCTTATACAGCAAGGAGTATTTCTTAGCCTACATTATAGTTGCTGTAGTATTGTTTGGATATAGCTTTATTAAGGATACTGATGAAGAAAGCAAAATTGTGGATATTGTGGCTGATTAGCTTATTTATAGCTTAAAAGAAAGTAAACCAGGGTAATCTATCCTACCCTGGTTTCTTTATTCATTGATATTTAATGAGTTTTCTTTATTAGTATTCTTAGTAACATAAATACTCCTAAATGTGACAGATACTATTACTATGATACCCCCTATTATAGCAAAGATGCTTGGTTTTTCACCAGTAAATATATATACCCAGAGGGGATTTAATAGGGGTTCAACGACGGTAATCAGTATGGCCTCAAGGGCTGTTATGTATTTTAGTGAATTTATATAGAATATATAGGGAATTCCTAATTGGAAAATGCCCATAGTTACTACAGTAGCTAGGGTTTTAAAGCTAGGTAAATTAGTTAAAATAAAGGGTATAGCTACAATAAAGGCCAGAAGATTTCCAAATATGGTTATTTCAAAGGGTGATCCTTCCTGTTCCATTTTTAAGGCTATAGTGGAAACTGCTAAGGCAAATCCACAAAATATGGCAAGGAGGTTTCCTATAATATTGCCTGAGCTTAAGTCATTTACGAAGAAAAGTCCCATGCCTAAGAAAACCGAAACTATTGCCAATGTGTCATACCATCTTATTTTCTCTTTCAAAAGCCATACACTTAAAATTGCTGCAAATATGGGAGAAGTATATTGTAGCAAAATAACATTAGCAGAAGTAGTTAACTTATTTGCTATTATAAAGCTTAATACTGTTGCTGCACTGGCAATGGCACCTATGGCCTGAGTCTTTGATTTAGGAAGTTTTGGTTTTTTTACATAGGCTATTAAAACTGAAGAAGCTATTAAACTTCTAACTCCAGCTAAGGCTACAGGGTTCCAATCTATAACTTTTACAAATATTCCTCCTGTACTCCACATTGCCGAAGCAAACATGGCAGCTAATATACCTTTAATCCTATGGTCCATTATATTCCGTTGGCCCATATGCTCACTCCCCTATTGTAAAACTGATTAAATATACATTATATAGGTTTGCTTATCAGGTAATCTAATATTATATTCTTTCTTGTCTACTCAATTATATAATATATTAATTTTATATAATTTGCTATGGTTATTTTGATTATCTCATATGAAGTAAAAGATTTTATAATGTTAGTTTACCACTAAAAAAGAAGGCAGATGCTGCCTCCTAATTATACATGCTCATTTCTCCATAGTTCCTCATATCTTATAGCGTTTGCCCTTATTGTTTCTATGTCCTCCTCTGTTACCTCTCTTCTAATCTTACCTGGTGCACCCATAACTACAGAATTAGGTGGTATAACAGCATTTTCTGTAATTAAGGCTCCTGCAGCTATTATACTATTATCTCCTATAACTGCACCGTTTAATATTATGGATCCCATCCCTATTAAACAATTATTGCCTATTTTACAACCATGTACTATGGCATTGTGGCCTACAGTAGTATAGTCCCCTATTTCACAAGGTAAGCCTGTATCAACATGGACTGTAGCATTATCTTGGATATTAGTATATTTACCTATTTTTATATAGCTCATATCTCCTCTAACTACTGCACTATACCACACACTACTTCCTTCTCCTATGGTTACATCGCCTAAAACATCGGCAGATTCTGCTATGAAAGCATCTTCATGGATTTTAGTTTTTTTCACTATCTTGTTCTCCTTATCCTTCAAATCTTTTATCATATCTACTCTCCTTTGCAAAGAACTTTACTTGTTGTACATAATAAAACTACTTCTGCTGGATAATTACCCTATAGGTTCCCCTTTAAACCAATTTCCTCCGCAACCTTTCTCATGGCAAGTATGGTTTCCCTTATGACATCGTCTCTTTCCATACCTAGCATTTCAATGCCTCTTTCTATAATTGACCTATCTACTCCTGCAGCAAAGTTGCTACTCTTCCATTTTTTCTTAACAGACTTTGGCTCTAAATCTAATACAGATTTACTTGGTCTAAGCAAGGCAACAGCTGTTATAAGGCCTGTTAACTCATCTATTGCATATAGAACCTTCTCCATTCTCTCTACCGGCTCTATATCACAGCAAATACCATAGCCATGGCTAGCCACAGCCCTAATATAATCCTCTGGATAGCCTTCTTCCCTTAGGATTTCTTGGACCTTTATACAATGTTCTTCTGGGTACATTTCATAGTCCAAGTCATGAATTAGGCCTACAATAGACCACTTATGAACATCAGGCTCATTGAGGAGCTCAGCAAAATGCTTCATTGTTGCCTCTACTGCTAAAGCATGACGTAGCAGGCTTTCAGACTTATTATACCTTTTAAATAATTCTAAAGCTTCTTGTCTCGTTGGTATCTTCACTGCCATCTTTCTTCCCTCTTTCTTTATCGCTTTACTATATATAATAGAATAGTGGATTTAAGCTGTCAAGCTTCCTTTAGATAAGATCAGCCATTGGTGTATCTAATATATTGTAGAATACATATGAAACACCTGAATTATAGGACTTCTTTTATAACTCTTAGGGCATTTTTATAAAATATCTTGTCTATTTCATCATCAGAGAACTTATTGGCCTTTAATGCATCTAGGAGTCTACCTATTTCTCCTATATTGTCTATTTCACCATTGGGATTACAACCATCATAGTCAGACCCTATGGCTATTACATCTATACCACCAATATTTCTTATATGTTTAATATGCTTGACTATATCTTCTATTCTAGCATTTTCCGAATCTCCTAAGAAGTCCCTTTCAAAGCATATGCCTATTACTCCACCCTTATCTGATAAGACCCTTATCATATCATCCGTAAGGTTTCTAAAATGGTCCTTTATAGTCCTAGAGTTGGAATGTGAAGCAATAAAGGGTTTTGAGCTTAATCTGGCTACATCATAAAAGCCTTCATCGGAAAGGTGGGATACGTCTATTAACATCCCTAACCTATTCATCTCATAAACAAGTTCCTTACCAAAGTCCCTTAAGCCTTTATTTCTATACTCCTCTTTTGAATTGGGATAGCCTATTTCATTTACCCTATTCCAGGTAAGGGTTATTCCCCTAACTCCTAGTCTGTAAAAGTTTCTTAGGTTATGTAATC
>ERZ773359.4680-NODE-4680-length-13918-cov-10.958667_pt1 | contig 13918 bp, 13 predicted proteins | sample MGYA00374955_ERZ773359 | MGnify/ENA primary metagenome ERZ773359 (study PRJEB29098, sample SAMN04486028) | biogas fermenter metagenome | study: EMG produced TPA metagenomics assembly of the Biogas fermentation microbial communities from Germany - Plant 4 DNA1... | reverse complement strand
GTTCGCGTGCGGTTTTGTCCGCTCAAATTTTTGCTTTGCCATTTCTGATCCTCCTTTATGACCCATTATGGATAACGCAAATATCTCTTTATTCTCCCAAAAACATAAAATTCCTTCATCTTAAAACATAGATTCTCCATTCGGTCATGCCTTTAATCCGTACAATGGTCGATAAAAAGAAAAAGACCATCCCCGTTCGATAGTCTTTACTTAGAAAGCTCTAGTTTGTTCTTCTCCCGGTGCCAGAGGTACCGTGGTGAACAGCCGGCCCCTAGACGTCTCCGCCGCTTGTCCCCCTGGCGATAATTTTTATGTACTAAAATTTATATCTGAATCATTTAGAGTTTTAGAAATAAAATGGAGCCCTCAATCAGATTCGAACTGATGACCTCATCCTTACCATGGATGCGCTCTACCTACTGAGCTATGAGGGCTTTTGGTTGCGGGGGAAGGATTTGAACCTTCGACCTCCGGGTTATGAGCCCGACGAGCTACCAGCTGCTCCACCCCGCGGTTTTATTTTTATGGTGGAGGGGGAAGGATTTGAACCTTCGAAGCGATCACGCAACAGATTTACAGTCTGCCCCCTTTGGCCACTTGGGTACCCCTCCGTTAATCGCAAAATTAATTATACTACAGCTTCATTCCCCTGTCAACACTTATTTTGCGAACCTCTCCTGGTGATTTTTGGCTTTAACCTTTAAAGTTACTCTCTTCTCTTTTTTCCAAATAACGCTCGAGTTTTCTTTTCACCCGTTGCAACGCATTGTCAATGGACTTAACGTGCCGGTGTAAATCCTGGGCAATCTCCTGATAAGAACGGCCATCCAGATACGAAACCAAGACGCGCCATTCCAAATCACTTAAAAATTCACCCATCTTATTCTCAATATCGACATACTCCTCCCGGCTGATCACCAGCTCCTCCGGGTCGGTCACTTTGTTCCCGGAGATTACGTCCATCAAGGTCCGGTCGGATTCTTCATCGTAGATCGGCTTGTTCAGCGAAACATAGGAGTTCAACGGGATGTGTTTCTGCCGGGTCGCCGTTTTAATCGCCGTAATAATCTGACGGGTGATACAAAGTTCGGCAAAAGCACGGAAAGAAGCTAGTTTATCATGGCGAAAGTCCCGGATCGCTTTATAAAGTCCGATCATCCCTTCCTGAATGATATCTTCCCGGTCAGCCCCGATCAAAAAATAAGAACGGGCTTTAGCGCGAACAAAGTTTTTATATTTATTGATCAAATATTCTTGGGCACCAACGTTCCCTTGTCTGGCGGCCTCGACAATTGCTTCATCCATCATGTTATCATATACTTCATAGCTCTTTTGTGGATTGGCCCCCACTAACATCGCCTCCAGACAAATATAAAAGATATTACTTGTTTCATTTACTGAACATTATACAACAGGCAAATACAATCGTCAAGGAAATTTACTTATCTTCACCGCCGGTAGCTGGATTAATTACATAATATTGGGACGGGTTAACCCCTCTCCTGCTCAGCCTGCTGTTGGCGCCGGCGCAGTACCTCGTAAACCATGATCCCAGCCGCTACGGAAACGTTGAGCGAAGAAACCCGCCCTTGCATGGGAATCCGTAGGAGCAAATCGCATTTTTCCTTGGCCAACCGGGAAAGGCCTTTCCCTTCGCTCCCCAGAACCAAGCAGAGCGGCGAATTCAGATCAAAAGTGGATGTCCACAGATTGTCTCCGGCCTGATCGGCGCCGATCACCCAACAACCTTTGGCTTTGAGCTCTTCGATCCCCCGCACTGTATTTTTAACCATCGCCACCGGAAGATGATTCGCCGCTCCCGCCGATGCTTTCACCACCGTCGCATTCAAGCCAGCAGACCGCCGTTCCGGTAGAATTACGCCGTGGCCACCGCCGACCTCTACCGTCCGGATGATACTCCCCACATTTTGGGGATCTTCCACGCCATCCAACAATAACAGGAGCGGTTCTTCCCCCCGCGCCCGAGCCTCTGCCAACAGTTTGTCCACAGTAACAGTGACTAGGGGCTCCGCCAGCGCCATCACCCCTTGGTGCCGACCAGTGGTCGCCAGGCGATCCAGCTCCCTTCTTTCCCAATATTCTAAAGGAATCCCCCGTTCCTGCACGCCAGCGATAATGGCGTCCAACTGCGGACCATGGGCCTTTTTCGCCAAAATCACCTTTTTCAGTTTTCTTCCGGCCTGCAGCGCCTCCCAGACCGGATTACGCCCCTCCAACCACTCTCCCCGTTCATGCGCCGCCATAATCTGCTTCCACCTCTTTTTAGATAACAATAATTAATTAATCATCCTCTGTGTCAACATCTTCCCTTGTGTAAGGCCGGCCGCAAGTCATCGCTCCTTCGGCGCATTTACCCTGAGCCAAGCACGCAGGGCCCGCTTCCCGGAAGAGAAGGGGGGCGACCTTAACCGCCTCCCGCCGGATCTTCCAAGCCAATTCCCGGATCTCCCACTGGGCCCGGCGACAACAACGTAAGCTAAAGAAATGCAAAAGACTCCGGGCGTTCATCGTCATCATCAACTGCGTCTGGCAGGCGTTCGGCAGTAAATAACGGGCGTCTTCCTTCGGGATCCCCAGCGCGATCAGGCGGTTATAACCCTCCTGGATCTGCCCGATAATCCGGTTGAACTCTGCCCGCGCCGCCGGATCGGCGTCCACCGTTGGGGGCATAACCACCGCAAAAGCTGCTTCATTGATGTAACGCTGCGAACGTTGGGAATAGGAAGCAATCCGGTGCCGTACCAACTGATGGCTTAAGGACCTGCTCACTCCGGTGACCGCAAAGGTGAAAACTACATGCTCAAAGGGGGAATAATGGCCGTAATTCACGAGTTTACCGATAAATTCCTGCTGCTTTTCCGGGGTAAACCCCGCCCAGACCTCTTCTGCCGCCTGTGACGCATAACAGAGGCGCGCCGCCGTGGCGACAACCCGTTCCGGTTCGGGTGTATGGCTTAATAGCTTTACTTCCATGTTTTTCCCTCCTGTGGCGTTACATGAGCCTTCGTCCCGGCCGCAGACGCTGCTTTCTCCTGCTCCGTTTTTAAGTAAGCAAAGCCCGCCGCGATCAATTCCCACATGCGGTCTTCCCGTCCCGTCAAATACAGGTAACCGAGGAGGCTCTCCCAGGCTGTACTATAACGGTATGTAACCGCATTGGTGTGGGCGGGAATATGGCCGCACTTTTGGTTTCGTCCCTTCCGGATCAGCTCTTGCTCTTCCGTGGTGAGCTGGGGAGTAATGTAACTAACGATCCGGGCCTGGGCTTCCGCCCGTACATATTTGATGGCTTCCCGGTGTAATTCGCCCGTATTGTGGTAAGCCGGATCCCGCACCAGTTGTTCGCGCACGTAAACCTCGTAAAGGGCATCCCCCAGATAAGCCCAGTGGGCCGGTGATAATTCATCTGCTTTTGGCAACTGACAACTTCCTTCCTGCACAGCTTCCTTTTGTTCACCGTTTTTGTAAGTGTTTTCCTTAAAATATTTCAACCGCACCGTAAACCCCGTCGTAACCAGGGGTAACTTTAAGCAAACCCTCGCGCACCCGGCGGATCCCCTCGGCCACCCGCGCCCCGGCGGTCTCCGCCAGTGCAGAAAGGGGAATCTCCCGGAGAATACTTAATTCCGGGCCGTGGACTGCCAGTAGCTGATCGTAGCAGCGCTGGACTTTTTTCGTTCCTTCACCGACCCGTTTTGCTTCGGCAATGATTTTGGTCAAAGCTAGTAACCGTTCCGCCGGACGGGCCGTAGAGGGTTGTCCTTCTTCCGCGCGGTCGGCTAAAACCGCGACCCGGTGGAGTACGCCAACGGTAACCCGGCGCCCACAGACCGGACATTTCCCCCCAGCCCGCATCGTCTGCTGGGGAGACCAGCGTATCCCGCAGGCCCGATGCCCATCCCAATGGTACTTTCCTTCTTCCGGGAAAAACTCAACCGTTCCTAACAAACCCGGGAAGGGCCGGCGGAGCGCCCGCCGCAAACCGGAAAAGGATAGTTCGATAGCAAAAAGCGTGGCCTCCCGGGCCAACTTGGCTGGCGAATGAGCGTCCGAGTTGGAGACAAGAGCATAATCATCAAGTATACTTAGCTGGCGGTTCATCGCCGGATCGGACGATAACCCGGTCTCCACGGCGTGGATTTCGCTGGCTAAGTCCCCGTAGCATTCCTCCAGACTGTTAAAGCCGGTATGCATCCCGAACACCGAATAATGGGGCGTCCAGATATGGGCGGGGATCAGAACCGCCTCGGGCGCGACCTCTAAGACCATAGCCAACAAATCACGACTATCCAACTTTAAAATAGGCCGTCCGTTACTGGACAGCTTACCGTAAGGGTCCAGGCGATTAGCAAGGCGTTCTGCCGCCTCGAAATGGGGCAACAAGATCAAATGGTGGACTTTCCGGGTTTTCCCCGCCTTTTTATAGATGGTGCAGACCTCTCCCGTCAGGACAAAGCGGACGATTGGGGCCGCCGGCAGATCCGAACCGGTTGGGAGGTGATAGGCGGGCTTTAAACGCCAAAGGCCATCTTCCGCCTCTTCCAGTTTGGCCTGGAGTTCAGCCCGCCACCCGGGGTGGGTAAGATCCCCGGTCCCGATCAGCGTCAGTCCTTTCCGTCGCGCCCAAAAGACCAGCTGTTCGGGGGTGGCGTCTTTACTGGTGGCCATAGCGTAATGGGAATGCAGGTGAAGATCGGCCCAATATTGCATAGCATTGGCTCCTAGTCTGACTTTTTTTGCTTCCTCCCCGTATTATACCAGATTTCACCGGCCAAAAATGCCCGAAATCCGATCGGAAGAAAATTTTTGGTAAAGCACGTCCACCGGCGTTCATCCTGTTTCAGCGTCGGGCGGTACCTCAACCCCATCGGCTTCTGCTGGCGCCGGCTCCAGGTTCCCGGGGTCCGTCTCCACTTCCACCACCGTAACCATATTTTCTTGTAGATTCCGGAGCGGGCTTGGCCTTTGCAGATATTCCTGGCAAAGCTCATCGGCCACTTGAACCAACTGTTTAATCCTGTCCCACGGTGAGCTTTCCGGTTGGAACTCGAGATCCGGCCCCAGCTCCCCTTGGCCCTTCAGCTCCAACAGGGCTGTATTTTCCCGGGCTAAATGATCGGTAACCGTCTCCGCTAACTCTTCACCCCAGCGCACAAATTCCCGGCCGGAATGGGGCCGACCACTCCGTAATGGTTTGATTGTCGCCTCCAATTTTGCCAACGCCGCTTTGATCCTTTCGTGATCATCCCGTAGCCGTTCGGGTAAGCCGTGGTTTAATTTACGAAAGAGCGCAAAAGCGAACTCCTCTTCCCAACTCATGTGCTCTTGGGCCAGAAAATCCCGCCAAAAACGGAGTGTGTTATCTAAATGCACAATATTAACCCCCTTGGCTTTTTTCAGCCGTTCATTCAGTTCTTTCTGGACCTGGAGCATTTCCTGAATACCTTGGTGCTCCAGAGTGATTCGTGCCAAGTATTCCATCTTTCCCCCTCCTTTATTAAGAAATCTCCCTCTTTGCAATTTCTATCGTTCAACCATCTCTTTTATGCTTAAAACCCGGTCTTCCGGGAAAAAATACTTCTCGACCCTTGTCACTGCTCGCCCCCGTTTGACTGTGCTCCTATTTACCCAGCCGTCACCGGATGGTATTCTCCACTGACTTGAACTTAAAAAATCTAGCAGAAGATATAATCAAGACGCATTTTAGCATTTTCGATAAAAAAAAAGACCCCGCTGGGTCTTTTTTTCATAAGCAATTAGCCGCTCAACCCCTTAAGACAGTTTTCTAACCGCCAGTTCCTCACCCCAGGCTGCAAAATCAGCCCGGTGGGAAAGGAGGAGCACTTGTCGCTCGGCTGCCAACAACTGCAAAGAAGCCCGGATATTGCTTAAACGTTCCGCATCACAGTTTAAGAACGGATCATCAAAAACAAATGGCAAGACAGCCTCCGTGGCCAGAAGATCGGCGATGCCTAAGCGTAAAGCGATATAAAGCTGGTCCCGGGCTCCGTGACTCAATTGGCCCGGCGTAACCGACCGTCCATCAATGACCACCGTAACCCGGAAGTCTTCATCGAGTTCCACCTGGCGCCCACTGATCCCGGTAATTCCGTGGTAATATTTGCTGGTCACCGCGGCAAGGCGCCGACGGTAAGTACGCTGAAAATCATTGATCGCCATGGTCAATTCCTGGTGAGCGAGGGTAAGCGCATCACAAACCAGTTCCGTTTCTGCATAGCGCGCCGTCAACTCCGCCAATTGTTCCTCGGCGCGGGCGATATTCACCGGTTCCTGCCCTTCCAGCCGGGCCAGCTCCGTGGTGAGATGGCGGATCTCATCATCAAGGGCGCGTAAATCCGCTTGGGCGCGGGCGACTTCTTCCCGCCGCCGCCCGTAACCGGCCTCAATTGCTTCCGGATCGGCCGCTGTTTCTAGTTGGGCCAGGCCCGGATGGGCGGCAACCAACTTCTGGCGCTCACTGAGTAAGGTTTGCGCTTCAAGAAACGCGTCATCGCTTTTGGCCTCTAGATCCGCTAAAGCCTTAACCCGCTGGATTGCGAGGATGTTCGCCAGGGCGTCTTTTGCTTTTTCCGCTTTTTGTTCCAATTCGCGCCAGGAGAGCCAAAGCCGCTTTGCTTCCTGGTAATCACCATCTGCCGCCGTCAGGAGCAGGTCGATCCGGGCCCGTAATTCTTCTTCCCTTGTCAACAAGGCGGCCAGTTGCTGCTGTTGTTTTGCTAAATACTGCTGATTGGCCTCCTGCCGGACCTGCCTCCGGCTCCATTCGGCCCTTTGCTCCTCAAAAGCAGCAGCTTCCATCAGTAACTGCTGCCACCAGCGGGATGGTTTCTCCGCAAGCCAGGCCACCAGTTCTCCTAAATAAGTCAGGTCAGCGGTCGGGTCCACTACTTGGGCGAAGGCGAACAACTCAGACCAACGCTCATTCAGGAGTCCCGCCCCGTCCACCAAGGGGCACTGCGCCACCGGACCCGAATAGAGCCCTAGCTCACGGCGGCGTAACTCCTGCTCGCGACGGACAAGCTCTTCCCCTTCGGCCGACAAACGCTCCCACCGACGGACGGCTGCCACCACGTCCGGATAGCGTTCGGTGAAGGGCTTGACCAATGTTTCGAATTCCTTGAGGTTTTGAAAAGCCGTTTTAACCTGTGCTTCATTCTCCACCATTTCCTGCTGGATCAACGCCCACGGTTCAGTAGGAAAAAACAGACGACCCGCTAAATAACCACAGGCGGCCCCAACTAGCCCTCCACCGAGCAACGCCAAGGGGATTCCGGTGTGTTTTCCCGCCCAAAGAACTGCGAGTCCACCCCCGAGCACCATAGAAATAAGCGCTAAAACCAACCGGCGGTGCCGTCGCCGTTCAAGCCGTCTGAGTTTTCCTTTGGTGTTTTCCCATTTCAGATTGGCATTTTCCAGTGCGGAACGGAGAAAGCCCCACCGGGGCTCATAAGCCTTTAACGTTTCCAGGAGATCCGGGTCGGCCCCTTGAAACAACGAATACTCCTCATCCTGGAGCTGGCGGTTTTCGGCCGCGGCTGTATCCAACTGCTCCCATTCGGCCCAGAACGCCAGCGCTTCGGCCGCTTGCATTCGGCGCCTTTCCACCACCGCCGCCGGCTGGGGGCCAAAGGCGGACCAGTCGATCCCGGAAGCGGCACCAAAGGCCTCCCCCTCCGTCAGCTCGACGGCACGCCTCTCCGCTTCCAGCTCCGCAATCCCTTGCTGAAGCCGGGTCTTCTGCTGGGCAATGATTTCCAGTTCACTAAGGATCTCCGCGCTGTCGGCCGGTACCGTTGGTCCCCAGGGAAAAGCGGCTTTTTCTTCGTCAATTCGGCGGAGCGTCGCCTCCAATTCGCGCGCTTGCTCCCGACTCTTCTGGACCTGGGTGTAGACCTTCCGGGCCGCTTCGTAATTCTGCTTCAATTGCTGCCACTGGCCCCAGAGGGTCAACATCCGTTCCTGCGCCGCCAGATTTTCCGCTAGTTTCACCCGGTCGTTCTCCTTCTCCCCGAGGCGCTTTCGGACCCCTTCCAACTGGTCAACAAGTGCACGGTCCCGCTCTATAGCAGCCCGCGTGGTTTCAATCTCCGCCGCCAACTGCTCTAAGCGACGGGGGTCAAAAGCATCCTTGGCTGTAACCCCCCGGCGGCCGGTAAAACGGGTGATCTCCCGAAGCTCTTTAGCAAGATGATCAGTGGCGTATTTAAACCCCACCCCGGTACCAGACAGCAACTCTTGAACCCGGCCGTCAAGCTCATCCGCTTCCGGGAGGGGTTGGGTTAAACAGAATGTGGCTTCAAACAGGTCCTGGGAATTAAGGCCGAATAGTTCTTTCAGTTTCTCCTCGTAGCGTTGATTGCGCCGCTGGGCGCGGGGATTATGGGTCCCACCAATGATCTCCCGGTACTCACCATCGCGGAGCTGGGCCAGGGAGATCTGGTTGTTTTGGAAATTCCGCCGCAGGCGGTAACTTTCCCCGTCAACCTGCCAGAGCAACTCACCCTCAAAACCAAGGGGATGGTCCCAGTTCCGGTAACGGGCTTGACCAAACACCGTCGGGTCGGTGGTCTGGGGTAAACCAAAGAGTAAAGCCGTCACCCCGGCAACCAGAGTTGATTTCCCGGTCTCGTTCGGTGCGACAAAAACGTTAAGCCCTTCGGCGAAGATAAACTCCGTTGTCTCCCGGTAGGGGCCAAATCCGGTCAGGCGCACCCGCTCAAACTTAACGCGACCCACGTTCTTTCCCCCCTTGTAAAGCCGCGATCCCTTTCGCCATGGCCAAATAGTTGCGGCGCTGTTCTTCTGGGGTGGCGGCCGCCTCCATCCGCTTTAACATCCGTTGCAAAAAAGCCCCCCGCAAGGTTGGTTCGTCGGCCCACGCCTTGAGGAGTGCCGAGTCGAGAAAAGCGGTCTCATCCCGCACTTCACAATAATAATACTGCCGCTTCAGTTGCTCGGTCAGGAGCGGCCAATCGGGTAAGAAAGAAAGCACCCCAGTGAAGCGAAAATCCACAACAGCCTCGGGATCGGCGATCTTTTTCAGCTCCTCCCCCAATTGCGCCGCGTTCATCCCGGTCACATCCAGCGTCACCTGCCGGTAGGGCCGGACCGTTGCCGGTATTTTATCGATCCGCGGCAAGCCGGTTCCAAGCTCGACCACGGTAAAGAATCCGGTCCCCGGATCGCTCAAGTTTTTCCCTTCGACCATACCCGGGTAGACGAGCAAAGTGTTCCCCACCGTTTTCAATTGATGTTGGTGGATATGGCCAAGCGCCACATAGTCATAACCGGCGTCGGCTAAACCCTGCGCCGACAGGGGGAGACTGCGCTCCCCAGCCATCCAGTCTAAAGAACCATGAAAGATCGCCACATGGAGCCCGTCTTCCGTTCCCCGGGGAAAATCCCGTAAAAGCTCCGTACCACCGGTTAAACCCCCGGTGTAAGCCAGACTATAGAGATAACAGGGTGTCCCGCTGAGCGTCAGAACACCAATCCGTTCCGGCCGCGGATTGGTGACCAAAAGCCCCGGCCAGTCCCGGCCGTACTTCCGATAAACTGAATCGTGGTAGGTAATTTCATCATGATTACCGGGAACAGTCACCACCTGAAGACCTGCACGCACCAGCCGGTCCAGTTCCGCCATGACATCAACGACCAGGTCCGTCGGCGGACGATGAGACTCAAAAAGATCGCCAGCAATCAAAACCAACTGAATCTGGGCCGCCGGATCAAGGGCTAGATCAACTGCTTTTTTTAATATACCATCCCGTTCCTGTCGCCGTTCGGCCTCCCGGCCTCCCCAATCCTGAGGCGCCCAGCCGAGATGGAGATCGGCCAAATGCAGGCACCGAATCCGTGCCATAAAACCCCTCCGTTTATTTTCTTTCGTATATACTTTTGCAAAGTTGACCCTGATCCTTTTTTTCGCCCAAACAAATGTTTGTAAAGGTTAAAAGAAGAGCCCTACCTGAAAAGGTAGGGCTCTTCTTTCTTCACCCAACAAGGGTACTTAAAAAAATAACCAGGATACCGTAGTCTGGTTTTTGACACCTATCCTTCGGATAGGTGGGTGATCGCATAAACGCTTCTACCATCCTCCTGCTTCACGAGGCCCGATATCCACGTTTAAATCTAGATCTCCCGTTGTAATGCTGTAGGTTCAAAAAGCAGACCGTCGCATATCCCAGAAATTTTTTTGTCCATTGTGTTTAATATTCTATCTGAAATTCTCGCCTCGATCAACTGGTTTTTTATTCCTGATGCTCGGGGTTGGGCTCGGCATTGTCTTCGACGGTTACGCCCTGTTCGGCATCGGCTTCCACGCGTGCTTGGCTAAAGTAGTCCAGAACCGTAACGAGCCCAGCTACCAACAGCACGCTCACAACCGGGAGGCGCTCCCGCATGAAGACAAAAGCATAAAAATAGATGGTCAGGGCCGACACAGCAAAAAAGAGAATGCTCTTTTGGGTGGAAGTATCAGCCAGAATTACATTTTCCCCAATGGTCGCCAAGAAAGCCGAAAGTATGCTGACCATCAATAAATGGGTAACGGTAAAGGCGGATAGTCCCGGCACTAGATACGCCAGCAAAAAGAGGGTTAGGAAGGCGAAAACCGTCCGCCTAAGCCAACTGTTCCAGTTCACCATCGATCATCACCCCTGTTCTAATCCTTTCGGACTCGAGCTTTCTTGGTTAGTTTTACCCCGTAACCCCACTTTTAAACAGAGTGCTGTTTGCGGGTAAAACTAGAAACCAAAAACATGCCGACCAATGCGGGTGATAATCCGTCGGGACCAGATCCACCGGCTGACCGGCTTTGACGGATTCCAAAAGTATAAAGCGCCACCGGTTGGGTCCCAACCATTAATCGCATCGCCAGCGGCTTTAATCGCATCACTGCTGGGGTTGGTGTAAATCCGGCCGTTAGCCACCGACTCAAAGGCTAAAGGTTGGTAAACCACCCCGGCCAACGTGTTCGGGAATTTAGGACTTTCGACCCGGTTGAGGATTACCGCCGCCACCGCCACTTTACCGCTGTACGGTTCGGCTTCCGCTTCGGCATGCACCAAACGGGCAAGCAAATAACGGTCCACGCCCGCCCGGGACCCGCCCGCGGCCCTTGCGGTGGTCTGCGTCGGGATGGTGATCCGCTGACCGACCCGGAGATGATTTGTCCATAAGCCATTCCAGCTTCGTAAAGTGTTGACACTAACCCCGACCCGGCGCGCTATACGGTACAAAGTGTCGCCCCGCCGCACCGTGTAGGTCCAATTGGCGCTGGCTGGTACCACCCATAGTACCGCCAAAAGAAGAGCCAATAGGATAAACCAGCTTCTTTTCTGCATTTCATCCCCTCCGTTTCTCTCTTATCCTTACCCAAGAAAAAATGAAGTATGTATAAAACAGGGGGATAAAATGCGCAATAAGCAAATCTTCGCCCTAGGCTTGAATCCGTGGGTCCATAATATCCCGGAAGGCATCACCAATCAAATTCCACGAAAGGACAAAAAGGACCATTGCCAAACCGGGATAGACCACCGTAAACCAGTATTTCAGCACATTACCCTGCTCGCCGAGCATCCAGTTCCGGGCAAAGCTAAGCATCTGTCCCCAGTCGGCGTAACCTTCGGGGGCACCGAGACCGAGAAAACTTAAAGCCGAAACACTAATGACAATCGAGCCAATCTGCATCGATGCCTGGATCAGCACGGGAAAGATGGAATTGGGCAGAATATGACGGGTAATGATCTTAAAGTCACTAACCCCAATCGCCCTTGCCGCCAATACATATTCTTCTTGTTTAATCGCCAGGATGTTTCCACGAATCATCCGGGCGTACGGCATCCAACCTAACGCAATCAAGGGAATCATAACATTGTTTAAACCCGGTCCAAAGATGGAGACAAAAACCACCACCCCAATTAAATAGGGAAAACTCATGAAAATATCGGTAAAACGCATGAGAATTTCATCCAAGAGCCCACCGTAGTAGGCGGCAATCGAACCAAGGATAATCCCGATGAGGGCCCGGAAAGTGATCACGATGATTCCGACCCGGAATGCTGTACGCGTCCCCCAGATCAATCCGTAATAAATATCATACTGTCCTTGGGTTAAACCCAACGGATATTGCGCCGTGGGCGGTGTCGGCTCCAGCGACCAACCCCGGCGCGGGATCCGATAGGGATCACTGCCTTCCTTCGGTGGCGCCAGCCACGGTGCGGCAATGGCCACAAACACAAAACACAACAGTAAAATCAGACCCAAAAGCGAGATGCGGTTTTTCAGCAATCGTTTGAAGATATTCATTTCACACCTACTCCAATCGTACTCGGGGGTCAATGATTGAATAAAGCACGTCTACTACCAAGTTGACCACGACCAAAATAACAGCGTAAAAGAGCGCCACCCCGACAACACACGGCACATCCAGACGCGTCGCTGCCGTCGAGGTCAGAAGGCCCAGTCCGGGGTAGTTAAAGACTGTTTCAACAATCATCACACCACCCAACAACCCTAAAAGCATGCTGCTGGCCACGGTGGTCACTGGAATCAAGGCGTTTCCTAAGGCGTGTTTTTTAATGACCGTCTTCTCCGACAAGCCTTTCGCCCGCGCGGTTCGGACATAGTCCTGATTTAAAACATCCAGCATACTGGAACGGGTAATCCGCAGCATAAACGCCCACCACAAACAAGCCAAGGTAAAAACCGGCGCGATTATATGCCGTAAAGCATCCCAAAAAATGTCGAGGCGCAGGTTCAAAAGGGAATCGAGGGTATACATTCCCGTAAAAGAACGGAACGACTCCTTCAGGACCTCCAGTTCAGCCCAGGCGCTTAATCGACCCGGAGGGAACCAACCCAAGACCCCAAAACCAACCATCAGCACGGCCAAGCCCAGTACAAAGTCGGGCATGGACCAAAGGGTAATCGCCATGATCCGGGTGGCGTGGTCCAGTGGTTTATTATGATGCAACGCCGAAATAACACCCAAAAAGATCCCCCCGATAATCACGGGGATGACCGCAAACAGCGTCAACTCCAGTGTGGCGGGAAAACGGCGCGCGATCGCCTCCGTTACAGTCATATGACTGGATTGGGACCATCCTAAATTACCCTGAAGCAGATTTTTCACCCACCGCAGATACATTTTGAGGGGCGGATCATCCAGATTATATTTACGGATGATCGCTTCCAGATCCACATGGCGTTCGGCATCGGGCGACGGAACAAAGGTGGCTACCCGCGTCCAAGGGCCCAGCGTGCTAATTAGCGCAAAGATCAGGGCAGTCACGCCAAAAAGCACCACTGGTAAGAACAACAAGCGCCGCACTATATAAGAGAGCATCTATTACACCTACCGCTTTGAAGTAATATAACGAGCGGGAGCCCAAGGGCTGCCTTGAACCCCCGCCCTACTAACGTTCGTTTCCGTTTGAACCCACTAATCTAAGCTCTTCGAAAGAGCGTAGAAATCGTAGTTGGCCGGACAGATCGGATCAAAGACAAACCCCTTCACCCAATCCCGATGTGCTCTGCGGTCATAGGCATCATAAAGCATAAGATGGGGTGCCAGTTCAATGGTTTTCTTCTGGATTTCGGAATAGATCGCAATCCGTTTGGCCTGGTCGGACTCGTTGATCCCGGCGTTAACCAGTTCATCAAACTCGGCCGCTGCAAACTTCCGACCAAGCTCACCGGTGAACGCCATGAAATCACCTTTGCTATGCACGTATGGGTAGACAAAGTTGTGCGGATCGGCATAGTCAGCCAGCCACCCGATGAAGACCATCGGCAGACGTCCTTCGCGACGCCGCGGCAGCATGGTCGCCCATTCCATTCCTTGGACTTCCACCTGGAATTTGGGGTTGATCGA
>ERZ773359.4679-NODE-4679-length-13933-cov-4.422035_pt1 | contig 13933 bp, 15 predicted proteins | sample MGYA00374955_ERZ773359 | MGnify/ENA primary metagenome ERZ773359 (study PRJEB29098, sample SAMN04486028) | biogas fermenter metagenome | study: EMG produced TPA metagenomics assembly of the Biogas fermentation microbial communities from Germany - Plant 4 DNA1... | reverse complement strand
CTTTATCCTCTATCTTAATCTTTTCTACCATCCCATCGGCACCCTGGCGCGCGTTACTGAAGACCTGCAGCAAGCTGTTGCGGGCGCGGAGCGGGTTTATGAGATCCTGGATACCGAGCCGGACATAGAAGATGCGCCCAACGCTGTTTCCATCGGCCGGGCTCGCGGTCAGATTATTTTTGATAATGTTTCCTTTCATTATGTCGACGGCACCCCGGTGCTTAGCGACATCAGCTTTATCGCGGAGCCGGGACAGATGATTGCCCTTGTCGGACCCACGGGCGTGGGAAAAACCACCTTGATCAGCCTGATTGCCCGCTTTTACGATCCGGTAGCCGGTGCCATCTACCTGGATGGTTACAACCTGAAAGACCTTACCCTGGCTTCCCTGCGGGACCAAATCAGCATTGTTCTCCAGGATGTGTTCCTTTTTCACGGCACCGTGGCCGAGAATATCGCCTATGGCAGCAAAAAAGCTTCCCCGGCGGAAATTGAACACGCGGCCAGGATCGCCATGGCCCATGAATTTATCTCCCGGCTGCCGCAAGGCTACCAGACCATCATCGGCGAGCGCGGCGTCAAACTTTCCGGCGGCCAAAAACAACGCCTGGCGATCGCCAGGGCAGTGCTGCGCAATTCCCCCATTCTCATCCTGGATGAGGCCACAGCATCCGTGGATGTGGAAACGGAGGCCGAAATCCAGCAAGCCATCAACTCCCTTGCCGGCGGCCGCACCATCTTTGTCATCGCCCACCGCCTTTCCACCGTCAAACGTGCCGACCAGATTCTTGTCCTGGCAGACGGACGGATTGTAGAGCGCGGCACCCATGAAGAACTTTTGCAAGCCGGCGGTCTTTACCATGAACTGCACAAAATCCAGTTTCAGGAAACGGAATAGCAAACACCGGCCGGGAAAAGCTCTCCGGCCGGTGTTTATGGTAGTGACGCATTTTACTTCGCGTTGACTGTACTCTCGCTTTTTTGCTTGTATAGTTCCAGGGCTATTTCGGCGGCAAGACGGGCGTTTTCTATAAGCAACGCTTGATTGGCGGCAAGCGTCCTGCCCCCCGTAATTTCCGCCAGACGCTTCAGCATGGCGGGCGTTACTTCTTTTCCTGCCACTTTTCGCCCTGTGATTTCCCTGCTGACGGTTTCAACCGCTTCCATCAGTTCTACATACGGGATCCCGCTGGCAGCGGGGACGGGGTTGCAAACAAGCAGCGCGGCAGCAAGCCCCAGCTCATCCCGCATTAATGCCGCCTGTGCAGCCTCTGCCGCCGTCTCCACCCGGGCGGGCAGGGGATAAGGCGAATCAGGAGCATAAAAAGCAGGAAAATGTGATGTTCTGTAGCCCAAAAGGGGTATGCCCATGGTTTCCAGGTATTCCAACGTCAGCTTTAAATCAAGGATGGCTTTGGCTCCGGCGGCAACCACGGTGATGGGTGTATGTGCCAGCACCTGCAGGTCGCCTGAGATGTCAAATGTGGCGGTGGCTCCCCTGTGGACTCCCCCAATACCTCCTGTAGCAAAAACTTTTATGCCAAAGCGGCGTGCCAGATATGCGGTGGCTGCCACCGTTGTGCCCCCGCTTTGTCCCAATGCCAAGGCTGCGGGCAAATCCCGGAGCCCCAGTTTGACCGGCTTTTGGCGGACAAGTTCTTCCATTTCCCTTGCAGAAAGTCCGAGAATAGCGGCTCCCTGCAGCACGCCGACGGTACAGGGAACGGCCCCGGCCGCACGCACCGCGGCTTCCATGGCCATGCCTGTTTCCAGGTTCAGCGGTGCAGGCAGCCCGTGGGTGATGACTGCGGTTTCCAAGGCGACAAGGGGCTGTTTCTCCCGCAGGGCGGCCATGACCTCTCTGCTGATTTTAAGCTTCATACCTTCACTCCTTCCGACTGTCCGGGACATCTGTCATCCGCAGTTTTGACAAACGGCCAAAAATGATACATACGGCAAGAAAACCCGGTCAGCCGGGTTTTCTTGCGCAACCTTTACATGGAAATGGGCATTTCCAGTTCCCTTTCTTCATCGCTCAAAACATCCTTGATCACCAGGTCAAGCGCTTCCGTCAGATCCAGGTCATAAGGCCGGGGATAAAATGTGCCGTCTCCCCGCTTGCAAACCCGGACTACTGGGCGCAAGGGCATTCCTTTATGAGTTTTAATAACAATACCCATGTCATCATTGCTCAAACGCACGGCAGTCCCCACAGGGAAAGCGGCAACCCGGAAAATAAAGGCCCGGATCATATCCATGTCATACAAGTGTGTGCTGCCGGTAATAATCTCAATCGCCTCATCGGGCCGCATGGCTTTTCTGTAGGGCCTGTTTGCGGTGAGGGCGTCAAAAACATCTGCAATCATGACCAGTTTGGCGTAATCGTGAATATCCTCTCCGCAAAGCTGGAGCGGGTAGCCCGAGCCGTCGCAGCGCTCATGATGCTGCGCAACTACTTTAATACTGTCGAAAGCGATATTTTTTTGTTGGCTGAGAATATCATAGCCGTAGACGGGGTGTTTCTTGATCTCTTCATATTCCTCCGGGGAAAGGGAGCCTTCTTTTTTTAAAATTGCCTGGTTGACGTAAATCTTGCCCACGTCATGCAGCAGGGCCCCGACCGCCAGTTCTTCCAGTTGCCGGCGCGGCATTCTCAGCTCGTTGGCAATCATGAGCGCAAGGATGCAGACATTGACAGAGTGGCAGAAAGTATAGTCATCGGCAGTGCGGATATCATCCAGATTGTAGATGACATCCCTGTTGTGCAGTATTTCCTGGACCAGCTTTTCCACAGTAAAGAAAAAGCGGTTGTCTATAAACCGGCCGTTCTGCAGAACGCCTGTCTTCATCTCCTGCAGCGTTTTCTTGACAGTTTTTACAGCCATGGCCCTTGTTTCATCCGAAACTACCTTATCAACAACCACATCCCAAAGCAAAGGGTCTCCCACATAAACATGTGTGACATTGGTATGCTTCAGGCTTTCCAGGTATGTTTCCTTGAGTATAACACCGGCATTTAACCACAGCTGGCCGTCCGGCCCGTAAATGGGGCGTGCCAGGACCATGCCGGCTTTTACTGCTGACAGTGGCAATCTGCGCATGGGAGTCTCCTGCACTAAAAATATTGTTTGAGCTCAATCCTATTTCTCATTCGACATTTTTTGCATTTTCCCTCTTTTTTTCTCTCCCGGAGCCGTTAACCCGGCACATAAAAGAAAATTGCCTGGTGGAAAATAATTATCGACTGCTACTACCTTCTATGATATAGTTGGAGACATTTCATTATCCAGGAGGGATTATGCGTGGTGAAATGGGAATGCACTGTCTGCGGTTATGTTTATGACCCGGAAAAAGGTGATCCGGAAAGCGGCATCGCACCAGGCACAGCCTTTGAAGACATTCCCGACGACTGGGTTTGCCCCGAATGCGGCGTAACAAAGGATATGTTTGAGAAAATCAGTTAAAGCTAAGGAAGTGGAACAGCCCGGCTGTTCCTCTTCTTTGCGCCTTGCGGTCCGCAAAAACCGGCGAAACCTTGACACAGGCAACACGGACAGGAAAAACCGTCCGTTCCGAATACAATTCATATTTCAGCTTTGGAGGGAAAAATGCGAAAAGCATTGACAATAGCCGGGTCCGATTCTGGCGGCGGTGCCGGCATTCAGACAGACCTGAAGACTTTTGCCGCCCTTGGCGTTTACGGAACAAGCGTCATTACCGCCCTCACTGCCCAAAATACGCTGGGCGTGCACGGGATCCATGCAGTTCCTGCCCCTTTTGTGGCAGCCCAGCTGGAAGCAGTGCTCTCCGATATACCGGTCGACGCTGCCAAAACCGGCATGCTGCAGGATGCAGAGATTATCCGGACAGTGGCATCCGTCCTCGCTGCCCGCAATTTTTCTCAATTGGTGGTTGATCCGGTCATGGTGGCGGAAAGCGGTGACCGGCTGCTGCGGGAGGATGCTGTTGATGCCTTGCGAACAGAACTGCTGCCGCTGGCGCTGATTGTTACTCCCAACCTGCCTGAAACAAGCGTGCTGATAGGCCACCCGGTGGCAACCATTGCCGAAATGACGGAAGCGGCTTACGAAATCCACCGACTGGGACCGCGCTACGTGCTGGTCAAGGGTGGTCATCTGCAGGGCCCCGAAACAATAGACATTTTCTTTGACGGGAAAAAGGTGCACCGCCTGCCGGCCAAAAGGCTTGCCAGCAATCATACCCACGGGAGCGGCTGTACCTACGCCGCCGCCATTACCGCCTATCTGGCCAGAGGGCTGGAGCCGCTGCCGGCTGTCAGAGCGGCCAAACAGTTCATAACTGCCGCCATCGCCCACGGCTTTCCCGTGGGCGGGGGCTACGGCCCCACCAATCCTATGGCCGGACTTTGGCATGATGCCGAAAGTGTGCGCATCCCCAGGGAGCTCGCTGCAGCGGCCAAACTGATCAGGCACAGCGATTTAAAAACAATACTGCCTGCAGACAAGCAGCTTGTTCTCCTTTATTGCAGGGATGAAGCCAGCACCCCCGCGGATGTGGCAGTTCTGACCATGACGGTTGCAGAAGAGCGGGACAGGCCGCAGGCGGAAGCAATCCAGTGGGGAGAGAAAACAAATATGGCGGAAGCATTGCTTGCCGCACGGCAAAAGTCCCCGCAGTTGCAGGCCCTGCTTGCTTTTCCTGAACTGCCGGGTCTTGCAGCGGCAGCCAAAGCGGCGCGTGGTACGCCGGCAGCTTTCGGAACTGTTCCTCCGGAGAATGCTTCCGGCCTGCTGCTTTTGTCACAAGACGGGCAATTCCTGCTTTTTGCGGTTACGCCGCAGGATGCTGTGCGCAAATTGCTGGAGCTGCTCGCTTTGGCTGTCAGCGATACTTTCAAGTAATGCCGGGCATACACCAAAAAGCTGTCTGCAAACTGTTGCAGACAGCTTTTTTTAAGAAGTTCCATTCCGCCTGTCGCCATACGGCACGGGGATAAACTCCACGGAAGGCCGCGTCCGCATCGGCTGCGGGAACTTGTCCATCAAAGCATAGATTTCCCGCGGCATATCTCCACAGGCCGGCAGGCCCATTTCCGCCAGCCTTTCACATGTCAGCGGGTAATCATGAGTCCAATGGCCTTCCGTCAGCAGGGCGGCAATTTCTTCAGACCGTTCGCTGCCCATACGTTCTTTCAGTATGGAAATCACCGTGTTCTTAACCTGCCTGATGGCTTTTTCCGCCACATCTGCAAGAATTAAAGTTTCATCATCCACCCTGTTGGGGTCTTTTTTGGCCACCGCCCGCAGTACCGAGACGGCAGGATATTGTCCCACCTGGGGGTCTACCGGACCAAGCACCGCATTGGCATCCATAACAATTTCATCGGCAGCCAATGCTATTAGCGTACCGCCGGACATGGCATAATGGGGGACAAAAACTGTTACTTTTGCCGGGTGGTTTTTCAGGGCAAAAGCGATTTGTTCGGCTGCCAGCACCAGTCCTCCCGGGGTATGCAGAATGATATCAATGGGCATGTCCTGCGGTGTCATGCGAATAGCCCGCAGGATTTGCTCCGAGTCTTCAATATTGATATAACGGGAAAGCGGAATGCCAAGGAAGGAAATGGATTCCTGGCGATGCACCAGGGTAATGACACGGGAACCCCTTTTTTCTTCTAGGCTGCGCAGCAAACGTATGCGGGCCATTACAAGCCGTGCCTGCCGGAGGGACGGCAAAAACAGTGAAAACAGGATAAGCAGCCAGATAATGCTTGACAAATTTTTCTCCCCTTTCCGGTACAATTATCGGCATATTAGTCACTATCTTATACAGCCATCTATAATTATAAGCAAATTTCACAGGCCGCACCTTACCGGATTATTACAATTCATAACTGCTGCCCGGATAAGCAAGTTCCACATGGGAGAAAACTGTGCCTGCTTCCTGTAGTGCATCTTCCGGTTTTCTTTCCGGGTGATGGTGTGTCAGAACCAGCCGTTTAACTCCCGCTGCCCCCGCTATCTCCGCCGCTTGGAAAGCTGCCAGGTGGTTTCTCCCGCCGTTTTCCAGGTCGCTGCGCAAGAAGTTGGCTTCGCAAAGCAAGAGATCGGCCCCGGCTGCAGCTTGTGCGAGCTGCGGGCAGTATTCAGTGTCCCCGGAGTAAACAAATTTTTGCTGGCCAGACTTTACGGTAATTATATTTGCAGGGACGGCATGCACGCCTGGAGCAAAAGAAAACTCCAGTTCACCTATCTGCAGTGATTCCCCAGGCCGGGCGGGCCGGGCCTGCAGGTATTCCTTATAGGAAAGGCGGACAAATTCCTCCTTTGGCTCGGCCGGGGCAAACACGGGCAGCGCTTCTCCCTGTTTTTGCCGCTGCCGTGCAAACTGCAAGGCGTAGCGCAGAATGAAAAGATCGGCTGTATGGTCGCTGTGCAGGTGACTGACAACAACAGCATCAAGTTCCCATGGCTCCAGGTAGTAACGCAGCCGTGAAAGCACGCCGTTGCCGCAGTCCAAAAGGACTGCCGTTTTTTTCGCCCGTACCAGGTAGCCGGAACAACAGCCTCCGGCCGGAGGATACGGCCCAAAACAGCCTAAAACAGTTATCTGCATCTCTTTCCTCCCGAAGTTTTTTCAACCTTTTTTTTTGCAAAAAACTTTTATTTTTGCCATCCCTGGCAAAGTTTAATGTGTAACATTTTTGCTCTGCTGCAGATACTAAACTGTGAAAAAGCAGCAAACACCGAGGAGGTGCCGTCAGATGGCCTTTGTCCCGGAACCGTGGAAAGACAGAGATCTTCCCGATGTGGAAATCGCCGAAGAAATGTCCTCCATGGAAGCATTGAATCCTCCGTATGAACCGGCAGGTCCCAACAAGCATGGCTCCCTCTTCCGCCGGTACTGGGAAATGCTTGTCAGAAATTACAACAGGTGATCATGGTGCCCAGACTGTGCATTGCCGTTGCGGATGAAATGCTGGCCGCCGCCTTGGGTCTTCCCGCATTCAACCGCTGCTTGTCGCCGCAGGAAACACTGCGCTTCCGTGAGCAAAGGTACCGGGACGGGAATTCCGCTTACCCCGCTTGGTACCTTTTCGGCTGCCAGGCTAAAGCTGTGGACGGAATGGTTGAGATTTACCGCCGTCAGGGCGCCGATGTTTTTTTATGCCCGGCCGGCCTGCTTTCCGAAAATATTGCTGCCGAAATTATTGATGCCCAGCTTTGCAGCCTGCCTGAGCCTTTATTTGCCGCCTGGCAGGAGAGGCAGCTTGCCGTTTTTGGTTACCTGCCCTCCGCTTACGCCGCCAAGACCAGCCTGGCAAAAGCCCTGCAGAAGCTTGGCGGAGCGCGTTTTTTGCCGCTGCAGCAAAGTTATACCAGAAACAGTATACCACAACTGCCGGCAATTTACCGTCCTGTCTGGCTGGTAAAGTCGGCATACGGCGCAGCCGGCCGCAACAGGGACGGTACCCCTTACACAGTCTGGCGCCAGGAACATTTGCAGGAAATGTTGCCCGCCCTGCTTGCAGAACTGGCAGACGGCGATGAGTTGATCTGCACTGAATTTGTCTTTACCTGCGACCCATATGCCGGTTTTGCCGACCATGTGGTACACAAGATGCATTTTTTGTCCCGGCCGGGGAAAGTGCCCGCTCCTTACGGCAGGTACTGCCAGAGATTTATACACCGCTGCCGCCATGAATTGCTTGCTGAAAAAAAAGTTGTGACGCTGGGCGAGTTTATCGGCCGGCCGGAAATCGTGTCCGGCACAATCGACGAGGTTGCCGCTTTTGCCGATTTAGCCGGCTGCCTTTCCTTCCTGTCGGGGCGGGTTATTTTTTCCGTTGATTTTATCATTCCGCCGGACGGCATTCCCCGTTTCCTGGAAATCAACAAACTGGCCGCTACTTTTGCCGATGCTTTTGACCCGGCGCTGCCTCCCCTGATTGACTATTATGCCGGCTTGTCCCTTGCGGCAGAAAAGCATAAACCGGCCTGAAAGGCAAATACTACTGCCAGAAAAAGAAGCGAGGTGTTTTTATGTCCGACTACCGTCAGCTGGTAGCTGACTCCATCCAAAAGTGTGAAAGCTCCGCCGCAGATTTGCGGTCAGCCGCCAAACAGGTTGCCAACAACACGGCCAAAAATTCTTTTGAACAGGCAGCCAAAGAGCTTGAAGAAACAGCTGCCAAATGTAAAATTGCCTTAAAGCAGCTTTATTAAAGAAACCCGCACCAAAGCGGGTTTTTCACCTTATAGTAATTTTATCATGCCGGCCATGTCGTCACAAGCCGCAGGACACTTTCCCAATACGAGTTCCCGGTGCACCTGCAATGCTTTGCTGCACCTGTATTTGCATGTTTTCTTTTTGATTGGCTGCTTCCGCCCCGGCAAAATGTTATAATTGCACTGGGAGGCAAACAGATGGAACTTATTACTGTACCGAAAAATGCAATTATCAAGTACGGGCAGCTCTGGAACGGCATTTCCCCCGCCGCGGACGGCCCCGGCAGGATCTATATTGCGGACGGGCTGATTGCCCCATCTTTGGCTGGGGCGCAGGAAGCGCCACTTCTGGATTTCAGCCGCTATTTCCTCATGCCCGCTCTCATCGACGGCCATGTACATTTTACTTTTCCGGACGGCACCGCTCCCTCCGGCCGTGCCCGGGAATATCTCCAGGCCGGTGTTTTTGCCGCCAGGGATGCCGGCAACAAAGACGGTTTTTTACCTGCTTATCCACCTTTTTTATTGCTGCAGTCAGGATATGCCATCCATCAAAAAGGACGCTATGGTTCAGCCATGGGCTTGGGCGCGGCAAATCTTGGGGAGGCGCTGGCGCTGATTGACAAGCTAGCGGCACAGGGCGCAAGTCAGGTAAAAATTGTTGCTTCCGGCATCTTTAGCTTCACCAGCTTTGGCCGGGTCGGTTCCGCCACTTTCACGACGGATGAACTGAAGCAGCTTGTCCGGCAGGCCAAAGGCCACGGTCTGCCCGTTATGGCCCATGCTAGCGGCGACGAGGCTGTGCGGCGCTGCCTAGAAGCAGGCGTGGACAGTATTGAACATGCCTATTTCCTTTCCCTCGAATCATTGCGCGAAATGGCTGCACGCGGCACTTACTGGCTTCCGACCCTGGCGCCGGTTGATGCGCAGCTTTCGGACCCCGGCCTGGCAAAGCAGTTGACGCCCCAAATGCATTCCATCATCAGCCGTTCCCTGGCCCGCCACCTGGAAATGGTGGCAGAAGGCAGTGTTCTTGGCGTCCGTATTGTGGCCGGGACAGATGCGGGAGCACCAGGTGTTGCCCACGGACGAGGGCTTTGGCGGGAAATAGTGCTCCTGCAGCAGGCGGGAATGTCCGCCGCAGCCGCCCTGCAGGCCGCCACCTCAACAGCTGCCACCGCGTGCAACCTGTCGCAGGCAGGAACCGTGGCGGCCGGCAAAAAGCCTTATCTGCTGCTCCTTGACGGCAATCCGCTTGCCGACCCGGCCGTTCTGGAAAACCCGGCTGCGCTGCTTCTGCCCGCATAGCTGCCCTGCAGGCGGTGAAAATAAATTAAAAAAAAGGAACGGAGGCACGCCGTGGACGAACAGCTTTGCCCTCTCTGCAACGGCTTGGCCCGGCTGCGCCTGCATTGCCCCGCCTGCGGCGGTCTGTTGTGTGACAGCGGAACGCTGCAGGATCAGCTCGGGCCTTACGCTCCCTATGAGGAAAACTCCGGACTGCGCGGCCCTACCGGCTGCATGCATCAGGTCTTTTGCCCCTTTTGCCGGGAATTTTATTTTATCAATATACCCACATAAAAAAACTGCCACAGCGGCAGTTTTTTGCTTTCAGGAGATGAAAAATGTTTCCACGGCCTGCCTGTCCGAGTAAGGAACATGCTTGTCCCCGATGATCTGGTAGTTTTCATGGCCTTTGCCGGCCAGAAGCACAATGTCTCCCTTTTTTGCCGCGGACAGGGCATAACGGACAGCTTCATTACGGTCCGGCAATACTACGGGTTGTGTTTCCATACCCCGCAGAATATCGCTGATAATAGCTTCCGGCGACTCTGTTGCCGGGTTGTCCGATGTAACAACCACCAGATCACTGTAAAGCTCGGCTATCCTGCCCATAACGGGTCTTTTGGCCTTGTCCCTGTCGCCTGGGCAGCCAAAAACGGTTATGAGCCGGCGGTGAGGCATGGCACTCAATGTTTTTAAGACTTTTTCCAGGCCGTCCGGCGTATGGGCAAAATCAATGAAAATGCTGTATTCCTGCTGGTAGTTGACCGCCTCCAGGCGGCCGGGTACAGCTTCCACCGCATCAATCCCCAGTTCAATTATCTCGGGTGAAAACCCTTCCGCCAGCGCGGCGGCGGCTGCTGCCAGGGCGTTATAGGCATTGAATTCTCCCGGCAGGTGCACGTTAAGCTCAAATTCTTTTTTTTGATACCGCACTGTCAGCAGTGTGGACTTCACGGTGGCCGAGGCGATATAGCCGCGGACATCCGCCCCCTCCCGCATGCCGTATGTCAGGACTTGCAAATCCGTCAGGGACGCAAGGCGCCTGCCGTAAGGATCATCCAGGTTGATTACGGCCTGCGGGCGGTCCGCCTTTGCCACAAGTTGAAAAAGGTGGGCTTTCACCCTGAAGTATTCCTCCATTGTCTTATGAAAATCAAGGTGCTCGTGGCTTAAATTTGTAAAAACGGCAGTATCAAAAACAACATGTTCCACACGCTGCCAGGCCAGCGAGTGGGAGGAAACCTCCATGGCGACAGCACCGATCTGCTTGTCCCGCAAAGTTGCAAAGGTGCGGTGCAGGTCGAATGCTTCCGGTGTCGTCAGGCCGCCGGGGAGATAATCCTTGTCAATGAGAATGCCCACCGTACCGATAACGGCGCACGGGCGACCCGCCGCCTTGTAAATGGATTGCAAAAAGTGGGTGGTAGTTGTTTTGCCGTTTGTCCCCGTCACCCCAACCACATGCAGCTTTTTACTGGGCGAGGCAAAAAAGCGGTCGGAGAAATAAGACAGGGCATGGCGACTGTCTTTAACCATGATCACCGGCACAGGCAGGTAAAGGGGCTTGGTGGCCACTACAGCCGCAGCTCCTTTTTCCACGGCTTGTCCCGCAAAAAGGTGCCCGTCCACGCGCATGCCTTCCAGGCAGACAAAAAGATAGCCCGGTTTGACAAAGCGTGAATCATGTGTAATACCGGTGATTGTTACATCAGGATACTGCCGATTGCCTGCGTCATAGCCGGCCAGCAAGGCAGACAGCTTCATGTTGCCACCTCTTCCCGCCCGTTAAAGGCTTTTTACCCGGTTACCACCATATTGTTGCGGTGGACTGCTTCCTGGCAGTCACGCTGCAGAACAACAGCCGCCTCCTCCGTCCTCATCCCCCGGATTTGCCGCAGCTCCCCGGCGCTGTAGTTGACCAGTCCGCGGGCCAGTTCCCGCCCTTTTTCATCTTCAATGATCACCATGTCTCCCGGCTGAAAATTGCCGTCCACGGCCACTATACCGCTGGGCAAAAGGCTCTTCCCTTCTTCCATTAAAGCCCTGCGCGCACCGGCATCAACAACCAGCCGGCCCTGTTCCGTCTGCCCGTAGGCAATCCAGCGCTTGCGGCTGACAAGGCCGTGTTTGCGGGCACAAAACAAAGTCCCGGTTTGCTCCCCTGCCAGGATGCTGTGCAGTACATCCTTTTTGGCGGCATTGGCAATCACCATGGGAATCCCGGAATTAACCGCAATTTCCGCCGCCAGCAGCTTTGTTATCATCCCGCCGGTGGCCAGCATTTCCGTAGTCTGCCCGGCAAAGCTGCGAATCTCCTGTGTCAGTTGTTGCACGGTATGGATCAGTTTGGCATTCGGGTCCTTTTTGGGGTTGGCCGAATAGAGCCCGTCGATATCCGTAAGGATTACCAGCAGGTCGGCGTCCACAATGCTGGCTACCAGGGCGGACAAGGTATCATTGTCCCCAAATTCTATTTCCTCGACGGACACGGTATCGTTTTCATTAATAATTGGCACTACGCCATACTGCAACAGCGCCTGCAGCGTATTGCGCGAATTCAAGTAACGCTTGCGATGGCTGAAATCATCCCGTGTCAGCAGGACCTGTGCCGCAATCAAGCCATATTCGGCAAACAGCTTTTCATACATTTGAATTAAAATGCCCTGCCCGACAGCAGCCACGGCCTGCTTTTCCGGCATTGACTCAGGCTTTTTGGCAAGTCCCAGTCTGCCTATGCCTGCCGCGCCGGCACCTGAACTGACCAGGATGACATGCCTGCCCTGGTTTGCCAGGTCTGCCAGTTCACGCACAAGCTTCTCCATCATGCGGATATTGATTTTGCCTGTCCGGTGAGTCAATGTCCTGGAACCAACTTTGACCACGATGGTCTGGGCGTTTTGTAAAACTGCCCGTGCGCCTTCCATTATTCGGTCAGCTCCTTCGCGCGTGCACAGGCCGCCTTAACTGCCTTCTGCACCACACTGCGCAGCGCACCCTGTTCCAGTTCAAACAGGCCGCTGGCAGTCGTGCCGCCCGGAGAAGTAACCATCTCCCGCAGCAGGGCAGGATGAGTGCCGGTTTCCCGGGCAAGCCTTGCCGCACCAAGGACAGTCTGGACAGCCAGCTCCTGCGCCAGAGGCCGCGGCAGACCTGCCATGACACCGCCGTCCGCCAAGGCTTCAATAAAGAGGAAGACATAGGCGGGGCCGCTCCCGCTCAAACCTGTTATCGCATCCAGTGCCTTCTCCGGCACAACACGAACCATGCCCAGCTTCTCCAGCCAGGAAACAACTTTTTGCAATTCGTTTTCTGCAACATTCTCACCTGCACTGACTGCAAGCACTCCTTCACCGACCAGGCAGGGGGTATTGGGCATGATGCGGATTATACCTGTCTGAGCCGGCAGGTGCCGGGCAATTTCCGCAATTGTTACCCCGGCAGCCACGGAAACTACAAGCTGGCCGCCGCGCATGGCAGGAGCCATTTCCTCAAGCAGCGGCCCCATGTCCTGCGGTTTGACCGCCAGGAAGATTACATTGCAGGCTGCTGCGATTTTTACGGTTTCCGCCGCCTGCACCCTGTATGCAGCCTGTGCCTTCTGCAGTTTTTCCGGCACCGCATCGGCAATCATCAGCCTGTCCGGCGGCAGCGCTGCAAGCAGTCCTTTTAACAAGGCATTCCCCATTGCTCCGATGCCTACAATGCCCACACAATCAGACATTGACAAACCTCCAGCATTGCAAACAGTTATTTTCTTTATCTTAACGCAGCGCACTCCTCTTTTCAAGCCGCTTTCCCGTGTAACAGCGTTGTCCCGGTGCTGCGGCAACGCCAAGGTTAAAAATGATTTGGCAACGACTTTTCTGCACAAACCGGCTGCAAATAAGGGGCGTCAACAACCAAATTCCACCACTGAGAAATGTTTGACTTTTCCCCCGTCTTACGTTAAAATAAACTATGCAACACAGGGGCGTAGCTCAATTGGTAGAGTAGCGGTCTCCAAAACCGTTGGTTGCACGTTCGAGTCGTGTCGCCCCTGCCAGCAAAGCCAATAAGCATCGGCATAAATGCCGATGTTATTTTTTTCCATTTATATAAAACCGAACAAAAACCGAACTAAAATAAAAAAAACCCCAAAAAGGGCTATTCAACATATTTCATTATGTCTTGTTTCAAGAGCATTAGCTGGTTTTCGAGTAATATTATCGGTTTTAGTTCGTATATTTTTCTAGAATCATATTTATTGCGGCTACGGGTACGGCTAAATTATTTATATCTTTTTTTATCAAGGCTAATTCGGTTTTCATTTGCTCAAGTTCTTTTTTATGAATGTGAATGTTTTCCGGCAAGTGATTTAATCCTGCTTTCTTGATAATGGTTGGATGTCAATGGTCATTTGAAAAACAGTATTTTTGGTCACAAAAAAACCAGCAATT
>ERZ773359.4677-NODE-4677-length-13936-cov-6.748145_pt1 | contig 13936 bp, 13 predicted proteins | sample MGYA00374955_ERZ773359 | MGnify/ENA primary metagenome ERZ773359 (study PRJEB29098, sample SAMN04486028) | biogas fermenter metagenome | study: EMG produced TPA metagenomics assembly of the Biogas fermentation microbial communities from Germany - Plant 4 DNA1... | reverse complement strand
AGATGCCATTATCCGCATTCATGAAGAATTGTCTGTCTCCAAACTTTTTGACTAAAAGCAATTTGACTGAAAAGGTACAATCAGGGTATAATACCTAGGTATAAAAAATACAGCGGATACTTACCCGGGATTTTTTAGCTGGAAATAGGAGAAGGAGGATGTAACCATGGAGCGTTTGCAAATACAAGCACAACCGCGGGCCATATCTACTAAAGGTCAGCTAAAAGAGCTCCGTAAAGCTGGCTTGGTGCCCGGTGTTGTGTATGGACAAAAAGAAGAACCAATTGCCATTGCCGTTGATGCCAAAGATATCAACGCGATTCTTAATTCACCCACCGGTACCAATACTTTAGTGGATCTGTCCCTAGATGGAGAACCGGCTACTGTTATCATGAAGGAGCTGACGCGGGATATTTTAGTTTCCGATCGGTATCTTCATGTTGATTTTCTCCGGATCTCCCTCACAGAAAGACTTGAACTTCAGATTCCCATTGTTCTTGTCGGTGACGCAGCCGGCGTTAAAGAAGGCGGGATCTTGCAGCAATCACTGCGTGAAGTGACTCTGAAATGCCTGCCTACAAATATTCCGGAGCAAATTGAGCTGGATGTGTCAGAACTGCAAATGGGTGAAAGTTTGACTGTGGCCGATTTAATTATGCCGGAAGATACGGAAGTTGTTTCTGAACTTGATGAAGTTGTTGTTACAGTCGTTGCACCGCGGGCAGAAGAGCCTGAAGAAGAGGAAGAAGCAGGAGAAGGCATTGAGGAAGAAGAAGTTGCAGCAGAAGAAACTGAAGCAGCTGAAAAAGATGAGGCGGCTGAAGAGTAGGAGTCATGTTCCTTTTTCTTGGTTTAGGCAACCCCGGCCCCAAGTATTTATTTACGCGCCACAATGTGGGGTTTCGCTTTATCGACCGGTTGAGCCGTGCCTTAAAAATCCCGCTTTATAAAGCGGGATATCATTCTTTTTGGGGAAGCGGCAGCATCAACGGTGTTGATATTATTCTGGCCAAACCGATGACATACATGAATAACAGCGGCCTGGCTGCTGCTGCTCTTGTGCGCAAATTCGGCGTCGACTTATCCTCAATGCTTGTGGTTTATGATGATCTTGACCTGCCCCTGGGCAGCCTGCGCCTGCGCCCCCAGGGGGGTAGCGGCGGTCATAACGGTATGAAATCCATCATTTTTCACTTGCAGACAGAAAGTTTTCCGCGTATGCGTATCGGTATCGGACGGCCGCAGGGAGAAGTGCGGGATGTGATTGATTACGTGCTGGAGGAATTTACGCCGGCAGAAGAGGAAGTAGTGGAATCTGTTTTAACTCATTCCACCGAGGCGGCCAAAATCTTTCTTACTGACGGTATTCAGGCCGCCATGAATCGCTTTAATCATTTACAACAAAAATAAGTCTTTACAAGTGTGCCAAGATATGCTAGAATCGATCCTAACATTATAACTCAAAGAAAAGCTATGAAGGAGAAAAGTAAGGTAGATACGGCTTTACAGGGAGGAGACGCCACCGACTGCAAGCGTCACCAGGTACGGTCTGCCCGAAGTTCCCTCCGGAGCTGCAGGCTGAAGGTAAGATGTAGGCTGAGCCGGGAACCCCACCCGTTAGCAATGGGGCAGGTATCGGAAGAGAATTCCCGTATCTGTTCATGAGCGGGCGCAAAGCGCCAAATTGGGTGGTACCGCGGATCAGATCCGTCCCTTATTGGGGGCGGATTTTTTATTTTTCGCTTAGGGAACAATTGCGGAGGTGGAAAGCATGATCGTAGTTATGGATTTGGAAGTCGGCGAAAAGGAATTGCAGGCAGTGGAGCGTGTTCTGCATGAGTATGGGTATAGTTGTCATCTTATTCGTGGTGAAAAAAGGCTTGTCATCGGGGCGGTAGGTGCGAAGCAAACGGAAGTTCCGCCGGCTTTGGAAACAATGCCCGGCGTGGAGAAGGTTTTACAGGTTATGCAACCCTTTAAATTAGTTAGCCGTGAAGTAAAACCTGATGATACTGTGGTTGAAGCCGGAACCCTGCGTGTGGGCGGTGGTGTGGTTTCTGTTCTTGCCGGGCCGTGCGCCGTGGAAAGCAGAACACAGTTGCTTGATGCGGCTAGGGCGGTGAAAGCATTTGGTGCCACTGCACTGCGAGGCGGGGCATTTAAGCCGAGAACGTCTCCTTACGCCTTTCAGGGGCTTTTGGAAGAAGGACTTGTTTACCTGCAGGAAGCCAGGGAAAAAACCGGTTTAGCCGTAGTCACCGAAGTGATTAATCCTGTAGATGTGGAATTAGTAGCGGAAACGGCTGATGTTGTGCAGATCGGAGCCAGAAATATGCAAAACTTTCCCCTGCTCAAAGAGGTGGGACAGTTGCGTAAGCCGGTACTCTTGAAACGGGGACTTTCGGCCACTGTGGAAGAATGGTTGATGGCAGCCGAATATATTATGTCAGAAGGTAATTACCAAGTAATTTTATGTGAAAGAGGGATTCGTACCTTTGAAACTTATACGCGCAATACCCTCGACGTCAGTGCCATTGTTTTAGCCAAACAGCTGTCCCATTTGCCTGTCATTGCTGATCCCAGTCATGCAGGGGGACATTGGCGGTTAGTAAAACCTTTGGCATTGGCTTCACTGGCAGCGGGAGCGGACGGTTTAATAGTGGAAGTGCATCCGGATCCGGCCCGGGCGCTTTGTGACGGCAAACAATCATTAACTCCGGAACATTTTGCCGAGCTGATGGTTTATGTGGAAAAATTTCTCCCTGTTTTAGGGAAGAAATTGTGGCATGGAGGCGTCAAGTAATGGTGGAAATGGTTTACCTGGGGCCGCAGGGTACGTTTTGCGAGGAAGCGGCTAAAACTTTTTGTCATCTGACCGGCTTGGGGCTGAAGATCAGCCCCTGCCCTTCTATTATAGATTGTGCAGAAAGCGTAGAAGATTTAAAAGCCCGGTTTGGCATAGTGCCGCTGGAAAATTCGCTTGAGGGGTCTGTGCATGATACTTTAGAAATTTTAACTACCAGCCATCAGTTAAGGATTTTAGCTGAGCTTGATTTAAATATAGAACATTGTCTGCTTTCCCGTGCTGCTGCCCTCGCTGAGATTAAACGGGTGTACTCACACCCTCAGGCTTTTGCTCAATGTAAAAATTTTGTCCGCCAAAAACTTTTGCATGCGCAGCAGATACCTGTGGTCAGTACAGCCGAAGCAGCATCTGTTGCCGCTGAACAAGGGGCCGAGACAGCAGCCATTGCCGGACGCCAGGCAGCAGAATACTATGATTTGCCGGTTTTTACGGCTGGGATACAAGATGCAAGATCAACCACCCGTTTTATCGTGCTGGGGCGTGAAGAAGATCAGATTGGTGAGCCCATTAAAACTTCGCTGGTTTTTTCCGTGAAAAATGTAGCCGGTAGTCTTTATCGCGTTTTAGGAGCCTTTGCAGCGCATAAAGTTAACTTGACTCGCATAGAATCAAGACCGGCAGGCAGTCGCCTGGGGGATTATATCTTTTTTGTTGATCTGGACGGAGCATTGCATGACAGTGCGGTGAGGGCAGCCTTACGGGAAGCCGGCCGTGAAGCGGTGATGCTGAAACTACTTGGTTCTTACCCTGTCCTGGTACCTGCAGACGCATAATTTGCCTGCTTTTACCACAAACTATAGTGGAAAGATAATGTGCTTTCCCGGTTCCGTCGTTGACGGCTTTGGGCGGTGGCGATATAATAATAAACGACGGGGATGGTAATTTATTCACAGCTTCCGGATAATTCAAAAAAAGCTGTTACAAATGGGCCTTGTCTAAAACGAGGCCCTATTTGCACGCGTAAAATACTATGTAAATTTTTACTGTAAGTTAATGTGCTTATACTGCTGGAGGTAGTTTATGAAAAATATAGCTGCTGAAATTGCAGATGCTCCACAGATGGCTCCGGTTTTGGAGGGTTTAAGGCGCACAACCCGTAGCCAGCTGGTTTATGGGCTGGATGAATCAGCCCGTAATTTAGCTATTGCCGGTCTGTACCTGAAAACGGAGCGGCCTTTTCTCATTGTTGCCTCTGATGCTATGCACGCCAATAAGATTTATGAGGATCTGCTGGCAGTTTTAGGGGAAAATAAGGTGTGGCTCTTTCCGGGCAAAGAGATGTTGTATTACAACAATATCTTTTCCGAAAGCGGTGACACTTCGGCTGAACGGATTGCAGTAATGGAACAGTTGGCGGACGGCAGAAAGCCGGTGGTGGTAACCACTGTCTCCGGTTTAGTGGCAAAGTTATGCCCGCATACAGTTTGGCGGGAAAACTGTTTTTCCCTGCACCTGGATGATGAAATTCCCATTGAAAAACTTTTACGGCGCCTGAACGCCATCGGCTATGAACGTGTGGAGATAGTGGAAAAAGCAGGCCAAGTGTCAGTACGCGGCGGGATTGCCGATATTTTTCCTATAGGTCGCAGTTTTCCTTACCGGGTAGAATTTTTTGGTGATACCATCGATTCAATTCGCACTTTTGATCCTGCGACACAGCGTTCGCGCGAACGTGTGAAGAGTTTATTTATTGTGCCGGCCCGGGAAGTTGTGGTAGGGAGCAAACAGCTGGAATACGCCTTAAAACAATTGACAGCGGAGCGGGAACGGCTGCAAAAAAAGTCTCCCGGCAGTAAAGAAAGCCAAAAAAGAGCGGCGGAAAAACTGGCGGAATTAAGGGAAAAAATCCAAGAGGAAATTTACTTTCCCGGGATTGAGCAATGCCTCCTTTATTTTTATCCGCGTCCGGATTCTCTGCTTGACTGGTTTGGGGAAGAAGCAGTATTGCTGCTCTGTGACCCCCTGCGCTGTGAGCAGGCTGCAGAGCAGCTTGAACATGAATTAAGTGAAATCCAAAGCACTCTCTTCGCCCAGGGTGAATTGCCGGCCGGTCTGATTGGTTTAACCTGGTCTTATGAAGAGCTAATTGCCGGGGCAAAGCAGCAAATGCTTGCTTTCTCCCTTTTTGCTCAACAGGGGAAAATTATACCTTACAGGCGCACAACCGCCTTTGCGGTAAAACCTGTGCCCAGGTTTTTAGGCCAGTGGGATCTTTTTGCTCAGGAAATCTCCCAGTGGCAAAAACAGGGATACAGAGTGGTTATCCTAACCTCAACACGCCAGCGTAGTTCCAGCCTGTCTGAAATATTGGCTGACAAAAATATTCATGCTTATTACAGTCTTTCTACACCTCAACTTTCAACCAAAGCGGTAACAATTTTACACGGTGTACTGGAAAGCGGTTTTGTATTGCCTGAGATAAAACTAACTGTCTTAACGGAACAGGAGATTTTACCCCAGCGAAAAAAAAGAAGTCGTATTAAAAGTAAAGAAGGCATTCGCGTAGGAGATTACCAGGAGCTGCAAGTAGGGGACTATGTGGTGCATGAGCAGCATGGAATCGGTCAATACTTGGGCTTGCGGACACTGGATGTGGGCGGTACCAGTAAGGATTATATCTATATTCAATACGCCGGTAACGATAAGCTTTATCTGCCCATCGAGCAAATTGATGCTGTCCGTAAGTATATTGGCGTAGAAGGTAAAAAACCAAAAATCTCTGCTTTGGGCGGCGGTGAATGGAACCGGGTTAAAGCACGTGTCCAGGCTTCAGTACAAGAGCTGGCCAGGGAGCTGTTGGCATTGTATGCGTCCAGGGAGACTGAACCGGGGCATGCTTTTTCCGGCGAGCATCCTTGGGAAAGGGATTTTGCCGCTTCTTTTCCCTATGAGGAAACTCCTGATCAATTGCAAGCCATAAAAGAAATTATGGACGATATGGCAAAAAACCGCCCCATGGACCGGCTTTTATGCGGTGATGTAGGGTACGGGAAGACTGAAGTTGCTTTGCGCGCGGCCTTTAAAGTCATTATGGACGGTTTTCAGGCTGCTTTTTTGGTGCCGACCACGGTACTGGCCCAGCAGCACTATCGTACCTTCCTGGAGCGTCTTGAAGGATTTCCTGTTACTGTGGGTATTTTAAGTCGCTTTCAGAGCAGAGCGGAACAAAAGGCCACTTTACAGGGGCTCAAAGATGGCACAGTGGACTTGGTAGTAGGTACACACCGCTTACTTTCCAAAGATGTTGGCTTCCGTAACCTGGGCCTGTTAGTAATTGATGAGGAACAGCGTTTTGGCGTACGTCATAAAGAGCGCATTAAAATGCTGAAACAGAATGTGGATGTGTTAACCATGACGGCAACGCCCATACCGCGGACGCTCCATATGTCCCTGGCGGGAGTGCGCGATATGTCCGTCATTGAAACGCCGCCGGAGGATCGTTATCCCGTTCAGACATATGTGCTGGAATATTCGGATGCCTTGGTGCGGGAAGCAATTATGCGGGAGGTGGCCCGTCAAGGTCAGGTTTATTTTGTACATAACCGCGTCCAATCCATTGACCGCTGGGCCGCTCGCTTGCGAAAGTTGGTGCCCGAGGTTAAAATCGGCGTAGCTCACGGGCAAATGCCGGGCCAGCAGCTGGAAAAGGTAATGCTTGACTTTTTAAACGGCGAGTATGATGTTCTACTTTCAACCACCATTGTGGAGGCAGGCCTGGATATTCCCAATGTTAATACTATTATTATTAATGATGCAGATAAATTTGGCCTGGCACAACTTTATCAGTTAAGGGGACGTGTTGGCCGATCTAATCGTATTGCCTATTGTTATTTAACTTACCAAAAAAATAAAGTACTGACGGAAGTGGCGGAAAAAAGGCTGCAAGCCATCAAAGAATTTACCGAATTAGGTTCCGGTTTTAAAATAGCACTCCGGGATTTGGAAATTCGCGGTGCCGGCAATATTCTCGGCCCGGAACAGCACGGCTTTATGATGGCTGTAGGATTTGATATGTACATGAAATTGCTGGAAGACGCCATTCGTACTTTACAGGGAACGAAAAAAGAAAAAAAATTGCCGCCACGGATCGAAGTTCAGGCGGATGCATATTTACCCACCGGTTATATTTCTGATGCACGGCAAAAAATCGTTTTTTACCAAAAAATTGCTTCTGTCGGTACTTTGCAAGAAGTGGAGGATCTGCGGGAAGAATTGACGGACCGCTATGGAGCACTGCCTACAGCAGCAGAAAACCTGCTTAATGTAGCCAGGGTCCGTCTTTTGGCTGAGGAAATCGGTGTTACTGCAGTTAGTGAGGAAAAAGGTGAAATTATAATTCGTTTCGCCGGCGGTGAAGTTTCACCCGGTGGAGATACGCTTTTAATTGTTTCCAAACTGCGACAGGGACGTTTAACTGCCGGCAGAAGCAAACAGTTTGTGCTGGCTTTTCGAAAAAAATTCACCACATCCAGTGAGAAACTCCATTTTCTGCTGTCACTTTTTGAGGATTTGCAAAAACGATTCGCCAAAGAAAAAGCTTGATCCGGTTTTTATGGTGCTAGAGGAATGAAATTGCTAAAAAATGAAGATACTGATAGTAATACAGCTGCTTCCCAGGTTTACAGATTATTTTTTGTTCTGTTTAGCGCTCGCCAGGGCATGAATAAAACCCCGGGAGGCGATGTATACTATCAACAGAGGTTAAGACTGTAATAAAATGCAGAAAAAGGAGGGGAAGTCTGCTTTGAAGGCAACAGGAATTGTACGCAGGATCGATGACCTGGGACGTGTTGTGATTCCTAAAGAGATTCGCAGAACACTTAGAATCCGTGAAGGCGACCCGTTAGAAATTTTTGTTGACCGAGATGGAGAAGTTATTTTAAAAAAATATTCGCCAATCGGTGAACTTGGTGATTTTGCTCAGGAATATGCCGATTCTCTTTATGAGGCAATGGGCCATATTGCTTTAATTGCAGATCGGGATACAATTATTGCCGTAGCAGGTGCACCAAAGAAAGAATTTATGAACAGACCGCTTTCTCCTGCCATTGAAAAAGTTATGGAAAACCGTAAAAGCGTTCATATTGAAAATACGGCTGAACATAAATTCTATAAAGAAGCTGATGAAGACGGTGTGCCCAAGTTTGTGACAGAAGTAATTGCACCCATTATTGCCGAGGGGGACCCGATTGGAGCCGTGATTCTCGGCTCTAAAGACAGAAATGTAAAGATGGGTGAAATGGAATTAAAACTTGTGGAAACAGCGGCAGGTTTTCTGGCCAAACAGATGGAACAGTGAGGGGACAATAAAGCATTGGAGCTTAGAAGCAGTGACAGGCGTTGCTGCTTCTTCTTTTTATCTTTGCACGGTTCTTTTTGGGGAAAAAGAATCAGTTTCTAGTTATTTTTTTACTGTGTGTTATAATAGGATAAGATTGCAGGGCAAAAACTCCTGTGAGGTGAGAAATTGACCAAGCAGTCATTTGTGCGGGGAGCCGCAATTTTGACACTGGCCGGAATATCTGCCCGTATAGTAGGTGCACTTTTTAGAATTATTTTAGCCGTTCTCATTACTGATGAAGGTGTAGGGCTTTATCAGATGGCTTATCCGGTTTACAGTACTTTGCTTGCGGTTTCTACCGCCGGAATTCCTATCGCTATTTCTAAACTGGTGGCAGAAAATTTAGCTCATGGTAATTACCAGGGTGCATACCGCGTTTTTCAGACAGCACGGACAATCTTGGCATTATCCGGGCTTTTTATCTTTGCTTTTATGTTTTGGGGAGCAGGCTATTTTGTGCAGTTATTTCAGCTTGATGCCAGGGCTTATCTTTCCTTGATCGCTATTTCACCGGCCATTTTCTTTGTCAGCATTATGTCTGCTTACCGCGGTTTCTTCCAAGGCCGGCAGCAAATGCTGCCTACGGCTCTTTCCCAGGTGGCGGAGCAACTGGGCCGTGTAGCCGTGGCCACAGTGCTGGTGATTATTTTTTTGCCGCGGGGGCTGGAGTATGCAGCTGCCGGCGCCTGCTTTGGCGCGGCTGCCGGTGCTTTTTTTGGTTTAGTGGTGCTGCTTTTTACCTGGTGGCGTCAAAGAAGAGCTTTTCTTAATCAAGTCCTGCACCAGGGCGAAAATCATGCCCAGGCCTTCTGGGGTGCGGCAAAAAGCATTTTTGCTTTGGCTGTTCCCATTACTTTAGGTAGTCTGGTGATGCCGCTGATAAATCTTGTTGATTTAATATTTGTGCCCCAGCGTTTACAGGCGGCGGGCATCATTAAATCTGAAGCAACTGCACTTTATGGGCAGCTAACCGGCATGGCCGCCCCGCTGGTACATATTCCCACCATTCTTACGGTGGCTTTAGCTATTTCCCTGGTACCTGCCATTTCCGAAGCTCTGGCTTTGGGCAGAAAACGTTTGCTGCAGGGGCGGGCATACTTGGCAGTGCGGGTGACTTTAATTCTGGGTATTCCGTGTGCTGCGGGGCTTTATCTGCTGGCGGAGCCCGTTTGTATTTTACTTTTTAAAAATGCTGAAGCAGGTTCTGTGTTGGCTGTGATGGCATTAGGGGTCATATTTTTAACGCTCTATCAGACCACGTCGGCAGTTTTGCAAGGTTTGGGCAAAACCATGGATCCGGTAAAAACCTTATTCTGGGGAGCTTTGATTAAAACCATCCTAACATGGTATTTGACGGCTTTGCCTCACTTACATATCCGGGGGGCGGCGCTGGCCACAGTTATAGGTTTCGGGATTTCAGCCATCCTTAATCTTTATTACGTACAAAAGTATACGGGCATGCCTTTTTATATTGAAGATACTATCTACAAGCCGCTGGCAGCGGCAGCTGTGATGGGGCTGGGTGTCCTTTTGCTTTATCGCACAACTGCAGCTTTTGCAGTCACTATAACCGCCTATGTAAACCATGCAGCTACTTTGCTGAGCATAGCAGGTGGCGTAATAATTTACTTTTTAGTTTTAATGCTTTTAGGCGGCATTAAGCGGAGTGATTTACTATTAATTCCCAGGGTAGGCCCCGTCTGTGTCCGGATTGCGGAAAAATTAAATATTTTAAGGGGTTGATGACGTGAAAGTAATTTATGTGGTGGGACTAGGGCCGGGAGATCCAAAGGCTTTAACCTTACGGGCTCTTTCAGTTTTAAAACATCAGCGGCAGATTTATGTCCGCACCGCTCAGCACCCGTCGCTGGCACTTCTGGCCAAACACCGCATTAAATATAAAGCGCTTGATTATTTTTACCGGCACGGCTCTTCTTTTGAAGAGACGTACCGGAATATAGCCTTTTTTGTGATTAATGCAGCGTTAAATTTTGGCAAAGTTGTTTATGCTGTTCCGGGAAGCCCTTTATTTGCGGAAAAAACGGTCGAACTGATTTTGCAAAAAGCACCCCTGGCCGGAGTCAAATGCTGCGTTTTACCCTCGGTATCTTTTTTGGAAGCCATCAGTGCTGACCTTTGCCTGCCAAGGGAAGAGAAGTTGCAAGTAGTCGATGCTCTGCAGGAGGACAAGCTCCTGGATTACCCGGAGAAACATTTGCTGATTATGCAGGTCTATAACCGCCAAATAGCTTCAAAAGTAAAATTGCGGTTAATGGAACTTTACCCAGATGAACAGCTGGTGAAAGTAATCCGCAAGGCGGGCATGGCAAAGGGGAAGAAGATTCTTGAGCTACCTTTGTATGAACTCGATCGCATACCCTGGATTGATCATTTAACAACTGTTTACGTGCCGCCGTTAACAGAGTATGCCATGACGGATTTATTACAAGTGATGCGTGTACTGCGTAGCGAAAACGGTTGCCCTTGGGATAAAGAGCAGGATCACCAATCATTAAAACCTTATCTTTTAGAAGAAGCGTATGAAGTTATAGGAGCCATTGACAGCGGTAATGCGGAAGAATTGTGTGAGGAACTGGGAGATTTACTGTTGCAGGTAGTTTTTCATAGTGAAATTGCTGCCGAAGAAAAAAAGTTTTCCTTTTTTGATGTCATAACTGCCGTGACAGAAAAGCTTATCCGCAGGCATCCGCATGTTTTTGCCGATACGGTAGCGAAAACATCGCAGGAGGTGCTACACAGCTGGCAGCAAATAAAAAAAGCAGAGAAAAAAGAACAAGACTCCCTTTTTAAGCTGGAAACATACCTGCCGGCACTTTTAAGGGCGCAAAAGCTACAACGTCAAGCGGCAAGTGTTGGTTTTGACTGGCCCGATATTACAGGAGCATGGGGGAAACTCCAGGAAGAGCTAAAGGAGTTAAAAGATGCATATAAATCGGGTCTGGCGGCAAGAATAGAGGAAGAACTGGGCGATGTGCTCTTTGCCACCGTTAATGTGGCGCGTTTTTTACAGGTTGATGCAGAACAGGCTTTGGCGGCAGCAGTGGAAAAATTTTACCGGCGCTTGCGCTTTGTAGAGGCACAAGCACAGCGGGAAGGCACAGAAATGTCGGCGCAAACGTTGTCTAAACTTGACGAATGGTGGGACTTAGCGAAAAAAAAGGAAAAAAGCTAAAAAAACAGGATCTTTAGGCAGGATTTGCATTATTTTTCTCGAATAAGCAAGTGTATTCTCGACACATAAATCTGGGAATAGGAGGGAATATTGGTGAACAAGTCCGAACTTATTAGTGTTGTTGCGGAAAAAACCGGCATGACAAAAAAAGACACAGAAAAGGTCGTAAATTCAGTTTTCGAAGGAATTAGCGAATCGCTCGCTAAAGGGGATAAAGTTCAAATTATCGGTTTTGGCACATTTGAAGTTCGCGAACGTAAAGCCCGTGAAGGCCGCAATCCGGCAACAGGCGAACCAATTACCATTCCGGCAGCAAAGGTTCCTGTTTTTAAAGCAGGGAAAGCGTTAAAAGAAAGTGTAAAGTAAAAAATAAAAAAGTTAGGCTTTTGGCCTAACTTTTTTATTTTTATGAGCTTATTTTGCACAACCGGGGCACATACTAAAAAAACCAGACATGATTTGCTGCAATAAACGGAGGTAGATAAATGAAGCGCAAAATGATTTACTACTTTGGTATGGTAATTTTGCTTCTTGGGGTGACTTTATTTACAGGTTGCCGCTGGTGGCAAAGAGCCCCTGAACGTTCTCCGGGACCGGAAACACAAAAGGATGCGCCTAAAGTAGCCATTCCTGATCCCATTAATCAAGGAGAGAAAGTGGAACCGGAAATTTCCGTTTATCTTGCTGAAGAAAACCGTGTGCAAGCCATGAAAATAGAAGAGTATTTGCAAGGCGTGGTGGCTGCGGAAATGGATCCCGCCTGGCCGCAGGAAGCTTTGGCGGCACAGGCAATTATCGCCCGCAGTTTTACACTGCAAAAAATCAGTGAAGACGGCGGTGTGCCGGAACGCAATGCCCATGCTTCCACGGATATTCAGGAATTTCAGGCTTATGATGCCTCACGCATCAACGCCAATGTCCGCCAGGCCGTTGAAAGCACCAGAGGTTTAGTTGCCGTGTACGGCAATGAATTTATCCGGGGGTGGTTTCATGCTTATGCCGGTCCCCGCACGGCAACAGCGCCGGAAGGTCTGGAATTTGACGGCCCGAATCCGCCCTACATTCAAATTGTGGAGAGCCCGGCAGATGAAATTATTCCCGAGGATGAGCGAAACTGGCAGGCAAGCTTTCCCTTGAGCCAGATTCGCAGTGCCACCAGGGAGATTACCGGCAAAGATCCGGGTGAAGTTACTAAAATGGAAATTGCGGAGAAAGGGCCTTCAGGGCGAGTTGTGAGTTTTCGCGTAAACGATGTGGAAGTTTCCGGACCCCAATTACGCTTAAAGCTTGGCAGTACGGAAATGCGTTCTACTTATGTGGAAAACCTTGAAATAGAAGACGGAAAAGTTAATATGAAAGGTGTAGGTTATGGGCATGGTGTTGGCATGTGCCAGTGGGGTGCCCGGGCCCTGGCGGAAGCCGGTAAGAGTGCTGAGGAGATTGTAAAATGTTATTATAAAAATATCGAGCTAGTTAAATTATGGGATTAAGAAAAACGGCCTTACAGGGGCCGTTTTTTTTGTAATAAATCTGCAGAAAAAATTTTTGTCCTCGGCATAAAATCTTGTCCAAGTCATAGTTATGAATAGAAGCGTGAAAAGGAGGGTGTAATGTGGATAACTATACTAATCCGTCTGCCGCAACGCATCGTTTAATTATTAACAACAGAGAGACACTTGATGTCACCGGAGTCGTGCACGTGGACAGTTTTGATGATGAAGAAGTGATTTTAGAAACCGAATTGGGGCTTTTGGCCATTCGCGGAGAGGATCTGCATATTAAACAGTTAAACCTGGAAAAAGGTGAATTGGCCATTGAGGGCTTAATTTTGGAATTGGCTTATTCGGATGACAGGCGCTTCCGCGACCGCGGCAAAGGTCTCTTTGAGCGTTTGTTTAAATAATTTTTCCCCGGGGAGGAGCTTAACTTGCAGGATACCTTTGTTTCTGCGCAGCTTGTTACCATGGGGTTAACAGTCGCCCTGGGTTTCTTCATGGGAATATGTTTTGAGCTTTTTAATGTATTACGCTATTTTATGCATGTGTCGCGGCCGCTGCAATTTGTACTTGATTTATGTTTTTGGCTGTGCATGACAGTTTTTACCTTTGCCGTTTTGCTCTTTAACAATTGGCTGGAAATTCGCGCTTATGTTTTTTTCGGCTTGGGTGTGGGGGTAATTCTGTATTTAATCATCCTGCGCCGGTTATGGCGACGGCTGTTGATTTTCGTGATTGAGAAATTACTTTTCCTCGGCCGCTGGCTCATGCAGCCTTTTTTTTGGCTTGCCGCTAAACTAAAAGCTATTTTTCAATTTTGTAGTTTGCAAAGTAAGCGGCTCAAAAAATTAATAGGAAAAATTACATTAAACCTACAAAGGCAAAAGAAGGAATAGACGTACTGCTTAGCGAAGGTATTATGTACTTTGCTAAGGGGAGAGCGTCCGTGAAAGCTTATCAGCCAAGACCGACTCCAAAAAAAAATAACCTGGCCTATTTGCCTACGGCAACCAGGGCGGTTCCGCTGAAAAAGAGATTAA
>ERZ773359.4675-NODE-4675-length-13945-cov-5.579770_pt1 | contig 13945 bp, 10 predicted proteins | sample MGYA00374955_ERZ773359 | MGnify/ENA primary metagenome ERZ773359 (study PRJEB29098, sample SAMN04486028) | biogas fermenter metagenome | study: EMG produced TPA metagenomics assembly of the Biogas fermentation microbial communities from Germany - Plant 4 DNA1... | reverse complement strand
GCTCCACCCGTTGACTTTAACGGGCTTTGGTCTTCCAAACAGCCTATTGCTGTTAAAGCGCAGGATTTTTTACTGTTCAGTCCTTGGTGGAAAGCCGAAGGGGGAATTTTAAGTCAAGGAAATTTACCCGCCTTGGATGCCAAGGTTAATTCAGATTTCTTAGGCAAACTACTGGCTTCCAAATCCGACGGCAAGATTATAGTAGATGAGCAGGCCATAGAGTTATTCAGCACGGGTCAAGTTAATTACCTTTTGGGCTGGGCCAGTGACAGTATTATTCTCGACCAAAAACAAGTAGACTGGGCTTGTATTTCTTTTTCCCGCTTGCAAGAAAACCAGGCCCAGGCCTTGTTGGCTAAAACAATCGGCATAGCTAATTCTTCCATCAAAACAGGGTCTGAATTAGAAAATGCTATTCGTTTGGTTGAAGAGGAGCTCCTGGAAACGGAGGCCGGAGCCGCTGCTCAAAAAGCTACCGGGTATATGCCTGCTAATATGAATTTCTATGACCGGTCTCCAGTCGGAACTTTGACCAAAGAAGCAGCTACTACCATAGAAAACTGCTGGCCGCTAGAAGGATCTGCCCTGGAATGGAAGCTGCTTCCCCTTTATAAAGGGGCCTGGCTCAATATGGCCAGACAGGCAGATATAAGTATAGAACTGGCTAAAGCTCAAGAGGCTGCTTTGCAAATTGAAAAATAGGATAGAGGTGAGGACAGTGCCTTGGAAGAATCTTAGCCTTGTCATTATTACCGGGCTATCCGGAGCAGGGAAGACGCAAGCACTACAAAGTTTGGAGGATATGAGCTTTTTTTGCATAGACAATCTTCCTCCAAGCTTATTGCCAAAGTTTGTGGAGTTATGCTTTCAATCTCAGGGTAAAATTTCCAAGGCTGCAGTTGTTTGCGATCTTCGAGGAGGAGAGTTCTTCACTTCCTTAAATCAAGCTCTTCTTGATTTGCAGGAAGCCGGAGTTAAATATGAAATACTTTTCCTGGAAGCATCGGACGAAGTTCTGATTAATCGCTACAAAGAATCCCGCCGGCGGCATCCTGTTTCCCCTCGAGGACATATTCTTGAGGGTATACGTTCGGAAAGGAAACAACTGATTGAGTTAAGGGGTAAAGCCCATAAAATTATTGATACCTCTGATTTGAAAGCGGCTCAACTGAAAGATAAAGTCCGAGAATTGTTCGGTAATGCCTATGATCCAGCCAGAATGTCAGTCTCCATTATATCTTTTGGCTTTAAATATGGAATTCCACTAGATGCGGACAATATTGTAGATGTTCGCTTTCTGCCTAATCCTTATTATATTGAGGAACTTAAATTTTTGAACGGCAAGGACAAAAAGGTCAGGGATCATGTGTTGTCCTCCTCTATTGGGAGGGAATTTTTGGAGAAGTATTTTGACATGCTGGAATTTGTCCTGCCTCATTACCTTAGAGAAGGAAAGAGCCATTTAGTTATTGGGATCGGCTGTACCGGAGGCCAGCATCGTTCAGTAGCCATTGCCGAGAAAACCGCGGAGTTCTTGCGCCAACAAAATTTTTTCTGTGTAGTTAATCATAGGGATCTGGATTAGGGTTACATGTTAGGGCAGGACGGGGGAGGATTACATGGCGATGAAGAAAAACCGGAAAAAGTTTTCGGAAACCTTAAAATGGCTTTATCCTAATCTCGGGGTTAAAAGATATTTCCTACTAGCAGTTTTTGGTATATTTCTTATGGCTTTAGGGTTGGCGGTGCTCAGCCACGGAGATATTCTTAGTTATCTGGAAACTCATTTCCGGGAAGCGATATATTTTTTGACCGGCAGGACAAAATTGTTTGTTATTATTTTAGGTATTTTAACCTTTTTTGGTGGTATAGTTGTTATTTGTTTCGGATTCAAAAAAATGCTGACGTCGGTAATCAATGTTCTGCTTCCTGGCAATGAAGACAAGGTGGTAGATGTTATTTATGCCCGCCGACAATTAAAAAGAGGACCAAAAATTGTAGTTATCGGAGGGGGGACCGGGCTTTCGACTTTGCTGAGAGGTTTAAAAGCTTATACCAGCAACTTGACAGCCATTGTTACCGTAGGTGATGACGGGGGAAGTTCGGGCCGCTTGCGGCGGGAGTTGGGAGTTTTACCGCCGGGAGATGTACGCAATTGTTTGGTAGCTTTAGCCGAAAAAGAGGATGTCATGGAGGATCTCTTTTCTTATCGCTTTAAAAACGGTACTTTCGAAGGTCATAGCCTCGGCAACCTCTTTTTGGCTGGATTGGCGGAAAGATTCGGGGATTTCCAAAAGGGGATTGAACAAGTAGGTAAGGTATTTGCTTTAAAAGGGGAGGTGTTTCCCTCTACTCTGTCCCAGGTTACCTTGGAAGCCTACTTTGAAGACGGCAGATCTATTAATGGAGAGACAGCTATCAGAACCACCCCCGGAAAAATAAAATACCTTAAAATTATCCCGGAAGACTGCGAACCTCTGCCCGGATCATTGCAGGCTGTGGAAGAAGCGGATTTGGTAGTTTTAGGGCCGGGTAGTCTTTATACCAGCATTATTCCCAATATTTTAGTTAAGGGTTTAAGAGATAAAATTGCGGAAGCTCAAGCACCCTGTATTTATGTTTGTAATATAATGACCGAGCCCGGGGAAACGGAAGGATTTACGGTGGCCGATCATTTGCGGGCTATTATTGAGCATGGGGGCCAAGATTTGGTGGATGCCGTTCTGGCTGCCAAGGAAGAGATCCCGCGGCCGGTCCTGGAACGCTATCTGGCCGAAGGAGCGGAAACAGTTCGCAATGACCGAATGGCAGTAGAAAAATTGGGTGTTGCCTATTTTGAAAGTACCTTTTATACCGGGGGAGAAGTTGTCCGGCATAACCCGGAAATACTGGCCAAGGAATTACTGCGTTTATTGTTCCGTTTAAAACCGGTTCCCGAGAGAATAGCGCTGGTAGATTCTTATCTTCTAAACAGAAAACTCAAAGAGCTATAGGATTCAAGCAATTGCACAAAGCTGGAGAATAAAGTAAAATAACTTTTGATACAAGGCTTTGGGGAGTGGAGGGTCATGTCTTTTAGTGCAAAAACCAAAGAGGAACTTGCCAGGCTGGAAACCGAGAGGAAATGTTGTGAACTGGCAGAACTAGCTTCCCTAGTCCGAATAACCGGTACCCTTCAGATAAGTACCAATCAGAAATATTCACTTAATGTTGTAACCGAGAGTGCACCAGTTGCCCGTAAAGTATATAATTTAGCTAAGAAAAGGCTTGAATTACCTGCTGATATTGTAGTCCGGCGCAAGCTGCGTTTGAAAAAAAACAACTCTTATTTAGTGAAGATTTACCCCTACGGAGTAAAAGACCTGCAAAAGTTGGGCCTTATTAATAAAGAAGGCGAGATACTTTCAGGAATCAGCAAAACACTGGTAAAAAGACGCTGTGACCAAAAGGCCTATTTAAGAGGCGCTTTTCTGGCCGGTGGATCCATTAGCAATCCAGAGGGAAACTACCATTTGGAGATTATTACCAACGACCTGGCTTTAGCCGAGGATATAACCGGTCTATTCAACAAGTTTGGCCTTAAGGCGAAAATAAGTGTTCGTAAGAAGTTTTATGTGGTCTATCTTAAGGGAAGTGACGATATATTCGACTTTTTGGCTCATATCGGTGCGCACCAGGCCTTATTTGAATTTGAAAATATCCGAATTCTTAAGGATATGCGAAATCAGGTAAACCGTATAGTAAACTGTGAAACCGCTAATCTTAATAAAACGGTTGATGCTGCTGTCAGACAATTGGAAAACATTAGGTTGATTGATAGAACCATCGGCCTAAAATCTCTTCCGCCGAATCTGTATGAGATTGCTTGTCTGCGTATGGAATTTCCTGATTTTAGTCTGAAAGAGCTGGGGGAACAGTTAAACCCTAAAGTCGGTAAGTCCGGTGTAAATCACCGTTTGCGGCGCATAGAAGAAATTGCAGAAAAAATTCAGACAGAGAATAGGAGGGAATAGTTTTGGCTAATGGCTTAGGATTAATTATTGAACAAACCAATAAGCTTATTCTTTCTCCTCAAATTTATCAAGCGCTGGAAATTATGCAGCTTGCTCTGCCTGAACTGCTCGAATACATTAATAATGAATTGATGGAAAACCCTTTGCTCGAAGTGGTGGAGGGCCCTGAACAAGACTTGGAATCGGAGGATTTTTCTTTTGAAGAGCAAAGTATTGAACAGCAGCAAGAGAAAGAAGATCAATGGCTTGACAGCATAGTGGGGGAGGTTTTGCAGGAGGAAAAAGATAACTGGACTGTAAACAATAAATACGAAAAAGAATCCATTCCTATTGAAGGGCACTGGTTGGATAATAACAATTTAGTAGATTATCTTACCGAGCAATTACGTTTTATTGAAAAAAGTTGGAAACTAACTAAACAGGAATTGGAAACAGCGCAGTTTATTATTGGCAATCTTGATTCCAACGGCTATTTGACTTTAAGCCTGGAAGAACTGGCGCAGATTCTTAAAATCACTGAGGATGAAGCATTAAAAGCATTGAAAATAGTACAACAGTTTGATCCTCCCGGTGTAGGGGCCAGGGATTTAAAAGAATGTTTGAAACTGCAATTCCCTTTGCTGCCTCATTGTCCGCCCAAAATGGAAGAGTTTCTAGACCATTTGGATGATTTGGCCGTGGGTTATTATAAAAAGATTGCTCAGGCCTTAGGGATATCGGTCCAGGAAGTGAAGAACATGGGAGAGCTCCTTAAATTGCTTGATCCCAAACCCGGGAGCCGATTTGATCGCAGTTCGGATATCAAGTATATAATTCCAGATGCTACAATTAAAAAAGTTGGCAATGAATATTATGTTTTGGTCAATGAAACTGACATTCCCAGACTCTCTATTAATGAGAGATATAAAAAAACTCTCCGTGAATTGGATGATCAGGAAATCAAGAAATTCGTCCGGGAGAAAGTGACTTCCGGTTTAAATCTTATAAAATGTATTGAAAATCGCAGGTCCACAATTCATGATGTGTTGGAGGAAATAATTAGAAGACAGAGAGACTTTCTTGATCATGGTATCTCAGCCTTAAAACCCTTAACCATGAGAGAAGTAGCAGAGGTGGTAGGAATTCATGAATCTACTGTGAGTAGGGTTTCCGCCAATAAATATATTGATACGCCCCGAGGCGTTTTTCCCATCAAGTGTTTTTTTGCAGGTAGCATCGGCAGGGAAAAAGAGGTTACGGCGGAAAGAATTAAGGAGGACTTAAAAAGGTATATTGCTGAAGAAGACCGCACTAAGCCCTACTCTGACCAGAAATTAGCTGAATTGTTTGCTAAGGAAGGAATACAAATTGCCCGCCGTACTATTGCCAAATACCGGGAGGAATTAAGAATCCCATCCTCTACTCTGAGGAAAAAAACTAGCAAGTAGGAGCCCGCAATGATTTCATTTTCCATGGTTATGCAATTTTTAGGTGGATTGGGTCTTTTCCTCTATGGGGTCAATACCACGGCTCAGGGCCTACAGAAGCTTGCGGCCAATAGATTAAAAGCAATCTTGGAATCTTTAACCACAAGAACTTGGGCCGCCACTTTATTCGGCATGGTGATGACCGTAGCCTTACAAAGCAGTGCAGCAACAACAGTCATGGTAGTGGAATTTGTTAATTCCGGACTTATGACCTTGACTCAAGCTCTGGGGGTTGCCCTGGGATCCACTGTAGGATCATCCGTTGTTGTCCAGCTTATTTCTTTTCCGATTTTAAATGTCGCCTTATTGGCTACTTTTATCGGGTTTATATTACTCCTTATTATTCGTACGGACAAAGCGAAACTTATTGGCCAAGTATTAATCGGTTTTGGCTGTATCTTCATAGGTATGGCTTATCTTTCGGGAGCATTTGCCCCTTTAAGAAATTCCCCTCAAGTAATAGGCTTTCTTTCCGAGTTGGGGACAAACCCAATTGTGGCTATTCTTGTGGGGATATTTTTAACCTCGTTATTTCAAGGCAGTACGGCCTTTTACGCGGTCCTGATTTCTTTAGCCGATCATGGCTTATTAGTGATTGAATCCATAGTGCCGTTAGTAATGGGAGCCCATATAGGGGGCACCATAACTACCTTGATATCATCTTTGGGGACCGAGAAAATAGATGCTAAGAGAGTGGCTGTAGCCAATACAACTTATCGAGTGGTAGCCACAATTTTGTTGTATCCATTTATCACGCCTTTTGCTCAACTTGTGGTCTGGTCCACAGAGGATCTGGCTCGCCAGGTTGCCAATGCCGCACTTTTTTCGGCAATTTTTATAGTAATAATCTTTCTGCCTTTTAATAGAATATTAGCCAAAGTTTTAATAAAACTAATACCCCAGCGTAAGAAAAAAGAGCAAGAACTTAAGTTAAACTATATTACCAAAGCAGCGCTGGAAGTGCCGACTGTGGCCATAAGCCAAGCCGGGCAAGAGATACGCTGGCTGGCCCATTATATTTTGGATCATATGTTTCAAGTGCTGCCACGGGCACTGACTTCCGGGGACGCAAGATGGCTTAATGATTTGGAAAAGGCCGAGAAGCAAGTCGATTGGTATTATAATCAAATTAATAATTTTCTTAGAGAAATATTCAGCCGCAATATAACGCGGGAACAAATCGTAGAAAATCATCGCTTAAAGCTTATAGTAAAGGAACTGGAGTCTATTGCCGATTGTTTGGTTGTAGCAGCGAGATTAATACAGAAAGCCCCAAATAAGACCATGAGGCTTACAGAGTATGAATGGTCCTTATTGGGGAACCTTTACTTTCCCGTATCCTCCGATTATTTGACCTTGTTAAGATTTCTGGATCTTAGAGACCCGGCTTATGCAGCCAGAATTATTGAAACTCGCCATAGAATTATTGAAAGTCATAACAAATTGCAAAGAGAGATCATAGAAATAATAACAATAAGCGAGAATCAAGTAGGCCAGGATCTTGAAGCAAATAAGCCCGCTAATATTTCCGAAAGACAAAATATTGTTTTGGAGATGGGCAATTGGCTGTATAAAATAGGGGAGCATATATCCAGTATTGTCCGGGAATGAAATCATAACTCTGGGGGGACAGCAGGTGCGCGTAGTTATTGTCGGTGCCGGAAAGGTTGGTTACAGTCTGGCTCAATGCTTGGTGGAAGAAAACCATGATGTAATTGTGATTGAAGAAGACGAAAGCAGGCGTAATATTATTCAGAACAGTTTAGATGTTATGACTATTCAAGGCAACGGTGCGAGCCCCAGAGTATTATTGGACTCTGAGGTGCGTTCTGCAGACCTGATGATAGCAGTAACGGACAGCGATGAGGTAAATATGGTTGCCTGTATGGCTGCCAAACGAGCCGGTATTGCCCGAACTATTGCTCGGATTCGCGATATAGAGTCAATGGACGAAGCCGAGACAGAGTTTCACCGTTCTCTGGGGATTGATTTGACCATCAACCCTGAATATGTAACTGCGCTGGAGATCAGTAGAAACCTTATGATTCCTACTGCTTTGGAAGTGGAAGATTTTGCGGACGGAAAGGTGAGACTGCTGGAATTAAAGATTCGCAGCGAATCACCAATGATTGGAATTCCTTTAGCCAATTTGGAACTACCCGCCAACGTGCTCATAGTCGGGATATTTCGACAAAATAAAATCATAATTCCTAACGGCCAAGATATCCTTTTACCTAATGATAATGTTTTCCTGGTGGGAGAACCTAAATTCCTGGATATGATTCAGGACGAATTTGCCAATATCCTGGATCCCGTAAAAAGAGTAATGATCATCGGTGCCGGTAGAATAGGCCGGAGTTTAGCCGTATTATTAGAGAAAGAGGGAATTGCGGTTAAAGTTATAGACAAAGATGAAGAGCGCTGTCAAGGACTGGCTAAAATTCTAAAACATAGCAGTGTTTATCACGGCGAAGGAACAGATATTGATTTACTCATAGAAGAAGGAGTAGGCGATGCAGACGCTGTTGTTTGCCTGACCGATGATGATAAACTGAATTTGCTTTTAGCCCTTTTGGCTAAGGAGATGGGAACCAAAAAAACTATTGTTCGAGTGGGACGAACTGAATATATCCCTTTGATGGAGAAGGTAGGAATTGATTCCGTTTTGTCCCCGAGGCTTATTACGGCCGGTTTTATACTAAGCCATGTCCGCAGGGGTAACTATGTATCTGTATCCCTGCTCGAAGGCGCTAAAGCTCAGGCCATGGAAGTAATAGTCTCCTCTTCTTCCAAGGTGGCCGGAAAGAAGCTCAAGGATATCTTCTTTCCCCCCAATAGCCTAGTTGGTGCTGTTGTTCATCGTCAGGATGTTTACGTCCCTAACGGTAACTCTATTCTCTATCCTGATGATCGAGCCATTGTTTTTGCTCTGCCAGAAACCATTAGCAAAGTGGAAAAAATTTTTTAGAAAGGTTTGCAAAGAAAAGGCATGTAGCATGAATCTTAAGTTACTTCAAGCCATCATAGGCCGGTTGTTTACGGTTTATGGGCTGATTATGATTGCTCCAGCCCTGGTGGCGATTTACTATCAAGAAAATACATTCCGTGCTTTTGCACCCGTAGCAGTGGTTCTGATAATTTTGGGTTGGAGTCTGGTCAAGAGTGGCCGGATCCAGGAAAAAATCGGGCCGCGGGAAGGGCTTACTGCTGTGGCCGCAACGTGGCTGCTGGCTTCGTTGTTCGGGGCCTTAGCCTTTTATTTATCCGGTTGCTTCCCCAGCTTTATCGATGCATTGTTTGAGGCCGTTTCCGGTCTGACTACTACCGGGGCTACCGTACTCCCAAATTTGGAAATAATGCCGCGCAGTATTTTATTTTGGCGAAGTCTGTCCCATTGGCTGGGCGGAATGGGGATTATTGTTTTATTTATCGTGCTTTTACCCAACATCGGCATGGGTGCGGTTCATCTCTTTAATTTGGAAGTGCCCGGACCGGTAGCTGACAAGGTTATGCCCAAAATAAGAGATACGGCTCGTATGCTCTGGTTGATTTATACAAGCATGACAGTATTGAGCGCCGTTCTTCTCTGGTTAGCCGGCATGCCTCTTTTTGAGGCCCTTAACCATGCTTTGACCTTGGTTTCCGGTGGAGGGTTTTCTACCAGAACCGCCGGTGCATCTTCATTTAATAGCTTGGCTGTGGAGCTGATTGTCGTTATCTTTATGTTTTTAAACGCCATTAATTTCAATCTTTATATTCATGCCTGGCGGCACCGTTCCCTGAGGTCTTTTAATGATCCGGAATTTAAACTGTATGGGATAATTATTGCTTCTGCCTTTTGCCTAGTTACCCTGTCCTTAATCACTCAATCGGGCACGACAATTTTTACTGCCCTTCGGCAATCACTTTTTCAGGTGGTGGCCATGTCCACAACTACAGGGTATGCGATAGCAGATTACAATCATTGGCCGATATTCGCCCAGTTTGTTTTATTTATGTTAATGATTGTAGGAGGGTGTTCCCGGTCTACGGCCGGCGGCATAAAGATAGTCAGGATTTTGTGTTTGTTTAAGATGGCTTGGGCCCAGATCAGGCAGGCTATTCATCCCCGCTTGGTCGTAAATATTGTTGTCCATGACAAGGTCGTAGACAGTAATACCCTGGCGAAAGTAGGGGGATTTTTTTTCCTCTATATTATAATATCTTGCTGTGCCACCCTTCTTTTAACGGTGGCCGGCTTGGAAATATTTGATGCTATGGCGGCAACCATAGCCAGTTTGAGTAACGTCGGTATTGGGTTCGGGGCCTTTGGCCCAATGGCTAACTATGCTTTTCTTGGCCCAGGCGGGAAGGTTGTTCTGATTTTTTGTATGCTTATTGGCCGCTTGGAAATACTACCTCTCCTAGTTCTTATTATGCCGGCATTTTGGAAATCAAAAAGGAAATGGTAACCCTATGCCCGGTTCAGAGTTTGATACATACAAAAAAATACTGGTGATTACTGGCATTTGTGTGTTCAAGGAGACATAATTGTGCTATTATTAAAGGATAGAGGAGCCCATTATTTGCGTGACCTTCTTTTTTTTATGTGACCTTAGAGAATGAAAATGAGTATTCTTTACCAAAGCCGGCACATAGCTAAAAATTGAAATCAGAAGGGCAAGAGTATAACTCAAAAGGATAAGAATAGAAATTAGTGGAGTCGGGAAACTAATCCTTAAGCTAATTATTCCAGTAAAGAGTTAGGAAAGTATTACTGGAATAGTAAAAAGGAGGGTCTTATGTGGATAAAGCAGGTCTTGAAGACGTTCAAGTCCAGGGAAAAAAAATACTTGTGAGAGTCGATTTTAATGTGCCGATGAATGATAATCAGCAGATAACAAATGATACCCGTATAAAATCTGCGCTACCAACCATCAAGTATTTAATAACCCAGGGGGCGAAAACTATTTTGGTGTCCCATCTGGGAAGGCCAAAAGGCAAAGTTAACCCTAAATACTCCCTGGCCCCGGTCGCTGTAAGGTTGGGTGAATTGTTGGGCAAAGAAGTATATATGGCTAAAGATTGTATCGGACCGCAAGTACAAGCGGATATCGACCGGCTGGCTGACGGCGACGTGCTTTTGCTGGAAAACGTCAGGTTTTACGAGGAAGAAGAACAAAACGACCCTGAATTTGCCGCTAAATTGGCCGCCCTGGCGGATGTTTATGTCAATGATGCTTTTGGTACAGCGCACCGTGCTCATGCTTCCACCGAAGGGGTTTGCAGATATCTTCCCGCTTATGCCGGTTTTTTAATGAAAAGGGAAATCGATGTTATGGGGCAAGCTTTGGAAAATCCGGCTCGGCCTTTTACAGCTATTATAGGCGGGGCCAAGGTCAGTGACAAAATCTCCGTAATTGAGAATTTATTGAAAAAGGTAGATATTCTGATCATTGGCGGAGGGATGGCTAATACCTTCTTAAAAGCCCAGGGATTGGAAATCGGCAAGTCCTTGGTTGAAGAGGATAAAATAGAATTGGCCGGAAATATTATACAAAAGGCTAAAAGTAGCGGAGTTGAATTATTGCTGCCTGTCGATGTTGTGGTCAGCAAAGAGTTTAAAGCTGATTCCCCGTCCCAAGTAGTAAAGGTATCCGGCATTAAACCCGATGATTTAGCTCTGGACATAGGGCCGCAAAGTGCTGCCCTTTTCGCTGAGAAAATTGTTTCTTCCCAGACGGTAATTTGGAACGGGCCCATGGGAGTATTTGAAATGGATCAGTTTTCAAAAGGAACGGAAAAAATTGCCCAGGCTATGGCTAGGTGCCAGGGAACCACTATTGTCGGCGGGGGGGACTCGGTAGCGGCTGTGGAAAAAATGGGGGTAGCGGCAAATCTTACCCATATCTCTACCGGTGGAGGAGCTTCCCTGGAATTTTTAGAGGGTAAAGTGCTCCCTGGGGTAGCCGCTCTTCAAGATAAATAGAGAGGACAAATTCAAAAGAATAAACACATAATATAATAATGGAATGAAATTATTCCTTAACATTTAAGGGGGGTAATAAAAATGGTTAACAGACGTCCGTTAATCGCCGGCAACTGGAAAATGAATAAAACCATTTCTGAGGCCAGAGACTTCGCTGGTCGTTTTTTGGAAAGTATTGCTGATATAACCGGACTGGATATCTTGATTTGTGCCCCTTTTACAAATTTGCCGGTATTGAAAGAAGAACTCGAAGAAAGCATTGTCCATATTGGGGCTCAAAATATGCATTATGAAACTAAAGGGGCTTATACAGGGGAAATTTCACCCCTTATGCTTAAAGAGCTGGCTTGCACCTACGTTATTATCGGGCATTCTGAACGTCGGGAGTACTTTAAAGAAGATGATGAGCTCATAGCTAAAAAAGTAAAAGCCGCTCTGGAGAATGGTATTACTCCTATCCTCTGCGTTGGGGAGAATTTGGCTTTAAGAGAAGCCGGAAAAGCTCAGGATTTTGTACGAGGACAGGTCGAGAAAAACCTTGCGGGTCTAACGGCAGCCGAATTGAGTAGAATAGTGATTGCCTATGAGCCGATATGGGCCATTGGCACCGGCAAGACTGCCTCCGCCCAGGATGCCCAGCAGATGGGTGCAGCTATCAGAAGCACTGTTGCGGATATGGCCGGCCCCGCAGCTGAGGAAATACGGATTCTCTATGGGGGAAGTGCCAAATCAGGAAATATTGCGGAGCTTATGGCCCAACCGGATATTGATGGCGGCTTAATCGGCGGATCCAGTCTCGATGTCCGAGAATTTACACAATTAATTCGAAACGCGAGGTGAACATGTTGCAGCAAGGGATCGGCAAACCGTTATTATTAATGATCTTAGACGGATGGGGCTGCAGTGATATTAAAGAAGGCAATGCCATCCTTTGTGCCCATACTCCTAATATCAACAGTTTAATGACCCAGTACCCCTCAACCCGTCTTAAAGCTTCAGGCCTATATGTAGGGTTGCCTGAAGGACAGATGGGAAACTCTGAAGTAGGACATTTGAATATTGGAGCCGGTCGGGTTGTTTATCAGGAATTTACCAGGATCAGTAAGGCTATTGAAGATGGTCAATTTTTTAACAATCAGGTGCTACTGGAAGCTATGCACCGCTTACAAGGGACCAATAAAGCGCTCCACTTAATGGGACTGCTTTCCGACGGCGGTGTTCATTCCCATTTAAAGCATCTTTTTGCCTTACTCGATATGGCTGTTAAGACGGGGGTAGAGGAAATATACGTCCATGCTATTCTTGACGGCAGGGATGTTCTTCCTCAGAGTGCCAAGGAATTTGTGCATGAACTGGAAAAAAAGCTGGCGGAGATTGGCAAAGGGAAAATTGCTACCGTCTGCGGCCGCTATTATGCTATGGACAGAGATAAACGCTGGGATAGGGTGGAAAAAGCTTATCGCGCTTACGTTTACGGTGAGGGATGTGCTGCCGGTAATGCCATAGCGGCAATAGAGAATTCTTACGACAATAAAACGGTAGATGAGTTTGTGCATCCCACTAATATTGTTAACGATCAGGGTGAACCTATAGCCTTAATTAAAGAAGGGGACAGTGTAATTTTCTTTAATTTCCGCGCTGATCGGGCCAGAGAAATTACCAGAGCTTTTATTGAGGATGATTTTTCCGGCTTTGAGCGTCCCCATAAACTAGATGTGCACTATGTCTGCCTAACGGAATATGATGCGACATTCAATTGTCCAGTGGCTTTTCCCCCTCAAAATTTAGAAAATACTCTTGGGGAAGTACTGGCTCAGCATGGGCTGTGGCAACTTAGAATAGCGGAGACAGAAAAGTATGCGCACGTCACTTTTTTCTTTAACGGCGGTATTGAGGATCCGGTGGAAAGGGAGGACCGTATATTAATTCATTCCCCCGAAGTTGCTACTTACAATCTTCAGCCGGAGATGAGTGCTTACCAAGTTACCAATACTTTGCTGGCAAAACTTGAGGAGAATAAATATGACGTTATAATTCTAAATTTTGCTAATCCGGACATGGTCGGCCATACGGGCTTTTTTGAGGCTACTGTAAAAGCCCTGGAAGCAGTGGATGTGTGCGTAGGCAGGATAGTGGACAAGGTCCGCCGGATGGGAGGAACAGTACTGATTACAGCCGATCACGGCAATGCCGAGTTAATGATTGATCCCCAGACTAAAGCCTGCTTTACGGCACATACTAATAATGAGGTACCTTTCATACTGGTGGATGAGTTACATAAGGACAAAAGCCTAAGGGCAGATGGAGCTCTTTGTGATATAGCTCCGACTATGCTCGATCTTTTGCAAATTGGTATTCCTAAGGAAATGACAGGCAAATCATTGCTTAAATCTTGATCTATTAGTTATTAACCAGAAGCAAGCAGTAAATTTAATAAGAAAATAAGTCCTGCGGTAATATGTCAAGCGAATAAATTATGGAATTGGAAATTAAGAATT
>ERZ773359.4674-NODE-4674-length-13946-cov-5.470017_pt1 | contig 13946 bp, 16 predicted proteins | sample MGYA00374955_ERZ773359 | MGnify/ENA primary metagenome ERZ773359 (study PRJEB29098, sample SAMN04486028) | biogas fermenter metagenome | study: EMG produced TPA metagenomics assembly of the Biogas fermentation microbial communities from Germany - Plant 4 DNA1... | reverse complement strand
TCGTTTATCCTTCTTCGCCTGGCTGTTATTCCTGTTCAGTTTTCAAAGAGCTTTGTTGTGGAAAAATATTGCCGCTCCTGGAAGCGACTTTTATATGATAACACATTTTCTTGTGTTTGTCTACAAATTTTTCTTTCCTTTTCTTACCGATTCTTGACTTTAAGCAAATTGCGTATATAACTATATCATTGCCCGTTTATAAAAACAAGCCGCCCTAATCGAGAATATTCCGATTTGGCGGCTTTTAGTCGCTATATAGCTAAGTATTCTTATTTTTTCTTGATTTTTTCTCCAAGGCTTTTAACAAAGGAGCAACAATTTACTTGGGACGCATAGTGGGGAAGAGAATTACATCCCGTATGGACGGGGAGTCTGTTAACATCATAATTAAACGGTCGATGCCAATTCCCAGCCCACCGGTTGGCGGCATGCCATACTCCAAAGCCTGTACAAAATCTTCATCCAGCATATGCGCTTCTTCATCACCGGCAGCACGTTTAGCCAGCTGCTGTTCAAAACGTTGCCGCTGGTCCCTGGGATCATTAAGCTCGGTAAAAGCATTGGCAATTTCACTACCTGCCATAAATGCTTCAAATCTATAAGTCATGGCAGGATCATCCGTTTTACGCTTTGCTAACGGGGAAACTTCCACCGGGTAATCAATTATAAAAGTAGGCTGGAATAAGTGACGCTCAACAAATTCTTCGAAGATTTCATTCATAACTTCGCCGCGGGTGATGTTTTCTGTTATTTCCAAGCCCTTCTCTTTAGCCAGGTAGCGTGCTTCCTCATCTGTCTTAATTTGAGTAAAGTCGATATTGGCAAATTTTTTAACAGCATCAACCATAGTATACCGCTGCCACGGCGGCGTCAGATCCAGTTCCTGGTCCATGAATTGAACTTTTGTGGTACCAAGCACTTTTTCTGCTACAGTTGCAATCATTTCTTCCGTTAAACGCATCATGTCCTCGTAATCTGCCTGTGCCTGATAAATCTCAACCGTGGTAAATTCAGGATTATGTTTAGTTGAAATCCCCTCATTGCGAAAAATTCTGCCCAGCTCATAGACTTTTTCCATACCGCCAACAACCAGACGTTTCAGATGCAATTCAGTGGCAATACGTAAATAGAGTGGCATCCCCAGCGCATTATGATACGTGGTAAAAGGTTTAGCTGTGGCACCTCCGGCAATTGTATGCAACACCGGGGTTTCTACTTCTAAAAAACCTAAAGAATTTAGGTAATTTCTTATTTCCTGCACAATTTTGCTCCGCTTGATAAAAACATCTTTAACTTCAGGGTTAACAATTAAATCCAAATAACGTTGGCGGTAACGCAAATCCACATTAGTAAGACCATGCCATTTTTCCGGTAGTGGCCTTAATGCCTTCGCCAACAACCGGAATTCTTTTACCGCAATTGTAATTTCTCCACGCCGGGTGCGAAATACCTCCCCCGTGACTCCAATAATATCGCCAATATCTAATAATTCAAAGATTTCATAGGCTTTTTCTCCCACATCATTCATCCGCACATAAATCTGGATGAGACCGCTTTCATCCTGGATATGGGCAAAAGTTGCTTTCCCATGTGCACGGACTGTCATTAAACGTCCGGCAACCGCAACAGCCTGACCTTCCAGGTCAGCAAAATTCTCTAAAATATTTACTGCTTGATGGGTGGAGGCGAATTTTTCTCCGTAAGGTTCTACCCCTAGCTCCTGCAGTTTGTCCAGCTTTTCCCAACGTATTTGCTCTTGTTCACTAATCTCTGTCATTTACAACACCCCAAACTTTTATCCTATTCATTCGTATGAATGCTATGATATACTTACAATTTTATATTTTAAAACTCCTGCAGGAACAAAAACTTCTACCACATCATTAATTTTTTTACCTAAAATAGCTTTTCCTACAGGTGATTCATTAGAAATTTTATTTTCCGCAGGGTTTGCCTCTGCTCTACCCACAATGGTATACTCAAAATCTTCATCAAATTCTAAATCTTTCAAAACAACCGTAGAGCCGATGGAAACCACATCAGTACTATTTTCCGCTTTATCAATAATGCGCACATTGCGCAACATTTTTTCTAAGGTAATAATACGCCCTTCGATAAAAGCTTGTTCATTTTTCGCATCCTCATATTCGGAGTTCTCAGAGATATCACCAAATGAAATTGCGGTCTTAATTCGATCGGCGACCTCACGACGTCTAATTGTTTTCAAATATTCAAGCTCTTTTTCTAATTTCTCCAATCCCCCATGTGTAAGAATTACCTCTTTACCCATCATTTTTCTATCGCTCCTTTGATGCTTTTTGGACGCTTTTGTTGTACCCATTATATTCTGGCGAAACATAATATTTAACCTGAATTTTGCTGCAAAGTTTGCTAAAATTAAATAAGGAATCGCCAAAGGGCGATTCAGCATTCAAATTAGTTCTTTTCCCTAGTATAACAATTTCGCGCTAAAGTATAACTACATCTCTTTTTGCATTTTTTTCTAACATTATAAGCCAGGCATTTGTCTTTGTCAAACACCGCCCACGGTATTAATATACATAAAGGATCGGGGAACATGCCCGATCCTATTTTTATGGTAAAAATTGATTCTTATTGAAAGTATTTTGCAGCTTCACGGCGGATAGAAGCAATCTCTTCATCTGTAAGTGCCCGCTCAAAACTGCGAAAGCCGGAGACTTTAAAACCATGTTTGGCAGCAAGGCGTGTAATTTCATCAACTTGTGCCACAGATAAATCCCGGCCCAAGGTAAAAGGTTCAAAACGTTTTTCCAATGCCAAGAGCATTGTTTCCGCCATACAGGCATATGATGTACGCGGTGGAAAGCCAAAATTAAAACCGAAATCAACATCACCAGGCACGTCTACAACTCCACCTTCTATTACCAGTACATCTTTACGTAATGCCGCTGCACGTTTGGAAACATCGCGCGGCCGTGCCACATCGCAGACTACAGCACCCGGTTTTAAATCCAGTACATCTATAACGGCATCTGCCGATCCGGTAACGGTAATAATAATATCAGCCTGCTTTACGGCAGCTTTAACATCTTGAGCAATTTTCACCGCCAAGCCGCTTTCACTTAATATTCTTTTGGCCAAATTATCCAGCCTTTGCCTGTTCCTGGCCAAAAGCGTCAGAAAGCGCACATCCCTGGCTAAAATCCGCGCACACACACTGCCAATTGACCCTGTCGCCCCAACTACTAAAACATTTGCTTCTGCTAAATCAATCCCCATCAATTTTGCTGCTTTTTTTGTCCCTTGCAGTGCCGTGGCAACTGTATAACTATTGCCTGTTGTCACGGCAATATTAAGGTTTTTGGCTATTGTTATGCCGGCATCGCCTACTACAGCCGTCATGGCACCGAGACCGACAATCTTTGCACCCAAATTTTCAGCAATTTTTCCCGCCTTAATTATTTTTTTTGTAACTATTTTTTCCGGCAAAGTCACCATTTGCTTTGATGTTAGCGGACAAGTAATAAAATAACCTGATGTTTCCGCATGAGCCGAACGCACCCCACAGATTTCGGAAACTTTAAAGGGCGGCAACACCCTCACAACCGCTTCCACTAAAGGAGCGGGCCACTTTCGCATAAATTTTAGTTTACGAAAAACATCATCTAATTCAATTGGGTGAATGATAAAGGCAAAGTCTCCCATAGCTCCTCCTAACTCAACCAAGTAATTCGGGGTATAAATTCCGCTTCAACCAACAGCTCTTCATATTCCGCCGCTTCTAATTCCCGCTTTTTGCCGGAAAGAGCAACCAATAAGGCTTCCATTACATTTGTGCCGAATGATCTGCCGTTAAACTCCGGAGTGGTTGTTATCAGCGCTTTTACGCCGCGTTCCTGTAACAATTGCACATCTTCCGGCGTCGTTGTATTGGTAATGATGATTTTTTCCTCAAGTCTGGAGGGCATGAAACGGCGAATAAAATGGAAGTCGCCGGCAATAATATCAGCTTTCTGAAACAAATGCTCCGCCCGAGGCGTATTTTCCTCTTGTTTTGCTCCCGTTGGGTAAAGCAAAGAAAAGGGAAGCTGGGCAACAATCGGAGCAAACATATGAGCAACACGTTCCAAAGCTTTTAAAGAATTAAGCGCTATGGGAACACCGAGCACAAAGATTAAATCACCACAAATCAAATGGCAACCTGCAGCATCCAGCGCCTGTGCCATACCAAAACGGTCCACACCTGACATCATCAACACTTGCGGTTTATCATTCAAAATTGCTGTTTCTGTTTGTAGATAACGAACCACTTTGCGTTCTAATGTATTCTTAAGCCCCGAACCATCAACAATAGGTGTTTTTTTAGCAGCACTGACTACTTTTTTTGCATCCCGCAAGGTAAAACGCCTGGTTCCGGCATAAACGTAAAGATCCATACCGCCAAGACCAAAAGCATCCACCTTTCCATCCAGCTCCTTGATCTTAGCAATCATCTTCTGCATATCTCCGTCCATGCCGATACGTTCTATGCGACAGGGAACTCCACACATTTCCACTTCAACAACATGATTACGTTTCGATGAACCTAAACTAATGCTAACTACCTGTTTCATAATTTTCTCTCCCCTCCATTATCCCTCACAAACTGTTTTAATATCGCCTCAACTCTTTGGGGATCCACATACACATCTGTACTGATGGGGGATTTACCTATCTCAACAGTGTATACTTCATTATCAAGTAAAGCTGCTGCCATCCGGTTCCATTTAGCCGAACAAAAAACAAACACAGTATCGCACTGGCGCATATCTTCAATTATTTTTATCACTTCATTAAGGAAATCGACACCGCTTTTGCCCTGGATCAATTGCCAGCGCTCCCGGTTGGACAGAATAAGTTTTTTTTCAATACCATAGCAATCAGCAAGTGCCAATAATTCCTCCGCATTACTGACGGGAAACGCCATCATCCCCATTCTGCCGCCACGGCGTACATTGCCTAATGATTCCAAACGTGAAATAAAAGATCTGTCCAACTGCAACTTTTCAGCCACTTCCTGCTGTGACATCCCATTACTTCTAAGCTGCAAAATATGGCGGACGGTTTCATCAATTTTATGCAGGTTAATTAGCTTTTCACCAATGCGGACAAACTCCATAATCCTTCTCCCCTTGTGCACAATTTTGTGTACAATCTTGTGCGCAATAAGATTTTACCATGAAAAAAGATCCCATGCAAACATTTTTAAATTATAGATTGTATAATTTTTTGCAGTTCTTCTTTCGTCGTAGCACGCATAACCTGATTACGGTAATAAGCAGCTTTTCTAACGCCCTTCAGATACCAGGCCAGATGTTTGCGCATCTCCCTGACTCCAATGTATTCACCTTTATTCTCTACAACCATTTCCAGATGTCTTAGAGCCAAAGCTTTCTTTTCTGCCAATGTTGGTTCAGCAAGCAATCGTCCAGTCTCTAAAAAATGGATTGTTCTTTGTATGAGCCAGGGATTACCCATAACCCCGCGCCCAATCATAACTGCATCACATCCTGTCTGTTCAAGCATTTGGGCCGCATCTTCCGGAGATAAAACATCACCGTTACCAATAACAGGAATGTTTACTGCCGTTTTTACCTTGCGGATTATGGACCAGTCTGCCTTACCGCTATAGCCTTGTTCCCGGGTTCTGCCATGTACCGCCACAGCTGCGGCACCGCCTTCCTGGGCAGCCAAAGCCACTTCCACGGCATTAATGTTGGCATCATCCCACCCTTTGCGAATTTTCACCGATACAGGAAGATTAACGCTTGCACAAACCGCCTGCACTATACGTAGCACCAGATCCGGATCGCGCATCAAAGCACACCCTTCTCCCCGACCGGCCACTTTTTTTACCGGGCAACCCATATTAATATCAATAATATCCGGCTTTAAACTTTCACAAAGCACGGCACCTTCTGCCATCACCAACGGATCATTGCCAAATATTTGTATTGCTATCGGCCTTTCTACAGGTTGAAAAGCTGCTATTTTTAATGTCTGTTCCGGTGCACATACTGCGCCTTTAGCACTTATCATTTCAGTATAGACAAGGGCACAACCCATTTCCTTTACCAGTTGCCTAAAGGGACTGTCTGTCACTCCTGCCATGGGAGCCAATACCACTTTATTTTGCAGTGTAATATTTCCTATTTGCACAGAATCAAGCTCCTTTGACACACCAATTTTTTATTATTATAGCGTAAACTGCAAAGGATCATAAATTTTCCAAAAGAAAAACGTGCTTTTCAGATAAAAGCACGCCTGAAACGAGAAAATATATTTTAACTGCATAAGAGTGCCTATTGTACACTCTCCGGCAACACAAACAATTCCTCAAGCGGCACATCCAGTACACGGGCAAAACGCTTAATTAGATCCAACTGCGGATATTTCATACCTCTTTCAATTGTTGATAATAAGGATACGGATATTCCTACTTCTCTGGCCAAATCCTGCTGGGTTAATCTTTTCAACCTGCGCAAGGCCCGCAATCTGCGCCCCAGTAGTTCGGACATGCAATCTCCCTCCATACAGTATTTGTAAGATTCATTCGACATAAAAGCATAGTTTCCTGCCTCTATGAACATTTTTTGACAGCGGAGGGAGGTAGAGGTAAATCATTGGTTACACAGCTGCCTAACCTGTTTTGCTCAAAGTATCCCATTTGCCGCAGCGACCGCCCCAACGGGCTAAAACCTTATCGTCAACTGAGATATTAACAATTTCGCAAAGATTCGGGCAACCCTGACATTCAAAGCTTGATGCCTGGTATTCCAAATCAGAAACAACAAAACCGCGGAAATTAGTTTCTCCTTTTTCCTTGACGGTAGCCTTTGCTAACAATGCCGCCCCGATAGCTCCCATCACTTTAAAGTAATCCGGAACTATTATTTTTAAACCTAAAGCTTTTTCAAAGGCAGCACGAATGCCAACATTAGCCGCAACTCCGCCCTGAAAAACAACTGGCGCCAATATTTCTTTGCCTTTACCCACATTGTTTAAATAGTTGCGCACCAAAGCGTCGCAAAGGCCGGCGATAATATCAGGAGTGGGATGACCCATCTGTTGCTTGTGTATCATATCTGATTCGGCAAACACAGAGCAGCGTCCGGCAATACGTACCGATGCTTCACTTTGTAAAGCCAAACCGCCAAAATCCTCTATAGGAATGTTAAGACGAGCTGCCTGGTGATCTAAAAAAGACCCGGTTCCGGCCGCACAAACTGTATTCATGGCAAAATCCACCACAATACCGTCTCTAAGAATAATAATTTTAGAGTCTTGTCCACCAATCTCGAGAACTGTCTGCACATCCGGCACTAAATGGGAGGCGGCAACGGCATGGGCAGTAATTTCATTTTTTACCGTATCAGCACCAACAATAACTCCTGATAAGGTGCGGGCGCTGCCGGTAGTACCGACACCGCAAATTTCTATCTTTTTGCCTTTTATCGCTTCTTCCACCTGTTTCATGCCTTCCTGAACAGCTTGAATCGGCTGTCCCTGTGTTCGCAAGTACAGGTCTACCAGCACATTACCGTCATCATCAATTACAACTAAATTCGTGCTGACGCTACCTACATCGACCCCTAGATATGCCTGCAACTAACTCGCCTCCTGCTTCTTGCGTTTCTGCCATAATAAATCTAAAAACGCCTCAATTCGAGTTTCTATGCCTGCCTGACCGGTTTGCTCATCCAAGAAAAGCGTCATCACCGGTATATTTTTATCCCTGCTGACAGCAGGCATAATGCTTTTTGCCACAATTTCGGGTATACAGGTAAAAGGTGCCAATTGTATGACGCCGTCAAATCCTTCCTCCGCGTAGCGCACCACTTCACCCACACTGTTTTGTCCATGCCCGCCCACCATTTGGTTCAAATAGGGAATAGCCATGGCTCTAATATCTTTTTCGCCATGGGCCAAAACATTGTCTCTCGTCCAGTTGGCCAGAAAGATGGAACGGTGTACATAAGCGCCCCGCTCCCCTAAAAGCCTCTCAATGTCATGGTTTGCTGCCGGCTCCAGGACCACATAAATCTCACCAATGAGCCCGATACGCAGCGGTTTAAAGGTATGATCGGCAGGTACGCTCTCTAACATTTCCAGGGCAGCCTTTTTGGCTTCAATTACTTCTTTGACAGAATCTGCCTGCCGGATTAATTCCAAACCTTCAATATAAGCCTGATTAATTTGCTGTTTGTCAAGAGCTAAAGGACGTAATTCATGTAAAGTAGATTCCACAACATCCAAAGCCTTCAGTTTCTCTAAAGCAATTCTGCCGTAATGAAGCAGATTAAAGATACCTTTAGGCTTAACTATTTTATGCAATTTTCGCAAAAAATCAAGCGGTTCCACTAGAGGCGGTTCAATTACGATCATCTCAACGGGATAGCCCAAATCATGGAGAATTCGTTTGTGCAGCTCTCCATAATAACCGGCCCGGCAAGGGCCACAGCCGCCTGAGGTAATTAATATTTCCGCACCTTTTTCTACAACTTCCAAATAAGTTCCCAAAACTATTTTGAAGGGCAGACAAGCAAATTCAGGTGCATATTGCACACCGAGAGAAAGCGTTCTTTTTGAAGGTGTCGGCGGATAGATTACCTCAAACCCAAGCTTTTCGAACAAATAACTGACAACAATATGAGATGTTCCCATATAAGGGAAGGAAATCTTCATATAATCCCCTTCTTCCTCTTGATTAGATCAACAAATGCCTCTACCCTTGTTGCCACACCGGCTTCTCCTGTATGCTCATCTACCGTAATTGTCAAGAAAGGAATTTTAGGCTGGTGCTGTTTTGCTTCTAATTCCACCAGTTTATTAGTCATAGAATCGGGGCCACAACTAAAAGCGGTAACATGGATGATGCCATCTATATTCTGCTCATTTATATAATATTGACTGCCCCAAACAACACGGTTACTATAATACCAAAAAAGATTTTTCGGCAGTTTCTTGCTCATACGCTTCATTGCTTCCTCCGGCACCATCTCGGCAGTATAAACACGAACACCTTGTTCTCTAAGCATATCCAACAGACCTACACTAATATAATCATCATAGATGGTATAAGGATAACCTAATACCGCCAGTTTAATCTGACCGGATTGCTCTTTGTGGGGAGGCTCTTGTCCTGTATGCAAGCAGGTAAAAGCTTCCTCGGGGGTTAAGCCTTTTAATAATAATTTCCGATAGCGGGAAAATTTATACCTGGCATGCCAAATGGCACGTAAAATCTTAACCTTATTATCTGTGAATCTTTTTCCAACCCTATATAAAAAACGATAAATTTCCATTTTCCCTTTTTTCATATCCAGTCGTGTTTCAATAATTTCCGGCAAATTTGACACCGAATACTTCACCATATCCGGCAACCCAAGGAACTTGGGACATAAGGTATTTTTACCGTCAAGGGAAATAATACGCGGCATAAATAAAACATCAACTTTATCTTTAAGTGCCACCACGTGGCCGTGGAAAAGTTTAATGGGGACACAAGCATCATTAACAGTGTCCTTAACCCCTTCATCTAAAAGAGCTTTATTGGATGCCGGAGATACGACTACTTCTACGCCAAGTCCATCAAAAAATGGTTTTAACAGTGGATATAATGTAAAAAACGACAATGTCCTAGGAATTCCGACCCGCAATGCGTCACCTTCTTTCCAACTAGCCTGGTCAGAAAAAGATTCCCAATGTTTTTGTATTCGCGAAATCTTAAGAGATTCCTGCAATTACCGCCCGGCAAGTATTGCACTTTAACCAAAGTTATGTTAGAATAGAATTCGCGTCGGGGCGTAGCGCAGTTTGGTAGCGCGCTTGGTTCGGGACCAAGAGGTCGCAGGTTCAAATCCTGTCGCTCCGACCATGAATGAATATAGAAACCACGGGAAATTTAAACTACCCGTGGTTTTTTAAATTTATTATTAGATAAAACTAACCTACAGCCGGACGCTACCGCATGGTGTTTATAAAAACTCAATAATAAATGAGCCGGATAAAAACGGAAAACAGCAAGTCCAAACAAACTTCAGGCTTGCTGTTTTATTATGCAGACTTCCCCATAGCCGGCAGCCCCTGACAATTTTATTTTTGTTGCTGTGATTATCTAGTATCTGGTGCTTATTGAACTCAGTGGCAATTGTTTCCTTCTTGTTATTTATTGTCATTGTGGCTGGTACATGCCATGTTGGTTCATGTAATTAAAAATACCCTCACCGTGCTGTTGTTCTTCTTTTTGAATATGATTTAGTGCTTGCCGTATCTGCGGATTGGTAAATTCAAAAACTGCCGTATCATACGTACCGGAAATGTATTTTTCCGTGCTCAAAAGATCCTGGCATAAAAATGCATCCTGCTGGTTAGGCTGCCCCGAAGCTTGTGAGAAGCCTTGACTTGCTTGTTGTTGATTTTGTTGTCCTCCCTGGGAGCCTTGCTGCATCTGTGGAATTTGTCCGTTTAAAATTTGTTGTATTGTTTGCAGATGCTGTTGTTCCTGCTGCTGATATGTAGCAAATAATTGTTTTAATTCCGGATCACTTGCTTTCGCGGCAGCCATACCATACTTTTCAATACACATCTCTTCATGTTTTTTCTGGTCCTCAAGAAGCATTCTTTCTTTTTGCGTCAGATGCATAAAAACACCTCCTGATCTTTATTTTCTACATCAGGAGGCACTTTATTCATAAAACAATGCCTGCGGCCCGCAAGGGAGATCCGTCGGCTTTTTCGATTTTTAAGGGTAAACATGTAAAAAGGCAGTTTTGTGGTAAACTTTCCAGATTAGTTAAGTTTTCTATAATCAGTATGTTCTTTTGCAAAAAAGTCTTATGAATAAGAAAATTATCTGTATCTACAGGATCTATGGAAATTGTATCTACACCTACGCCTTTTAAAGGAAACTGGGCCAGCCACTTTGCCGCAGCCGGGGAAAGCACCGGGAAACCGGCGAAGTACTCCAGGCTGCCCCAATAGCGTGACCAACCGGTGGCAAGCAGGCAAAAAGAAGCTTTTTGCAGCTGCTTTGCAAAATCTTTGAGATCTTCAATTTCGATTTTTTTTGCTGTCAGGTGGCACAGCTTAATCGTTACCGCCTCACCAAAAAACTTTTCCGGAGCAAACTGATCAAGTGTTTTCCCGCCGGCAATAATGTGGGCGGGTGCATCCACATGGGTCCCGGTATGAGAAAATAAAGTTAATTTCTTTTCCCAAAAAGTATCCTGATCATGGGTAAAAGCATCAACTATTTGCGGCGGTTGTGTGCCCGGATAAACCGGCATATTTGTAGCGATGGTATGGCTTAAATCATAAATATGCATAGGATCACTTGCCTGCCAGTGCTGCTTTGAAAATCATTCTTGCCATCAAAGGGAGGTCATCAAGAATGATGCCTTGTTCCCAATCAGCCCGGAGCCGCCCTCCCAAAATAGAGCGCAGCACTATCGCTTCCGGTACCATAAATTTTTTCCATGAAGACTGCGTGCTGTCCTCAACAAAGGCAGAAGCCGCATAACGATTCAAGGTGTCAAAATCGGTTTTCTCCCAGAGATCAAGAATCTTTTGCTCAAGTTTTAACCGCTTAATAATTAATCTGTGTGCTTCTTTTTCATACCGGTCCGGAGCGCCGGCGGCAGCAGCCCTTGCAGCTAAAATGCCTGAGATACAAGCAGTATCCACACCCCCACCATGTAAAGGTGAACCAAAGCCGGCCGCATCACCAATCAGCAAGACGTTTTCTTTAACTATGTCTTCCCTACACACAATGGGAATTGGACCGCCTGCATGTTTTATAATTTTATAATGCGCAAGGTTTTCTCTTTGCAAAAATAAATCCAGCTCTTCCTTAATACGCAGGCCTTTCAGTTTACTGCCAAACCAGCCTAAGCCAACATTGGCAACAGAGTTGCTTTTGGGGAAAATCCAGGCATATCCGCTGCAACGTGAATCTAAAACGACTTTTAACTTGCCTGCCAGGGCCGAAAAATCCCCCTCTAAAGTGTACTGGGCAGTGGTAGCCTGGCGTATTTCGGGCAACTGGAATGCCTTGGCGGAAACCGCTTTAACGCCGCTGGCATCAATAATCCAGTCAAATTCAGCTTGCATTTTTTGCAACTGCTGCGGTGTGATGGGATACTCCTCAATAATTTCACAACCGCCGGCAATAGCTTCCTCTGCCAAGCCTTGCTGCCAGAGTTGACGATCGAGCATCCAGAGGTTAAGCCGGGAAGTATTTACAGTAAACTGATCTTTAACCGTAATGAGAACTTCATCGACGGGAAAAAGCATTCCGGTTACCGGCGGCGGTAAAAGTTTGAGCACGTCCACAAAACCTTCGGCACAAAAAATTTGCTCCCCGACTTTTCTTTTTTCAAAAACTGTTACAGAAAACCCCAGAGCTGCCGCTTCCTTGGCCGCAAACAAACCACCCGGTCCGGCGCCGATTACAGCCAGTTTTTTGCCCATACCGCACCTCCTCCATCTGCTGCTGCAAACTTTTTGTTTTGCTTAAAGACTACGTAAACTAATGCGTCCTGCTGCAGCTGCCACATATAGATCTATAATTGCCTCTTTTTCCTCCAGTTCACTACTTTCGTACATTCTATCTCCTACACTGACAACACGACTGTTCTTGCCGTCCACACTTAAAAGGGCCCCGTCCGCCTTTAACCGTACCCCCACGTTATGGGGAATATAAATCAGAAGATTAGCGGCACCGGAGTGGATTTCAAATTCACTGTTTACTTGCGGTAATTTCACCGTCAGGTCTCCGGCTCCCGTATGCACCTCTAATTTTTCCACTTCCAGTTCAGTTAAATCTAAATTGGCGTTAGTTGCTCCCGTGTGCAAAATAATTTCTGCCGGCAGATCTTTCGACAGCGAAAAATCCCAACGGGAAACATTTTTATTGACCTTCAGCGTTTGTTGCTGATCCTCTATAGTGATTTCAGCCAGATTATTTTTTTCTTTATGCGTGATTTTTGGCTCCCTGGGTGCCTGGATCTGCATCTTCACCAAATGCTCGCCGCTATGGGCGTGCAGACGAAAATCTCCGGAATGCAGATTTAATACCAACCGCATCCGTTCCGCCGTATAAATATTATCAATTGTATTGTTAAAAGTTAGCGCATGTCTTTCCTCATGAGAAAAATAAGAAAACCACGGGCTAAAGATAACTACAATTCCTACTATAATAACTAAGATAATGGCACCCAAAAGAAAGAACAATTCTAACCAACCGGTGCGGTGGCTGCTGTTTTTATCCAGCAGTAATAATAACCCCCATAAAATCAAGAAAAGAGGCCAATAACGCCACAGCCTGGTCAGGGTAAAGACGGTAATAAGGTTAAAATTACTCAATAGCCAAAGGACCCCAATTAAAATTACAACAATACCTAAAAAAATACGCGTCCCCTTCATCAGTCTTGCCTTCCCCGGTTACCAAAAATGAAAAACAGGCCGAGTGCAATTAAAAGGATAGGAATTAAGTGGCGGTTAAGTGCAGCTAAAAAACCAAATTGCCGGAATAAAAGTATAACCCCAATGGCGACAATTATTAAACCGATTGTACGTGAATTAACACCCTGACCGCTGTCCGGTGTCACGTCAATAACGTCATCTTCCGGCTCCAAAGGAATGATAATGGCGGCGATAATATAAGCGATAAGTCCGCTTCCTCCGATTAAGCCCACCACAACCCAAATGAGCCGCACTAGAGTCACATCAACATCAAAATACTTGGCAATACCGGCACAAACGCCAGCCAGCATTTGCTGTTTGCGTGAACGATACAACTTTTTCATTGACGCACCTCCTTTACTTAAAAAACCGGAATCAAGCGTTCACGCTGGTAGAAAGAAAATAGTTTTTGCCCATACATAAATCAGTTTTGACTGGTAACATTAATACTACGGGAGGTG
>ERZ773359.4668-NODE-4668-length-13975-cov-4.397845_pt1 | contig 13975 bp, 16 predicted proteins | sample MGYA00374955_ERZ773359 | MGnify/ENA primary metagenome ERZ773359 (study PRJEB29098, sample SAMN04486028) | biogas fermenter metagenome | study: EMG produced TPA metagenomics assembly of the Biogas fermentation microbial communities from Germany - Plant 4 DNA1... | reverse complement strand
AGTTTGCGGTCGTATATTATCTCCCTGGATTTGCCTTTTACTACCATCGCTCCGTTATATGTAATAAACGGCAGGTCGATGTCCAGTTCCTTAATAAGATGTTCGACCCCCGAGATCGGCCTTCCGGTGGCTATTGTAAATATAAGCCCGTTTGCGACAGCTTTCTGTATGGCTGTTTTGGTTTTTTCGGTCAATTCCCTGTTGTCATTTACAAGAGTTCCGTCAATATCAACCGCCATTAATTTATAAGCCATTTTTATCTCCCTTCAATTCAATCAGGTAACCCTGCCTGTTAATAATCTTCATAGCCTTATTCCGTTAATCTCTCTTTCATTCTAATTAAACGGCATGTTAATGTCAAGCGAGCCGGCCTGAACCAGTAATTATTTATTTTGCAAGGGGTTTTTCCCTTCAAGGTTATATACGAAGGCAAGAACTTCAGCAACCGCTTTATAGAGTTCGGGAGGAACTGCTTTCCCCACGTCAACGGTGCTGAAAAGGGCCTGTGCCAAGGGTTTGTTTTCCATGATATGGACCTTGTTATCCATTGCTATTTGCTTGATACGTTGAGCCATGTAGTCCGCGCCTTTTGCCACCACATAAGGTGCAGACATCTTCTCGGGCTCATATTTGATGGCAACGGCAAAATGGGTCGGGTTGGTGATTACAACATCGGCCTTCGGCACCTCCTGCAGCATACGCCTCATGGAGATTTCCCTCTGCTTCTGTTTTATTCTGGACTTGATTTCCGGGTTTCCTTCCAGCTGTTTATACTCTTCCTTAATCTCCTGTTTGCTCATTCGGATATCTTTCTCATGCCTGCGCCACTGGAAGAAATAATCCGCAATTGATACGGCAAGGAGTGCAAAGCATATCTTTATGGCTATGTCCAGGGAAGTATTAATAATGTACATGATGAGGGGGCCTATTTCCAGATTCATTAGCTTCATCATGTCATTGAACTCTGATTTTATGGAAGACCATGCCACCCAGGAAATAATAATGACTTTAGCAATGGATTTAAGAAGTTCGAAAAAGGACCTGACCGAAAAAAGCCTCTTTATCCCGTTTATGGGGTTAAGATTTGAGAATTTTGGCTTTAAAGTTTCAGTAGTGAATAAAAAACCTATCTGAACATAGCTTCCCAAAAACCCCATCAAAACAACGATTATAAAAAACGGGGCGGTCATTTTCAATATTTTAAAGACCACAAAGGAAAAAATACGCATGGCTTCCGCAGGTTCCTGAAGGTTATACTGGGAAGTCCCGGTCAGAAAGACCCTGAAAACAGAACTTATTTCCTGGTACAGGAAGCTTCCGAAAACCCTGATAGCTATAAACGTTATAAGAAGGATCAGGTTGGAAGTAACCTCCCGGCTCTGCATCACCTGGCCTTTTTTCCTCAGCTCAGCTCTCTTTTTGGGCGTAGCTTTCTCAGTTTTATCCGATGTATCGGCAAAAAGCTGGAGATTTATTTTTTTAAGTCCCCGCGGTTCATTCTTACGCCTTAAAAGCGCAAAAAACAAAAAAGAGGATACCTGCCCCCTTACAAAACTTGTGAAGCTATTTAATTGAGGGTGTTCATTCCTCTTCATTATCCTTTCTCCCTAAATCCGGTTACTGAATACCCAGCTTCATTGGATTGCCATAACAAAGTCAGTTTATGGTACCGCGCCTCTGGACTCCTGAAGAAACCTGTATATTTCTTCGATTGAGTTCATGATAATGTTATTGACAATCCCCTTGAAAGCCCCGATTGTTATTAATATGATACTCATTCCCAATATAAGCTTGACCGGAAGGCCAAGCATGAAAACATTCATTTGCGGCATACTCTTGGAAATTATACCAAGGGCGATGTCGGTAATCAATATAGTGGCGGTTACAGGAGCAGCAATCTTAAAACCAATGACAAAGACCTTGCCGAACATGTCGACGACCTGGTTTATAAGCTCTCCGTCAAAAAATACCTGCCCGGCGGGAATAAGGGTATAGCTGTCCGCCAATGCTTTTATCAGAAGATGGTGGGAATCTGTAACCAGCATGTACAATGTAGCAAATATGACGTAAAAATCAGCAGAAATTGGTATCTGTGCGCTGCCGATAGGGTCAAGTACCGACACCATTCCAAAACCAATTCTCATATCTATAAGCTGTCCCGCAATATAAATACTTGAAAAAAAGGCGTAGGAAATAAATCCGAGCATTAATCCTATTATGAGTTCCTTTGCTATAAGGACAGCGTATGATAAAAGCGTATTATATGCCGAAAGATCCGGAACAGGTATTGTATATGAAACAATTATTGAAAAGAAAAAACAGAATCCTGCTTTGAAATAATTAGGGATATTGCGTCTGCCAAAGATGGGTGAAAGATAGAACATACCCGAAACCCGAACCAGGACGAGCAAAAAAATATTCCAGATATCAGTAACAAAATCCAAAGGGATGGTTGTTGACATTTGCTCTCCTCATTCCCTAATCTACATTCCGATAAAGCGCAGCATCCCGTCATACATTCTCAGGGTAAATTCCTTCATAACAGTCATCATCCATGAGCCCAAAAGAACCAGCGCAATGAACATGGCAAGAATCTTGGGAACAAAATGAAGGGACTGTTCCTGAATCTGAGTAGTAGCCTGGAATATGCTTACAATCAGCCCCACTATCAGACCTATCAATAGCACCGGGACAGAGATTTTAAGAGTTGTGAGAATGGCGTCACGGGCTGTATCCAGCAAGAACTGTTCCAAATTGTTCCGACCCCACTTTCTTTTCTGTGTAATCACATTTTGCGGATTTGTTATCACATCTATCGGACGAAGGATTTGATAATGGTCTCTGCAAGAAGGTTCCATCCGTCAACAAGGAGGAAAAGCAGTATTTTGAACGGAGTGGATATCATTACAGGAGGAAGCATCATCATCCCCATTGCCATCAAGGTGCTCGCCACTACCATATCGATAACAATAAACGGTATATATAGCATGAAACCCATACGGAATGCGGTGTTAAGTTCGCTTATCATAAAGGATGGTACGACCACTGTCAATGGAAGGTCATTAAGGTTTTCAGGTGGTTCAATATCTGCAATGCTTACGAAAAGAGCCAGGTCTTTGTCCCTGGTATGAGTGAGCATAAAATCCTTAATACTGTCACCGGAACGGTCCATGGCTTCCTCAAGACTTATCTCGTTGTTGGTAAATGGCTGAAGAGCATTTTCGTTTATATCGGTCAAAACCGGACTCATAATAAAAAAGGTCAGAAATAAAGCCAATCCGATAACAACCTGATTGGGTGGTATCTGTTGTGTTCCCATCGAGTTTCTTAAAAAAGAAAGGACAATGACGATTCTGATAAAAGAAGTCATCATTATCAGAATGGACGGAAGAAGAGAAAGGACAGTCAATAAAATCAGGAGCTTGATACTTGTGCTAATCTCCTGAGGCTCTTCAGTCGAATTAATGGTAATTCCATCTTCAGAAATGGAAATGCCCGGTTCAGCAAATGCTGCCGAGCTTGTCAACCAGATAAATAAAGCTGCCAAAATAAAAACAATTAAAATTTTACTCCTCTTTGGCATAGCACCACCATAAAGTTCTTCTGTCGTCAATCTCTCTTGGAATTTATCTTCCGGAGTCGTTGAATACTATTGGCAAGTAATGATTCTTGTTTGTTTTCTTTCTTTTCGGTCGTGCTTTCATCGGATTGCCTGTCAATAAGTCCGGAGTAATTTTCAAAAATACTTCGGAAACTAAATCTGTTTTCAGATTGGTCCGGGCCTTCGGTATTATCTGAAGTCATCGTTTCTTCATCCACTTCAATTTCCGTTAAATACTCCAGCCCTTTTTTGCTTGAACAGAACAAATAATGTTTTTTACCTGCACGAATTACATAAAGACATCTGTCAAATCCCAATGGCAATGTTTCTACAATATTCATTACTTTGTTTTTTACAGAGCCGGAAAATTTCTTCCCCAGCAATCTGGTAGTATAATAACAAAGTAACAGCACCAGTCCAAAAACAATTAAAATGCCTATGTACTCCCACATGCGAGCTTTCCTTCCCGGATGAGGAACAGGATTAACCCACAGCCTTTTTGACTGCTTCAATTACCCGTTCAGCCTGGAATGGCTTTACAATAAAATCCTTTGCTCCTGCCTGAATGGATTCAATTACCATTGCCTGCTGGCCCATTGCTGAACACATGATAATCCTGGCAGAAGGATCCAGCGTCTTAATCTGCTTTACAGCCTGAATCCCATCCATCTCGGGCATGGTTATGTCCATTATAACCAGATCAGGATTCAGTTCCTTATATTTCTCAACAGCCCTTAATCCGTTTTCAGCCTCTCCGACAACTGAAAAGCCATTTTTTGAAAGGATGTCTTTGATCATCATACGCATAAAAGCCGCATCATCAACGATGAGTATACTTGCCATAGGTCATATCCTCTCCCTGTAAAAATTCATTCAGTATAAATCCTAAGGCTTAGCCTTTAAAATAAAATCAGTCTAATATAACTTTACCACTATGAACTATTATCTACCATTATATTAAATTATCCGACAAAATAAAAGTATTTTTGCTATGTTAAATTCTTTTTGACGGATGTATTATGTCGGTTATTCTGACACCGAAGCTTTCATCGATGACTACAACCTCGCCTTTGGCAATCACTTTGCCGTTGACCAGAATATCAACAGGTTCTCCTGCCAGCTTGTCAAGTTCAATAATGGAGCCCTGTCCGAATTCCAGGATTTCTCTGATTTTCTTGGAAGTACGCCCCAATTCCACTGCAATTTGAAGGGGAACGTCCATCAGAAGCCCTATATTCTGTTGATTTACTCCATAGAGAGAATCATCAAATGCCTGGAACTGTACCGGCTGGACATTGACCGGATTCTGATTGTTAAATTGCTGCGGCTGAGATTGCGGATACGGTCCCATATAAGGCGCGCCTCCCTGGCCATAGAGATTCTGCTGCATCATCTGAGGCTGCGGGTATGGCTGCGAATACTGAGGCGGTGGCGGAACATGCTGTGGCTGTTCATAGGCCGGAGCCTCAGGCATGGGCGGGGCACTGTGTGCAGGAGCCTGCTGTGACGGAGGTTCCGGTTCGCCATTATTTACTGCCTGTCCATATTTAAGCAGGTTTTCCACCAATTCTTTGGAGAAGGATACCGGCATAATCTGCATAATTTCACTGTCTATAAGATCTCCTACCTTAAGTGAAAATCTTACCGCGACAACAGTAGCACTGTTGTCAATTCTTATCCTGTCCACGTCCTGACCCGAACCAACAATGGATGACTCGGGAGGTGATATATCCACCCTCTTTTCAAACATGGAAGACAACGATGTGGCGGCAGAACCAACCATCTGGTTCATAGCTTCACTAATTGCGCTCAGATGAAGCTCATTCAATTCACCTTCCAGATTTCCATGTCCATCTCCGCCCATCATAAGGTCGGTAATGATCTTGACATCTTCTTCTTTCATAATAAGAAGATTCATGCCTTCCAAACCCTTTGTAAACTGAACTCTGACAGCCACATAAGGTTTTACAAAAAGTTTGGACAGCTCTTCCCATGTTGTTTCCTGAACCTGGGGAGTAGTAATTGTTACTTTCTGGCCCAAAAGTGCGTAAAGAGTGGTTGCGGAAGTACCCATGCTGATATTCCCGATTTCCCCTAACGCATCTTTTTCCTCAGCACTTAAATTTTGAATTATTTCAGCAGGTTCAGTTCCACTAATATCTGAACCGTTTTCCTGAGATGAACTCTCATCATCAAAGCTTACACCTTTTAAGAGGGCATCTATTTCGGCCTGGGACAGCATGTCTCCCATCATTCTTCCTCCTCTTTAATGATATCGGTAATTTTTACTGACAGTTTCTTGTTGCGCACTCCCGGAAGTCCTTTAAACTTCAGTAAATCTCCTACCAGTACTTCAACCTTTCCATCCACACTGGTATTTAATGTAAGGACATCCCCTGTCTGAAGCATGAGAAAATCACTTACAGAGATTTGGGTCCTGCCCAATACTGCTTTGACAGGGACCTTTGTTTCATTAATCTTCTCTTTTATTGCTGCTATGTTTTCTTCTGTAGTCTCCTTCTCAATAAGGGAGAACCACAATCTGGTTGATAGCTTCTCAATTACTGGTTCCAGCGTCATGTGCGGCAGACACAGGTTCATAAGCCCTTCAACTTCGCCTATTTTCGCTGTAAAGGTTATAAGGACAACCATTTCGTTAGGCGACATGACCTGCGCAAACTGGGCGTTGGTTTCAATCCGGTCCAGATGAGGCTTGACACTTATTACATTCTCCCAGGGCTCCTTCATAAGATTCAGCATCTGGGATATAAGCCTCATAAGGATGGCAATCTCTATTTCGGTAAAGCCTCTGACCCTTTCCACAGTTATGCCCTTGCCGCCCAGTATTCTGTCAATCAGGGCATAGGCAATACTCGGGTTGACTTCCATGATTATTGATCCTGGTAAAGGATTGAAATTGACAATGCCAAGCACCGCCGGGTTTGCGATTGAGTTTGTAAATTCGGAGTATTGCAGAGCCTGGACTGTTTGCACGTCAACCTGGACCAATGTTCTCAGGTAACCTGAAAGGAAGTTGGTCAGAAGTCTTGAGTAGTTCTCATTAATAATCTGAAGAGTACGGATATGGTCTTTGGCGAATTTACTGGGTCGTCTGAAATCATGAACACGGACTTTCTTCTCGGAAGACTCCCTTGTAAAGTCCTTGACATCAAGCTCACCCGCACTCAATTGCTCAAGCAGGCTGTCTATTTCATTTTGGGAAAGTATGTCTCCCACTTTATATCCTCCTGTTTACTGTATTATCCACTTATCAAAGACAACTTTGATGATAAACGGTTCCTCTGTTCCTTCGTTGCTTAATATATTGTTAAAGGTTTCCATAAGGTTTTTTCTTGCGTCTTCCATAGCGTCGGATTCCTGAAGTTCATCAAAGGTCTTTCCCCTGAAATATTCTATAGTCGCCTGTTTTAGCTGGCTTAAATAAACCCTTTCAATCAGTTCGGTCCTCTTTTCAAGGTGTTTATTCCTTTTTCCGCCGTCATAAATTATTGAAATGGATGCCATTATAAAGCTGTTGGGGTGTTTGTCGTCATTCTTGATATTAAAAACAGCGTCATTCGAACCATTTCCCTCTGAGCTTCCATATAGCCTGAATACTGCCTGTTCTTCCGGAGGAACGGTTCTCTGGACATTCTGCTTCACCGGCAAAGTCTTTCCGGCATTATAAGTAAACAGAATGACAATAAGAACAGCAAGTGCCAGCGTAAGAACGGCAATTATTGAAAGTAAAATAGTGTACAAAGTCTTTCCCTGCAAGAGTGCCACATCCTATTCTTTGTTACATTCTATATCAATTATCGTCATTTTTCGGGCATGTATTAATTAATCTGTCAAGAAAAATAGTCTTATGTTTATATTTTATTACCAAATCTATTACCTCTTCAACCGTTTCGGCGACAACAAACTTTTTGCCGTTGGTCAGGGTAATAACAGTGTCGGGAGTGGATTCCACGGTTTCAATCCAATCCGCGTTTATTACAAATTGGGTTTTGTTGAATCTGGTGACAGTAATCATTCCGATACCCCCTTAAGGACATATTCGTACTTGGGTTAAGGATAAAATTTTGACGGGTTATATTTCAATCAAAGGGGGCAGGTTTTTAAGCCCTGCCCTCTCTTATTAGTGTACTTCAGAATGTGTCAATTAACGCTTAATATTTGCAAGTTCCTGGAGTATCTCATCGGATGCGGTCATAACACGGCTGTTTGCCTGGTATCCTCTCTGGGTGATTATCATTTCTGTGAACTGTTTTGCAAGATCCACGTTGGACATCTCAAGTGTTCCGGGAATAAGTACGCCAGCTCCGTCCTTGCCGGGAATCTTGCCTACTGAGAAATCACCGGAGTTGGTGGTCTGTGCAAACTGGTTGGCTCCAACCTTTTCAAGACCGGCCGGGTTTTCAAATGTGGCAAGTGCGATTTGTCCAAGGGGCTGCTGGCGGCCGTTGTCATACACACCGGTAATAACACCGTCTCCGCCAATGCTAAAGGTAACAAGGGTACCCGGAGCATAACCGTCAACTCTTACTGACTTTACAGATGAGTCGTCAGCATACATTGAAAGCTGCTCAAAATTAAATTCTACGTCAAATTCACTGGCTCCAGATGCTGGATTCGGTTGGATCGTAACAGTATTTTTCACATCAAATCCAGTTTCATTAATAATTCTTCCGGACGAATCGAATTTTATAAATCCTGATGCGCCAATTGTGGCATTGGTCCCGCCATCAATTTCATAATACCAGGAAGTTTCCGGGGAACTACCGGAAGTGTCCACATAGTTCTTCCAAAATTTAATATTTATCTTATATTCATTCCCAAGTTTGTCAAATACTTTTACAGGAACAGTGAATTGAGGGTCTATATTGGTTACATCCGGAGCAGTACCTAAAGCAGTACCAATTGCCGGTTCAGTGGCATCCAGATTGCCTGCAAAAACTGCTTCAGTTGTCACCTGAGCGGCTATAATACGCTTGTTCATGTTATAGATATCCTGGTACAGATTAATTGGCTGCAGGGGCTCCTGAGTGTCAAATTCATAGCCGTTGTCGCCGTAAGTGTATTTCATCCAGCCATAGACATTCTGTCCGGATGAGGTAACCAGGTTTCCAAGCTTGTCAATGGTAAAGTTTCCTGCTCTGGTAAAGCGGTATTCTCCTTCGTTTCCTCCACGCACTATAAAGAATCCTTCACCCTCTATTGAAAGGTCTGTGGGGCTTTCAGTCCTTTGGACACTGCCTCTTTCCATCTGTATATCAATAGCATCCACGTTCATACCAAGACCAACCTGAACAGGGTTGACGCCTCCGCGGCCTGACAAGGCGTCCGGTGAACTTGCGGAAGCAAGTGTCTGTGAGAAAATTTCCTGAAATGTGGCTCGGCTGGCTTTAAAGCCGATTGTATTGACGTTAGCGATATTATTACCTATAACGTCCATTTTGGTCTGATGAGCTTTCAAGCCTGATACGCTTGAAAACATAGACATCATCATAATTAATCAACCTCCCAAAAGTTTTCGTTCCGTCTGTCGTTCAGGAACGAACAGCCTCCCGGTGGGTCCGGCTGTAAATTTTAGTTTTTGGTTATCTTTAAGTAACATCCTTATGTAAACACAGCTCCATCGATATTAGTAAAAACGTTCTCCTTCAGTTCTCCCTGATTAACTGCAGTTATGACTGTTCTTGCATTTACGTTGACAACGAAGGCCACTTCATCCATGACTATCAGCGTGTCTTTAATGCCTTTGGAATATGCCTTGTCAACTGCGTTTTTGAGCCTTTGCACCTGTTCGTTGGTCAGGTTGATATTTCTGGCTTCCAGTCTTGCCGCAGCGTGCTTGGATATTTTAATATCCCTGCCTTCAGAGAGTTTCTGGCTGAGTATTGAAGCGAACTCGTTATTGCTTTGTACAGGTCTTTCCTGGGTTAATCCTTTGCCTGAGACTACCTGATGAATGCTCGTAATGGGGCGATTGTTAATGTTCATGCCTCAAGCCCCCTTTACAGATCAGTTTCCGGATCCGGCTCTTCCACTTCAGCGTCTTCCTGAGGATTTTCCTCATCTTGTCCTGGATTATTCTGTTTTTGAAGCTCCTTCAGGATTTCACTCAGCAGAAGTTGTTCAGTTGAGAGCAAGTCAACCTTTTTGGTTGAGGTTATGCTGCTTGCGGGAACGCTGACCTCATCGAGAATGAGTCTCAGTTTACCGTCCTTCCCATAATAGCCGTCACGCAATATACCGGTTACCTTGAAGATTTCTCCTGTAGTATTGTCCTTGAATTTCAGGGTTACTTCTTTGTTGACCATTCCTTTTACGTATTCTTCTTCATTCTCGAAAGCACCGATATCAAGGTCATGGGGCACTATTTCCACTTCGTCAAGTATTGCGAAGATTCCGCCTTTTTCCTTGGAAATTGAAGCAATTATTCCTTCAATATAAGAAGAATAGCCATTATCGTTATATACGGTGGATTTGCCCATCATTCCAACTATTGAACTGTATTCCTTGATGTTCTCGTTGTTGAAAGCGTTGGTATCGGATACACTGAGAATCTTATTGACCGGTACGTCATAATCGCCGACTACTGCATAAACCTCTCCGTTCATGACACGGACGGATTGGACAATCCCTTCAACAAGTTTTGCATTGCCTGTTGCCTCATCAGTTACCTCGCCTGATACATATTTACCCATCAGCGCAAATCCCATGGTATATGAGAAGGACTTGTTGAGGTTCTGCATTTGTTCAAGAGCACTGAACTGCGCCAACTGGGCGATAAATTCTGTATCGGTCGAAGGGTTCAAAGGATCCTGATGCTGAACCTGAGTGATGAGTAACTGAAGAAAGTCGTTTTTGCCCAATTCACCGGTATTTCTTTTTTCTCCCGTGCTTGTTGCCTGAGAATTAATTATCTCTTCTATTGTCTTTTGATTGCCTGATATTGAAATATCACTCATTTGTTCACTTCCTTTCTTCTCGGAATAATGCTACGCAGTCAGGTTAATCTGCGAGTCCCCATAGAAGTAATCACGGTTTACCGGTGAATAGATAGTTTCTGTCGGTGCAACAAACTCAGGTTTTCTTCCGGAAATTCTTCTTATGTTGTAATTAGACTCCGGCCCGGTCTGTTGTTGCTGTTGGGATTCTTCTTTCCTTCCGTTTCCTACCGAAACGCTCAGGCTTTGGACAAAGTATCCGTTTTTCTCAAGGGAATCTTTCAGCATCTGCATATTGGATTCAAGGATTTGTTTTACCTGTTCGCTCTCGGCAGTAATCTTAGCAAGGATTTCTCCTTTTTCGTGGATAATCTTCAGTGACAGTTTGCCCAATGTGTCAGGCTCAAGGTGCATCTCCATCTCCTGTTTGTTTTCCCCGGCCATGAGTTTGACTTTCATCATGACCTGGTTGGTCACTGACTGGGACATCAGTTTTTCAGTTAATGGAAGCTGCATTTTACCAAGAGCTTCTGAAACCGGATGGCGATTTGCATCTGCCACACCCTGTCCTTGCTGCAAATCATTCCTGCCCAGATCACCGAAATTCACCTGCTGGTTCAGATCAGGGGCTGTGCCGTCAGACACTTCAGCTTCATTCTTCATATTGCTGTTATCGTGCCTTTCTTTCCGTTGTCCGGCTTTTGCCTCGTTCCGATTATCAAGCTCAGTCTTTCCGGTGATTGTACTTCCAGGTAACTCCTCCTGAACAGGTTCAGCTTCAACTTCTGTCGATACTGTTTCTTTTCCCTGGAGCGCTTCATCTTCTGCGGGGAGTTCTCCTGCTTTGTCAATCAGTGCTTCATCTGCAGATATCTCGTTTTCATCCGTAGAAGCAATATACTTCTGGAGTTTTTGAATTAATTCACTGCACTGAGCCTTAAGCTGATCTGCCAGCTCTGTAAGCTCGGGCGCAATCTTTTCAACAGTTGCTGTAAGGTCATGTTCCAAATTCCCCGTTCTGTCTGTAAGCTCACCTAAAACTTTCAGGATATCGGTAAATTCATTGGCAAGCTCTGTGTTCGGAAGCTCCTCAACCAGGTTCTTTAGGGTCGCAAGTCTTCCTAAAACATCCTGAAGCTGATTAAGCTGTGTCTCTGAAATTGAAACGGTTGCCTCAACAGAATCCGGATTGTCGGTATTGATTGGTGTTACATTGAGGGAAGACATGAGGTCTTGCAGGAATTGCAGAAGCATATTGAGATTCTCTTTCTTTACCGGGTCTTTCTCCTTCTTCCTCTTTGATTCAGCGGAACTTACCTTGTCTGTCTTATCTGAAGGCACTTTTTCAGAAGTACTTTTATTGTTTTTCAGTATTTTGTCCGTGCCCTGCGAAGACACCAATGATTTTCTTCTGCCCGGGGAAGAAGGGACTGCCTTGGAAAGTCTCGAACTCTCGTCCTGCATTTTGCTGCTTAGGATGTCCATAAAGGATGTGTCATTTCTGCCTTCATTGACAATGGAATTGGACCGGGCTGAAGAAACATTCACGTCCCGTAGCAGAACTCCTACCATTAACTCATTCATCTTTTCACCCCCTTTCTCCAATTATTCAATTTCGGTTTTCTGTCCGAAGTCCTAATGCGACTTTACAGATTCCGAAATTTAATCTATGCTCAACCGATCCAGTCTCCTGTCGGTTAGCATCTTAGTTATTTCAGCTGCAGTTTGGGGTTCCATGGATTCAAAGATCTGACCCCTTACATCTGCTTTTAAACCCTCAAAAATATCAACGGCATTTTCTTTGTCTTTCTTATACAATTCTGTAAGAACATCTGCCGCACTCTTAGGATCCATGGAGGCAAATGGCTTTGCCAGTTCTTTTTTCTCCGCTTCTTTGGCGTCTTCAACAAGTACTTTCTTGAATAATTCTTCTGCAAGTGCCTTGTCAATTTTCTGGAAGTATTCTTTAAACCCTTGCTTGTCATTATTGGCGATCATCTCGGAGATTGCTTTTTTTTCAGCTTCAAGATCCGCTTTCTCCTTCTGGATGCTTTCGAGAGTCGCTCTGTTTTCAGCAAGTACTTTCTCGTTGCCTGCGAAATTTTCTATTTCTTTGGTCAGTTCAGCAATTTTATCGTTTGCTTCCTTCAGGCTTTCTTCCAGCTCTTTCACTTTATTGCGGTATTCATCGTATCTCTTTCTGAGCTCTGTTTGAGAAAGGTTTTTGGGATCGTCAAGATCTATAGTCTCAGGGTCTTTGGGCAAAAAATGCTTAAAAACGGGATGACCGACAAAATGGGGCCTTAAAGAGTCCGCAACCCCATTTATGTTGTTTTTTACTGTAAAATAAAAAACCCCGGTAGATACCAGCAATACAACCAATAACGCCAAAAATACTACTATGACTGTATGCAATACCCCACCCTGGCTTTTTGGATGGAAATCACCCTGAGGTTCAGGCGATTGATTATCTGTCTTAGGGTTATTGTCCATTAAATTTCTCCTCAGTCTTGTCTGTTCTCGATATTTTTGGCAGCTCCTTTATAGCTGACAAGCTCATCTACTCTCTGCTGTTCGCTTCTTTCTTCTTCTTTCTTGTATTCCTCAAATTTGTGTTCCCGAAGTTTTTCAAGAACCTTTTTTTCTTTCATTATTTCGATGAGCTTTTCTCTTTTTTTATCGACATTTTCCTGGGCTTTCTTAACATTGAGCAATTGGATTTGTTTCCTGTGATCGAGGTGTTCAAGATATGTTTTGATTTCATTGATTTTGGCAGGTTGAATCTGGCCTGTGCAGGCCTTTCTGAATTTATCGGTATAAAGATCTATGCAATCTACAATATTTTTCAGTTTCTCCTTCTCCTGCTGGAGTTTGATGGTTGCAAGGCCAAGTTCATTCCTGGCATCTTTCTCCAGCTGGATTTTAAGGTTCAGATATGTCTGCAGTCGAAACTTGAATTTTGCCATAAATGTATACCTTTCCAGCAATTATAGCTGATTGGAAGAATTGCAGAAGGATAAAGTTTCTATGATTGTCATTCGGTTTGCTGGTGGTCTTCTTCCACCGATTGTTTCATTAATTTGATGGTTTCCTTGAAGCTGAACCGCTCATTTGTCTCCTGGGTCAGAAACTCATTTATACCCGGATAAAGGTTAATGGCTTTGTCAATATCAGGATTGCTGCCTTTTACGTAGGCGCCTACATTTATAAGGTCCTCGGCGTCAGTATACACGGCAAGATTTTTTCTAAGTTCGGACGCGATTTTTTTATGGTTGTCATCCACTATATCGTTCATTACACGGCTTATGGATGCAAGGACATCTATGGCGGGGTAATGATTGCGGTGGGCAAGTTTCCTTGAAAGCACAATATGCCCGTCCAGAATACCTCTGGCTGTGTCCGCTATGGGTTCGTTCAT
>ERZ773359.4663-NODE-4663-length-13984-cov-6.867543_pt1 | contig 13984 bp, 13 predicted proteins | sample MGYA00374955_ERZ773359 | MGnify/ENA primary metagenome ERZ773359 (study PRJEB29098, sample SAMN04486028) | biogas fermenter metagenome | study: EMG produced TPA metagenomics assembly of the Biogas fermentation microbial communities from Germany - Plant 4 DNA1... | reverse complement strand
GCAGTGATTGGCGCGGGCAGTACCTATACGCCGGAACTGGTGGAGGGTTTGATCGCATATGCCGGAGAACTGAGCTTGAGCTCTTTATGCCTGACGGATGTTGACAGAAAGAGGCTTAAAATAGTGGGCGGTCTGGTTAGCGCATGGCAGCCAAGGCGGGAGACCCATTCCGCGTGGAGCTCACCCAATCAAGGAGAAGGCTGTAGAGGGCGCGGATTTTGTCCTTATACAGCTTCGAGTCAGCGGGCAAAGGGCTCGGCATGTGATACAGTGCTGTGTCTCGAAGAGGGTACTACTGGACAGGAGACTACAAGCCCTGCAGGCTTTGCCAAAGCCCTTTGCACAATCCCAGTGGTGCTGGATATCCGTCAAGGCATGCGGGAGCTAGCGCCTAGTGCGTGGCTAATCAATTTCACCAATCCCTTTGGGATTATTACTGAGGCGATATTGAATCCCTCAAGTGCGCGACTCACTTCTTGTTTATGACTTCTCTCAAGAACCTCGCCCAAGGAGTGTTTCGAGCAGCCCTAAGGACTAGTCCAGCCTCTGAATCTTTCAATGTCTCGCTGCCCAGCCGGATAGTGAAAATAGGGCCCCCTCGAGCGCAAAGGGCATCCCATAGTGATTCATCTTTATCTAGTATTTCTTCAAGGTAGGCCTGTGCTCGGCTCTCTACTCTATTCGCCTCTTCTGGAACAACATACTCGCGTAGCTCATTGACGAGTTTTTCCAGATCAAACATTGCATCCACCCGCTTATCAATAACGGCAAGTGGGTTGTAAACTATTTCAATACTATCAACAATACCGCGTCGAATTGCAAGCTCTCGATTGTCATCAGTTACTGTCATGTTTTCTCTTATACTCCTCTCCACAGCTCAGGTTGTTGCCGGAATTCGTATGGTGTTTTAGCAGATATCCAGACTATCAATTGTCGCAAAAGGTCCCAACTACCGCTAATGAGGGGTCATAGACTGTAGATGGATATCCACCCTTTAGTAAATCTGTTCGACGTGCACTTATTTCACTCCTATTGGAGGTTAGGTGACTATTTTATTGATATAGAATGAATTGGGTTAGGTGAGATGCTTGGCTTTGGGGTTCTACAGGATTGGTTCAGGCATACCTTATCAGGGGCAAAGCCTTGAGGGGAGAAGTATTTGCCCCCCTACGGGCTCAGTGGCAGCAACTATTATTTGGACGGGGAGGTGTTTAAGTGAAGCTGCAGTGCCGGTCAAGAACTGGATGGTTCGGCTTTCTGGGTTTTCTTGGCTTTCTAGGCTTTCTTGGTTTCGTGGGACCGTATTCGGATGAGCCACTGTTCGTTTTCTTTGCCTTCTTTGGCTTCTTCAGCTTCTTCCTTGTCAGAGATTTGGACCGAGAGATGTCTGAAGAACAGGTGATGGAGAGACACCAACGGGCGGATTCGACTATGTTAAAGTTCTATCAGCTACTGCTAGCGGCCCTGTTTGTCTTTGGTGTCTTGAACGAAACCGTACTTCAGATTCGATCTGTGTCTATGGACATAGTCGAATTTTTGGTTGCCTTTCTGTTTGCCTTTTCCTTGATTTTCCGGTCTTATCTCATTTACCGGCGGGGTTAGGTGGGGATGCTGGAAAACGATGTTTGCTGGCCATTAAGCTGCCTCTTGCCTCTCTCCTGTATATTATCTCGGAGGCACCAAGGCATACCGAAATGATTACCGAGAGCACCAACAGGGCTATCCATGCAGGCCGGTAACTTCCCGAATAATCATACGCCGCTCCCATAAGCGGAACATAGATCGATGCGCCTACTGCGTTTATCATGGTAAAGATGCTGAAAATCATGGGGTAATCTTTTTGCCCAAAGTGCTTACTGATGAGGGGCGAGAGGGGAACCGATAGGCCGCAGCTCGCTATACCCACGGACACGGCGTAAATCCAAGGAAATGCCGGCAGATGTGAAAGTAGCGCAGCTATTGGAAATATAAGGCTGCAAAGGACAACTAAGGCATTTCCTCCCACGGTGCCAAAACGGTCGTAAACGGCACCTAGAATGATTTTTCCTATTGTCAGTACCACCATGAAAACCGAGATAACAGCAGATACCACAGCCGCTGGATAGCCAATATCACTAAGATATGGGGCTGAATGTGTGCTGGTGGCAGCGGCGAAGCCTGAAATGAGGAAGAATGCTGCGGAAAGCAGCCAGAACCTGCTGGTTTGAAAGGATTCGCTTAAGGATAGGTCGAACGCGGACTCCTCTGTCCGCTTTTCTTCTCTAGTTTCTTCTTTTGCTGACGTATAACGCGTTACTCCCGCCTCTTCAGGTTTGTCTTTGATAAAAAACAGCGTGATGGGAACAAGTGTAGCCAGCGCCAAAACTCCCATGAATCTGTATGCAAAGCGCCAGCTGACGAGCTCAATGGCACGGCCGATCACCGGTATCATTATTGCACCGCCAAGACCGCTTCCGGAATAGGCAAGCCCTATTGCAAATTCCCTTCTGTCCTGGAACCAGGAACTTATCAGTACGCCGATGACCATAAAATGGACAGCGTTGTGGAACATACCGTAGACAAAAGCCAATAGGTAAAAATGCCATAGCTGGTTTGCGAAGGAGTAACCAATTGTTACAAGGCTCAGCATGGAACCTCCGATGATGAGCACTTTTCTTACTCCAAAACGTTGAACCGCCTTGCCGTATACCGGCACTATAAATGCGCTGGTGAGTGTTATGATCGTCCTGTGCAGCGTAAACTCGCTGCGCCCAAAGCCCAGGGAATCGCAGACCGGCTTGACGAACACACTGTTTGCCTTAAACATTCCTAAGGCTATCGCCAGAACAAATGTACTGGCGGCAACTATTCGCCACCCATAGAAAGCCCTATGCTTTTCCATAGAATCCCCCATCCGCAGCCATGTATCGCATCAAATCAAATAATTGAGCACAAAGATATGGAAACCTTCTTTATAGATGGGGGATTCCGGCTAGTCTTCTTCGGAGTCTCGGAACGAAAGGGGAAGCTAACTCCTCGGTTTGCTGTGACTAGAGTACCTTGTATGAGTTGCGGCTCTCTCCCTTGGCTTGAAACATCGCCTCTCGAACCAGCTCCAATGCCGGCTTAAGCTCGTTGATATCATCGGGGATCTTGGCGATCCCAACGCTAACTGAAAAGGAAAAGGTGATGTCATTCCAAGTTACCGGATCATCGGAATAGGACAAGATCTTTTGAGCAATCTCTTCAGCAGCCTCGAGTTCCTTTGTACCCGTGATGACGATAAATTCATCGGCAGCGATGCGGAAGAAGGCGGTCTCCGGCGGAATGCTCTTTCTGATTCTGGCCGCGGTCTCGGCGATAGCGGCATCTCCCGCTCCCCAGCCGAGCTCTTCGTTTATTCCCACAAGGTAATCGATGTCCACATCCAATATGTACGTCCCTTTGGCGTCGAGGATCCGCTTGCTGAGCTCAGACAAATCATACTTTGGAATAGGTGTCATGGAGTCTCCTCCTTTTGCAGGACTAGGGGCCAAGACAATCTTGGGATAGAGGTCTGAAAACCTGTTTTGCTGCCTAAATGCTGAGGGAGAAGTCCGGAAATGCCTGCGGAAAGCCCGGGAGAAGCTTTCGACACTGCTGTACTGGTAGGCAAAGGCAAGGTCCGTTATGGATGTCTCGGAGTGAATAAGGTCATACGCGGCGCTGCAGAGCCTGCGTCTTGTAATATATTCCTTGAGGGAGCAGCCAAATACCCGGGAAAACATCCGGTGCAGGTGGGATAAGGATATGCATGCAGAACTAGCAATATCCTTGAGGGTTATGGGATTAGTGAGGTTTGCCTCGATATATTCGAGGGCCATTATCAGGCTGAGAAACCTCTCCACGGAGCTCCCTCCTCTCCCAGCTGTCTTGTACTCAACTCAATAGTAGCATTAGTTGCCGCTTGATGCTTGACTTTTTCTATCATTATGGCAATGGTGTCCTGCGTGAGAAAAGCCTCTCCCGGCTCATGGAAATTGCACTTAGTTAAGTGAATGGGCTGTTTTTGCCGCGACAGACTCCGCTGCGTTTTGTACAGTCCGTAGGGCCAATGCACCCACCGGGCAAGAGAGGATGCAAGTTTCACATTTGATGCACTCCGGAGAGTCTAGCTGCCCTTGGACTGGCAACGCTATTCCCATGGGACATACCCTCTGACACAGGCCACAGTTGCGGCAAGCTGCCGGGTTAACCATGGTTACGCGATTATCGGTAGCAGTGTTGAGCTTAAGGGCGCGGCCTAGACTGTAACTGATCTTCTGCATGGTGCCCATGGGACATACGGAGCACCAGGCACGGCGCCGAACCAGTAGGGCCAAGGCGCTGCCGATCAAGGTCGGCATTAGGTAGTTGACAGCCATCAAGAAACCGAGCCTATCCCAAAAGGCCATACTACCAAAGAGGGGAAGCACGTGCATGAGGCGGCGAATGAACATGAACATGTAGAAGGCGAAGAACCCGCCCTGCACCCAACGGGATCGAAGAACCTTAAGGGATGATTTTTTCTCACGGGAATAAGGTCCGAGGATGAAATCAAAAAGGCTGCCGTGGGGGCAGAGCTTGCCGCACCAGTACTTGCCGTTGCGAAAACCAAGGACAATCAGGGGTGCCATGATAGGAAGCAGAACTAGACCTAATTTGTGCCACCAAAGCCCTCCAAAGGCTATAATTGGCACCAATATCCAGGCTGTCTTTTGCCAAAGAGTGTAGTGTTCAGGTTTTCGACGCTTAGCCATACATAAATACCTCCCATCAAGATACCTATACCGGGTATAGGTATAATATAGCACGGCAGTAGCGGTTGTGCAAGGGAGCCGCATAATTTTAGAAATTCCAAGAGTCCAACTCACCGTATCTCTCCGTCTAGGTGGCTGCAGCAAACTAGGAAAATCTCGGGTCATTTTTTTCACTCTATCTGCTTATCCAGCGATAGAAAAGGTAGAGCCACACACATTTCACCTTTCCTAGACTTCAACTCAACTTCTTGACAATATCTGGTATTCGAGATAGACTATGGTTAGCATTTCGTAAATGGCCATATACAAACCCTAATAATTTCAATGAGGTGCAATATGGTGGTTGCAAAGATACAAAGTGTGGAAAAAGCATGGGATATTCTTTTGCTACTCGCAAAGAGTGGGCCTCTAAACTTGTCTGAAATTGCCGATTCAATAGAGACTCCTAGAGCCACTACTTTTCGTATTCTGAGTACACTGACCGGGATAGGTCTGGTGGACCAGATTGAGGACGGGAAAAGGTATTGCATAGACTACCGGGTGCTGCAGTTGAGCTACTACACCCTCGAGGGCTCGATATTGAAGAAGCGAGCTAATCCCTATCTATATGAACTAGCAGATGCTACCAAATTGATTGCCTGCTTGGGTGTAATATCAGGGCATGTGGCAGTCACTATCGATAAGGTCTCATTACACAATCCATATTCGGGATTGAAAGAAGATATCGGCGTATTGGTCCCTGCCCATGTATCATCTGTAGGCAAGGCAATTTTAGCCCATCTCCCACAGGAGCGGGTCGAAGAGTTCTTAGATGGTTATTCTTTTGACACGTATACCAGTGCCACTATAACTAATAAGACTGAGTTTTTCGCTGAGCTCGATCGGGTACAGCAAGCGGGATATGCCTTCAATGACCAGGAATGGAAACCTGGGATATGCAGTGTAGCTATGCCCATCTTCAACTATGAGCGTAAAGTAATAGGCGCAGTTGCAATATCTAGAGAATCCCACTTACACGGAGAGGTCAAAGATCCTAGAGAAACATTCACCCCTGAACTTCTCCTAACGCTCCGTGATGTCGCGAACAAGATTTCATTTAGTTGTGGCTATCATTCTATGGAAATGCTGCAAGAGTCATCTGTATGGCGCAGATAATGTCATGGATCACATGGAAAGGGTGAGCTAATGCAGACTATACATGAACCAGCAAAGCAGGTACCAGTAATAGCAACGCCAGATGTGCTGGTAGTTGGAGGAGGACCTGCTGGCGTTGCAGCTGCGCTGTCTGCGGCACGTAACGGCATGAGTGTGATGCTGCTGGAACGCTACGGGTTTCTGGGTGGTAATGCAACCAATGCATTAATCAACCCGCTATTTACATTTCATGATATCTCCGGCAGGCAGGTCGTTTTGGGCATAGCCGAAGAGATTGTACAGAGATTAAAGACTAAAGGCGGTTCGGTGGGCCATGTCACTGATTTAACCTTTGACAATGCATCCATGACCCCCTTTGATCCAGAAGTCATGAAAATTGTGCTCTTTGAGATGATGGAAGAGGCTAACGTGCAGCTGCTGCTGCACACATGGGCAGTAGATGTGCTCACCAGTGAAGGCAAAATCACGGCCGTAGTTATTGAGAATAAGAACGGCCGGCAAGCTATCTGTCCTGAAGTTGTAATCGACTGCACAGGCGATGCGGACATTGCCATCAGGGCTGGCGCGTCCTATTACAAGGGAAGGGATGAAGACGGAGGTTTACAGCCCGCCTCAATGTTCTTCCGTATTGGAGGCGTGGACTTCCCTCGACTGCGCAGCTGGATGAAAGCCAATCGACATTTACTTAAGGACTCTCCCACAGATGAAGAAATCGATAGTCAAGAAGCCATTGCTTTCCTGGGTCTTCGCCAGCTAGTCAAACAGGCCATGGAAGCGGGGGATTATCCACCGACAGCTGCGCCCCGCATTCTGTTCTATCAGCTACCCGGTACAGGTCAAGTTGCGGTGAATGCTTCCCGGCTGCAGAAGATCGATGGTACCAGTGCCATGGATCTAACACAGGCAGAGATCGAGGGTCGGAAACAGGCTTGGTGGATACACAGCTTCTTGCAGAAATATGTTGGCGGGTTTGAAGACTCCTTCATCATGGATACGGCTGCACAAGTGGGCGTGCGTGAGACTCGGCGGATCGTCGGGGATTACACGTTGGATGAAAAAGATGTGCTGGCCGGTCGGAGTTTTCCAGATGGCATCGCGTGTGGGACCTTTGCCATTGACATCCATCCTCCAGAAGGGGAAGAACAAGTATTTACCGGTTCCGGCAAGGCAGTCTATGAGATTCCCTATCGCTGCTGTCTGCCGCAAGGTCTGGATAACGTACTGGTGGCAGGCAGGTGCATATCCGTAACCCATGAGGCTTTTGGATCGATACGAGTGATGGCCACCTGTATGGCTGTGGGCCAAGGAGTTGGACTTGCGGCAGCTATGGCGGTTCAGGCTGGCGGTAACACCAGGGCAGTAGACACAGATAAGCTCGTTGCTGGACTAATTGACCAAGGCCAGTTTCTGTTGAAGGAAGGGGTCACTGAACGGGTTGATCCGGAGCTTAGGATGCATCGCCAAGGTGGCTCGGGAGAAATCGCTGGTCATCACAATCCGTTTGAATCCAATTAGCGGGGAAAGGACGACTGTGTTATCGAGTTTACGGGAGGTGGCAGCTTTGCGGGCAGAAGTTGTTGTCGATTCCAGACGTCAAATAGGTAGGATCGATCCCAATATATACGGCCAATACCTGGAACATGTAGATACATCCGATGACTGCATATACAACGGTGTGTATCAGGCTGGGTCTCCCCTTTCCGATGAAGATGGCTTGCGGCTGGATGTCATTGAGGCTTCCAGAGAGATGGGTGTACCTTTGGTTCGGTGGCCAGGCGGCTGCTTTGCTGATATATATCGCTGGGAGGACGGGATTGGTCCTAAAGCTGATCGACCGGTGCGGCGTAACTGGTTTTGGTCTGGCTTAGAATGCAACCAGTTTGGAACCGATGAGTTTCTCAAGTGGTGTAATGCTGTCGGAGCCGTTCCCTATATCAACGTCAATATGGGAACGGGTACACTGGATGAGGCTATCCGGTGGTTGGATTACTGTAATGGTACGGAGCCAACAACTGAAGTACTCAAGAGGAAAAAGAACGGCCAGATGGAGCCGTACGGAGTTAAGTATTGGGGTATTGGCAACGAAACCTGGGGTGACTGGGAACCGGGTCATACTGATGCACGCACCTATGCCCATCGTTTGCGAGAGTGGGCGCAATTCTTCAAAAAAGTTGACCCCGGCGTACAGCTGTTGGGCGTAGGATCAGCGCAAGGCAATGATCCTGAATGGGATCTCGAAGTTGTAAAGACAGCCGGTGCTTTCATTGATTATCTGACTATCCATATTTACGCCCATACTACTCATCTCTATGAACCCGAGGATTACTACCCAACTGTGACTAATGCTGTTTACTTCGAAGAGCAATTAGACCAGATGGCTCAGCTGGTAAGAAGCGTTAGCGATTCACTTGATTTGTCCCACAGAATTAAGTTATCTCTTGATGAATGGAATATCCGTCACATGGACCGCCGCGAAGATGGGAGTACCTACCTGCGTAGGCGCAGCAGCCGCACCCTTAAGGATGCCCTGTTTGCAGCGGGTGTACTGCATGCCATGCATAGGTTGTGTGAGGATGTAGCTATGGCCTGCTACGTCTTTCTGGTCAATGGCAACGGAGTGATTGAGGCTAATGACCACGGTATTGTCAAGACTCCACTATTCCATGTCTTCCAGATGTATAGAAAGATGTTCAAGGGGATTGCTCTGGAAGTCGGAGAGGTTGATGTTCCCAGCTTCCTGACCCCGGTGCGGCAGGGTCGTTTCGATACTGCCAATCGGCAAGTGAAATATCTCGATGTTTCGGCATCTTTAGAAGATGGCGGCACCGTACATATTGCCCTTATCAACCGGCACCGGGACGAAAGCATTGATGTCAGCATAGCTCTGCCCGGTGGACAGCGGCCGGTAACTAGCTGGACTTTGTATGATGATGACGTTCTAGCTGCGAATGACGGCGCTGACCCTGAACAAGTTGCCTTTGTGGAGCAGGCAATCACAGAGTGGGATGGTTCTATCAAGTGCCTGCCCCATTCCATCACAGTTCTCCAATGTGTCAGCGGCTGAAGGTAGTAATACGGCCTTCTAGCGAGAGGGGGTGATTGACCAGGGTTGACGCATAAGTAATGGGTGTGTTGTGGCAGACAAGAATCTATTCAGAAGGAGACGATGGTATGCATAGGAAGCACGTTGTTGGTTTACTAACCGCGATTGTAGTGCTGCTGTTCATGTCCTTTGCGACCCATGCAGCACCGATTGAGCTGCGCTTTCTTTGGTGGGAGACTCCTCAGAGGGTAGAAAGCATACAGCGCCTGATCGATGAATACGAGAAGACTCATCCTAATGTTAAGATCACTCTAGAGTCCATTCCGTGGGATGAATATTGGCAGAAGCTTCCTGTAATGATTGCTGGGGGCCGTGCTCCTGATATCATGTTCATGGTCTCCGGTAACGTGCAGCGTTATGCCGAAATGAATGCCCTCTTGGATCTGAGAGAACCCTTTGTGTCTCAAGAGGTTATCGATGAGATGTATCCACCTCATCGGCAAATGGTCACCTATGAGGGTAAGATCACCGCTATGCCGTTTACATTGACAACAGTCACGCCCTTCTACAACAAGGATCACGCTGCAGCTGCAGGTATCGAGCCTCCTACGACGCCGGAGGAAGCTTGGACTTGGGAGGAGTTTAAGTCCGCAGCTGCTAAGATGAAGCAGGCTGCCGGTACTCCTTACGGTGTGAATCTCGGTACCAGAGACTTCTGGCTCTTGCCATACATTTATCAAAATGGTGGGGCCGTACTAAATGAAGATCGGACGGCTTCGGCAATAAACTCTCCTGAAGCAGAAGAAGCGCTGACATTTCTCCAAGACCTGGTAGTGTCGGGAATCGCCGCTTCACCTGTTGATCAGACTGCCGGAGATCTGTTCACTGCAGGATTGCTCCCAATGAACATCGGCGGCCACTGGGATATGGCAAGATTCGATACTACCATTACTGACTTCGACTACGGAGTTACATTTTTCCCACAGCGTAAGGAAGCCGGTCCGGGTTTGGGCGGCGACTTCATAGCAGTATACTCCAGGACTCCTTACCCGGCAGAAGCGGCTGACTTTGTTGTTTGGCTGACGTCAGCAGAGGCCAATGCTCAGTACATTGCCGAGAATTACTACCTGTCCCCAAGGCAAGGTGCGAAGGTGGCCTACGCTAGCCGCCAGGCAGAAATGGACTTAGCACAGAAGCAGGCAGAGATGGCGTCTGTAAGACTTACAGTCGATCGGGCAATTCCCGCTTGGGATAAATTCCTACAGGTAATGCAGTCCGAATTCCATATGGTAATGATTGGAGACAAGTCAGCTGCGGACGGCTTGAAGGCCATTGAAACAGCAATCAACAAGGCACTGCAGTAATCAGGATGTGGAGGGAGGGGCAGTGTTTCACTGCCCCTTTCCAAGTCAGTCCTAAGGGAATTGGAAGTCAAGCGTTGGATATAGGCAGTTTGTTTGGAGGGCTCGGCAATGAATAAGAGCGCTAAATCATTATCTCCCATAAGAGGAAGCAGCTGGCTGCGGAATAAGCAGTATACTCCGATAGCCTTTTTGGCACCGACCCTAGTCCTTCTGTTAACTTTTGCCATCATACCGATGTTCTGGGGATTAGGTCTGGCATTTACCGAGTATCCGCTCCTTCAGCCTCCTCGCTTCATCGGTTTGGAAAATTTCCGTCGTCTCATGGATGACCCGGTTTTCTGGGCATCTTTACGCAATACTTGTTATTACATTATCGGCACTGTTCCACCGAGGATCATCTTGGGATTTGTTGTGGCATTGCTGCTAAACCAGGCCATTCTTGGACGCAATCTTTTGCGAGCGATGTTCTACTTCCCTGTGATCGCACCTTTGGTATCGGTTTCTTTGCTATGGCAGTGGATGTTTAATACCCATTTTGGCGTTATCAATAGTCTATTACGCCTGATAGGACTTGCCCCTGTCCCATGGTTAACCAGCTCCAAGTATGCCCTTACGGCGGTCATGATAATGAGTGTATGGAAGACTATCGGTTGGAACATGGTCGTTTTCCTGGCTGGGCTGCAGGGAATCTCACCATCGTACTACGAGGCTGCCCAAATTGATGGTGCAAACAGCTGGCAATGTACACGTTATATTACGTTGCCACTTTTGCGTCCCATAGTACTTCTGGCCTTGGTAATTTCCACCATCAACTCATCGAAGGTCTTTGAGCAAGTGTATATAATGACCGGTGGAGGTCCTGGGTACAGCACTATGACGCTAGTACAACAGGTCTATCATTCGGCTTTTCAAAGCTATGAAATGGGTTATGCCTCGGCGATTTCACTGGTTCTTTTCGCCATCGTGATGGTCTTGTCAGTAATCCAGTTCAAATACTTGGGGGATCGTACTGATGAATAGGATCGGGACTTTTTCAAACGGTAAAGTCAAAGTGTTAGGCCGTTACCTGGCATATACATTGCTGATCTGCACGGCGATAACCACCATCTTCCCATTTTTTTGGATGGTATCTACAGCACTGAAGCCCGATAATGAACTCTATCGATTTCCTCCTAACCTTGTTCCAAAGAAGGTAATGTGGTCAAACCTTAGTAAAGCTTGGTCCAGCGGCCCCTTTAACCGCTATCTATTTAACACGGTATTGATCACCATCATTACTACATCCATTACGTTGCTGTTGAGTTCCCTTGGTGGTGTAGCCTTTGGCAAATACAAGTTTCCAGGGCAGAAGATCTTGTTTGCAGCAATTCTTGGCGTGATGATGATTCCTCCTCAGGTTACCCTCGTCCCCAATTACCTCATCTTAAGGGGATTGCGGGCCTTGAACACTTACTGGGGAGTGATAGCCGTATCTGTTGTTAACCCATTTGGTATTTTCCTTGTAAGGCAGTACATGCAGAGCATCCCGGATGAGTTGATGGACGCGGCAAGAATTGACGGCTGCAGCGAGTGGATGACTTTCTGGAGAATTCTCCTGCCCCTAATGAAGCCGGTGCTGGGCACTTTAGCCATTTTCTCCTTTACTGATAACTGGAACTCATTTATGTGGCCTTTGATTATCATGGATCGGCAGGAGATGTATACACTCCAGGTGGGTTTAGCATTCTTCCGTGGGCAGCATATGGCTTATCCTAATCTGCTCATGGCGGTGAATGTGGTAGCTATTATTCCAGTACTGGTAGTGTTCTTGCTTTTCCAGAAGTACTTCGTCCAAGGGATTCAGTTGACCGGCCTCAAAGGATAGAAGTGTTTGCCATTGTGGAAGATATGCTAGATGGTTGCAGGCAAGGTTGTGGTCGGATCTAATAACAGACAGGATTACCGTTACCGCTTTGTTGTAGATGGGAGGGCGATGCCGCGGTTGCGCTCGGAGCGTCGCCCTCTCCTTGCAGCCGATTAAGCCGCAGCCTTAGTCTCTCTACAGTGCCGTTGAGGTACACATAGCTTTTCTGATGTATATAGTTTAAACTTTACCTCTGGGTTCCCTGCCCGAATAGTGGGAATTGATGCGTAGCTCTGGGTTATTGGCGACGCGACTGTGTTCTTTGGGACTATATAGTCGACTCGTTGAAGGGGGAGACTGTGTCTATGGACATGGGTTGGGGCCCAAACCATGAAGGACCTGACCTTAAAACCGAAGAAGATGTATTGGACCGAGCTAGCCTTTGCAACCGATTAAATCCAACTTCCTTTGAGGCACTGGAGGTACGGTCCTTAATATGGCAACCCTTAAGGATATAGCCGAAGCAACAAATCTATCTATTAGTACTGTGTCTCGAGTGCTGAGCGGCACAGCAGACCAGATTGGGATCGCGGAAGAGACCCAGAAGCGGGTTTGGGCAGCAGCTCATAAGCTAAACTACCAGCCCAATATGGCTGCCCGGAACCTCAAGTTAGGCTATCAGCCTAAATGTGTGCTGTTTCTCTACCATGAAACGGCGGGGGGTATGGGCCAAGAGCTTGTGGTGCATCCATTCTTCACACACATGCTCCGGGGTATTCATTTAAAAGTAGCAGAAAAGAAGGGTTACTACCTCGCGTATTTCGGCGCCGCTGAAGAAGACCGGGACCAGCTCGGGCAGCTTCTTGAGCAGACGGCAAATGGCGTGATCACCTTTGGAGCCTTACCCGGGGCCATTTGGGATGAGCTATCGAATATTGAAAAGCCTGTGGTATCCATTGAACCATATACGTCCCAAGCGAAGTACTCAATCTACGTCAATAATCACCTGGCTATATCTCAGGCTGTAGGATACTTGCGCAGCCTAGGGCATCGAAAGATCTGCTTCTTTTTCACTCCCGATGCCAACGAAGTAGGGGGGCCTATGCTTGAGCGGGTGGAGGCCTTTCAGAAGGAAGTGTCGGCCGCGGGATCGGAGGTTCTGGGCACAGTAAAGCACATTCCAGCGAAAGACAATGCAGTGGAGGCAGGGGTCAAAGCTGCCCTTGAAGTTTTGAGCAGCCCCGAGCGTCCCACAGCCATTTTGACATGCCACGATTTATATGGAATTGGAGTTTTAGAAGCGGCAAGACGCCTGGACATCAAAGTCCCCCAGGAGCTCAGCGTTGTGGGCATCGATGATATTGACTGGGCTTCTTACACCTATCCACCGCTTACGACAATTGAGATCCCCAAGGAAGAGTTGGGGATAGCTGCCGCTGCTATGCTAATAGATTTGATTCACGGAAAGCCGTGCAAAAAGTCTCTCCTCAGGCTCCCTACAAAACTCATTGAGCGGGGCTCAGCCGCTTCAGCAACTCTTCCATAGAGCAGTAGACCCATATTTGTACCAATGATGCTAGCAAAGGGAAGGAATTGGGAACTCCTTAGCGAATGATGAATGCAGACAATCTCAAACGTTTGAGATAGCTGACCGTCGTAAGTTCAAATTGAGGAGGTGTGGCTGGAAAAACCTAAGGGGCCTTTTGTCACCGCAGCTGATTGCGGAGCGATATCTCGAAAGACTTGATGAGAATTCTTATATAAAAAACCTATGTACAAAGGAGAGACGATATGGGCAAGTACTTAAGACAGGAATACCCCC
>ERZ773359.4661-NODE-4661-length-13991-cov-5.601392_pt1 | contig 13991 bp, 16 predicted proteins | sample MGYA00374955_ERZ773359 | MGnify/ENA primary metagenome ERZ773359 (study PRJEB29098, sample SAMN04486028) | biogas fermenter metagenome | study: EMG produced TPA metagenomics assembly of the Biogas fermentation microbial communities from Germany - Plant 4 DNA1... | reverse complement strand
GAGGGCGTTAACGACCCAAGAATCCCCTGACTTTAGTCATGGGGAGTGTCAAAGATTGATTAAAGAGGCGTGTGACCAAAACGTCTCTTTTTTTTGTGGACTTTTCTTGAAATTTTAGTGAATCATTTAATACCATTCAATTAAAGTTTGAAAAAGATTAATCAACAGATTAGTCTTTTTATTTCTATTAATATGAAGAAAGAAGGGTGAGATTATTGATAAAAGTTGAAAAAAGAGATGGCAGAATAGTTAGTTTTAATCCAGATAAAATAACGAATGCAATATCAAAAGCTTTCCAGAGTACAGAAGGAAAATACGACATAAATGAAGTTCTAAAACTAACTGAAGAAGTGGTAAAAAAGCTTGATGTAGAAGATAGGGAAGTCGTTAATGTAGAGGAAATTCAAGATATAGTAGAAGAAGTTCTGGGAGAAGATCATTTCGAAGTGAGTCGAAAGTATATTTTGTATAGACAAGAAAGAACAATACAAAGAGAAAAAAAGCAAAAGATTCACAAAATCGTGAAAAAGATAGTTAGACAAACAGGGAGAGAGAATGCAAATGTTGGCAATAGCCCATCTTCTAAACTACTCCAAATTGCAGAGGCCGAAGGAAGAGATTTTATGGAAAAAGAGCTCACAAGCCCAAGGGTGTTGCAGGCGATGGAGGATAACATACTTCATCCGCACGATTATAGTTGGGGACCTATTGGTACTACAACATGCTCTTTTATTCCGTTAAAAAAGCTATTAGAGCAAGGGTTTAATAGTGGACATGGCTACATCAGAAGTCCTAAAAGGTTAAAAACTGCTGCACAATTATCTTGTATTATTCTTCAAAGCAATCAAAACGACCAGCATGGGGGACAGGCCTATGGCTGGTATGATAGGGATTTAGCACCATATGTAGAGAGAGAGTACAGATGGCAACTAGTTAAAGCACTGGAGACTCTATCAAAGCTAGAGATGATTCCTAAAAGCGAGATTTTAATTGACAAAAAGATAAAAGAAAACCCAGAAAAAATAGATGTTTTACTTTCTACACTACCAGAAGAAATAAGAAAAAAGATTAAAGAAATGGCGTGGGAATATACCGAGAGAGAGGCCTTTCAAGCAATGGAGAGTGTTGTGTTTAACTTGAATACTATGCACTCAAGAGCAGGAGCACAGGTTCCATTTACTTCAATTAATATTGGAACAGATACAAGCAAAGAAGGGCGGCTAATAACAAGATGTCTACTAGAAGCATATAAAAAAGGGCTAGGTAAAGGAGAGCAGCCAATCTTTCCAAACATTATCTTTAAAGTAAAGAAAGGTGTAAACTTCTATCCCAATGATCCAAACTATGACTTACTTCTACTATCAATGGAAACAAGTAGCTTGAGGCTGTTTCCAAACTACGTTTTCCAGGACTGTTCCATTAACAAAGACTTCCCAGGAGATATTCCTACTATGGGATGTAGAACAAGGGTGGCATGGAATGTAAATTCTGACACTCAAACCTGTGAGGGGCGTGGGAACATCTCTTTTACAACTAACAATCTTGTCAGAATGGCATTAAAAGCTAGATATGACAAGCTATATAGCAAAAAAGAAGGAGATAGTTTTGAAAAACTGGCTTCGAAATACAATATAAGAATACCTGAAAAGTATAAAGATATATGTGAGATTAAAGTGTTTTTTAATTTGTTAAACAAATATACGGATCTGGCTATACAGCAACTACGAGAGAGATATAAGTATCAATGCACATTCAGGAAGTCGGACTTCCCATTCTTACTAAACGGTGTATGGATGGATAGTGAAAATCTAGGAGAAAGAAATAATCTACACAACGTTTGGAAGCACGGAACCTTGTCTATGGGGTTTATTGGTCTTGCGGAAACTCTAAAATGCCTGGTCGGGAAACACCACGGTGAAGACGAAAGCGCAGATCAATTGGGAGAGCAGATTATATCTTTCATGTCAAAAAAGACAGAAGAAGCCACAAAAAAATACAGCTTAAACTTTTCTCTGTTAGCTACACCAGCTGAAGGTTTGGCAGGTAAGTTTACAGAAGTCGACCGAAGGGAATATGGAATAATCAAAGGAGTAACCGACAAAGAATGGTACACCAACAGTTTTCATGTACCTGTTGAGTATCCAGTTTCTATATTTAGAAAAATAGAGATAGAAGGTAAATACCATAAATATTGCAATGCAGGAAGCATCAGTTATATAGAATTGGGTTCTGCACCAATCAACAACCTCAAAGCTTTCTATAACATTCTCTCCTATATGTTAGAAAATGATATGTCATATGTGGCTCTCAATTTCCCTGTAGATAGATGTAAAGATTGCAATCACCAAGGTGTAATTGAAAAACACTGCCCAGTGTGTGGTAGCAATCAAATATCTAGAGTAAGAAGGATTACTGGGTATTTAGCAGAGCTTGATATGTTTAATTCAGCTAAAAAACAAGAAGTGCTAAATAGGATAAAACATGACAGTGTTCGGTAAAATTAGACCGACACAGTATAATGTGATATAATACAGTCAAGACAAACTTATAACTTTCAAGAGGAGGATAATAGTGGAGAAACTATTAAAGCTATATAATGCGGTAGCTGGAAACAAGAACGCAGGGTTTAGATTTGAAGTCTACCACTCGGATGCTATGGACTGGTGCATAACAATTTACTCAAAAGATGGTGAGAGAATAACTGACATAACAAATTCCGAGATGAAACCAGCGTTCTCAAAAGCCTACAATGATTTAAAAAACTGGCTAGAAGAGAATGGAGAATATAAAAATGGTTAACTTGTTGTTGTTAGTTTTAGTTGCTACAACTACTGCTTGTATAGTGTTGACACTGTACTCCAAAAAGAAAAAACACAAATATTTGTTTTTAGGCTTGGCTGTGAGCAAATCCGTTATATTGGTAATGATAAACATCTTTAAAAAAGGACAGATATTTATAAGAGAAAGTCTACTGCCTGTGGTTATTACAGCAGGCAGTTTGACTTTAACATATCTGTTATTAGATTATTTTGAAAAGAAAAGTTCAGCAAAAAAAGAACGAAAAACATGCTGATTTACTATTAATCAAATAAAGGGAGAGATAATCTTAATGTCTGGAAGATTAAAAGCTCTAGAGAGAGCGTTGCAGGAAGTAGATAAGCAGTTTGGTGCTGGTGCAGTAATGAGACTTGGAGCTAAAGGAATACAGAACATCGAAAGTCTGTCAACAGGTTCATTGTCACTAGATATAGCATTAGGAATAGGAGGCGTTCCTAAAGGAAGGATTGTTGAAATATACGGACCAGAATCAGCAGGCAAAACTACTGTAGCTCTCCATATAATAGCTGAAGCACAGAAAGATGGTGGATTAGCTGCTTTTATAGATGCAGAGCACAGCTTGGATCCATCATATGCAAAGGCTCTAGGTGTGGATATAGAAAACCTCATTCTCTCACAGCCTGATTATGGAGAGCAAGCACTTGAAATAGTTGAGGTATTAGTTAGAAGTGGTGCGTTTAGCGTAATTGTTATAGATTCAGTTGCAGCACTGGTTCCAAAAGCCGAGGTTGATGGCGAAATGGGAGGGAGTCATGTTGGGCTTCAAGCAAGGCTCATGTCGCAAGCATTGAGAAAACTAGCAGCAATTGTATCAAAAACACAATGCACAGTAGTTTTTATAAATCAGCTTCGAGAAAAGGTAGGTATAATCTTCGGTTCGCCTGAAGTTACTCCTGGAGGGAGAGCTTTAAAATTTTATTCTTCCGTAAGAATAGATGTTAGAAGATTAGAGGGAATTAAGAAAGATGGGGAATTCGTAGGAAATAGAACAAGGGCTAGAGTAGTAAAAAACAAAGTAGCACCACCTTTTAAAGAAGGAATATTTGATATTATCTACGGAAAAGGTATTTCAAAATCAGGGGAAGTTTTAGATCTTGGAGTGGAAAATGGACTTATAAAGAAATCAGGCTCATGGTTTTCCTATGGAGAAATAAAACTAGGACAGGGAAGAGAAAACGCCAAGCTTTTTTTAGAGGAAAAACCAGAGCTTTTTAATGAAATAGAACAAAAAGTGAGAGAAACAATTTATAATAAAACCTTTTAAAGAGAAAGGAGCGGCTACTACCGCTCCTTTCTTGATGATTCTTTATCTTCACTTTATCTTCACTGTTTATTCACTTTATGAATAAGGGCAAATTGATATAGCTATAAACTAACTGTATTGCTCTGTCATTTAGCTATATCTAATATCAATAATAACAGATAAAAAGACAAATGTAAACAGCTATTGCTGAAGCAGAGTAATAAAAAAAGGTGGGCAAGTAGCCCGCCCATGTTATATCTGCACCATTTCGTCGATTTCTGTTCCGTTTATAGCTGCATTACTTAATATATCCGCTTCCTTATTTTCTTCTCTTGGATAATGACTGAAAGCTGCAAAGAGATTAAGCTCACGAAGAAGCTCATGAACCTCATCAGCATAAGACTGCATTCGTGGATTCTTTATCTTAAACGAGCCATCCAACTGTTTCATAACTAGCATACTATCAGAGAAAAAGTAAGCAGGAACTCCCTTAACTCCTAATTCTTTTAACGTCTTAAGTGCTAATATAACGCCAAGGTATTCCGCTTCATTGTTAGTAGCATCTCCTATAAAATGATTCTTTTTTATTAGATAATCTCCTATCTCGATTATACAACCACAACCCGATGGACCAGGGTTTCCTTTTGAAGCACCATCAGTGTATATTACAACATCACGCCTATAATTTTCAAATAAGGGTTTTTTAGGTTTTGCTTCTTTTGTATGCTCTTTAACAAGATCCTCTAGAAGAGAAATTTTATCAGCTATATACTCTGATTCAAGTCCATTCTCTTGAATAGTTTTTAAAGCAGCAAGCAACTCTACATGTAAAGTTTTGTTACCCATACTATACCTCCATTTTTTATATTTAGGTTGTTTTTTAATCACCTACTATTAGCCAAAGCACTTTCTTACCAACCCGAATTTTTTGAAAATCCGGTGAATTAAATTCTTTAAAGAGGTCCGGTCTGTTTCTTTTCACCTCTGATGATGAAGCAAACCAACCTAGTTGCACCAAAATCCTTGGCAAAAACCTTTCTTCTGTTTTTAGAGTAACATCTTCATCTTCAAACCCTAGCAAGGCAAGATCGACAAGCGGTTTCCCAATCACTACCGTAGCTACGGAACAGAATGGCATAACAAAACCTCCTTTTTTATATTAAAATGTATTGAATTGCATCAATGCTGTTAGTCTATCAAAAGTAAATATTTTATACCTTTAATAGACAACAACAAAGTCAGTGAAATCTAAAACACTTTATGAAACGAAGTAACTGTTGCGGTTTTGCTGCGTATTGCTTCTGCGTTTTTACTACTCTTTTTGTAGTGTTCTTTTTGCAATAGAAATTAACTGATCTTTTACTAATATATTTTTTCTTTATCTTTACATACGACTTCCACAAAAACGGTAGTATTGATAATGCACCATACATTAAAACATTTTTAAGTGTTATGTATCCGAAGCGGGCAGGGAATCGAACCCTGCATGACTCTACAAGCGTTGCGTACGTTTGAGACCGCTCCACCTCAAACCCTTTGCAGGTACCGGCTGACCGAGTCTTATCCGGCTATCTTTAAGCGTCTACCCCTTCCGCCACCGCTTCGTTTGTGGAGCGGGCAACGGGATTCGGACCCGTAATTTCCTGCTTGGAAGGCAGGTGTGTTGACCAGTTACACTATACCCGCAAGATGACAGAGACGTGAGAGTGTGGACCACTATGTCGGTGAGTTAACAACAGATTAGCAAACTGCTCCCTCACCTTTCGTTACACGTCTCTCTATACTGGCAGGGATGACAGGACTCGAACCTGCAACCTTCGGTTTTGGAGACCGCTATTCTACCAATTGAACTACACCCCTATTATCTCAATATCATTTTGAAAACTTATTTGCTATTGAAGATGCGGCATAAGATTCAGGTTTTGTTTTACAATCAAAGCCGCATGCTCTAACCCATGCACTGATCTCTTGAATAACTTGTGAGGAGGGGCCGTTAGGCCCAGCGTCTATATGGATCTCTATTTCATAGCCAAAACCTTCGTCCTGAAACTTTTTTATTAATCTCATCGCTAAATCCAGGCTTATATTGGTTTCATAGAATAGTTTTTGGCGTACATTAGTGATCTTCTCCACTTTTTTCTCATCAATAAAGAAAATACCGCCTTTTCCTACTCTGTGAACCGCAACTACAATTATTGTTTTAGTTAAGTCAAAATTTTGGCTGTCGGTACCTACAGATATATGATATTTATCATCAGGGTTTTTTCTTGTAAAATCTTTAATAAGGCTAAACATTTGGTCAAAAGTTACTTCTCCGTGCGTTATGCTGTACATAAAAACCCTCCATTCTCTTGTTTAGCTTTCGACTTACACTTCCTATATCATATCTTGCGTCTCTTATACACAGGTTGCAACTGTAATGGATAAGTAATTTCAGACAGGCATTAAACTTGCAACTCACATGTCTATACAGATTTCAATAGCTAGCGTCTACAACCGTTGACTCTGCTACCATTGGTGCCCCAAAAGTGCGAACCTGCCTTTTACATTACATTAAAAGCCTATGTGAGTTGTGCTGACGGCCTTTGTGTCAGCAGTTTCAGGTGGTGCGAAACTCCCAAGGCTTTATCCACCACTTTGGCTTCGCACCACACTACCTTATCGAGTGCTATGAAAGCCTCGATTTAAGGACTCCAAGTAGCCCTGAAAAATGGAGCTGGATAGGGGACTCGAACCCGCTAACCTTTCGCTTACAAGGCGATTGCTCTACCAATTGAGCTAATCCAGCATATAGGGAAAAGGGTGCAACCATATCTAATAAGTTTTTGAAGATTAACTAGTAAAACCAACTAAAAAATACAGTAAAGATCGCTATTATGGCTGGTACTATCCCCTTGATGTGCTTCAATAAAACGTATTAAGCTCGATGCTATTTCAAAGCGGAGTAGATAATAGTAGTTATGAGAACAATAGTAAATACAATCATAAAAACTTTGTTAAAAGGATCTGGTTCTAATTCTGTATCCTGAATTAACTTCGCATTAGGATGCATTTTAGCATATATCGTTTCTGGCTTTCTATACACTTTCTTTACTCTTCCAACTATGTTTCGTTCTTCAAGCATTACCTTGCAACCATCTTTACTAGAACCTCTAGATATAATTTTATGAATACGTCCAGTATGCACTGTCCCGTATTTGTCTATAATATCTACACGGGTACCGACCTCAAGCTCGCTTGATACTCTTCCATCCATAGCGAATCTGTAGAAAAAATCACTATGGTTTTCGATTAAATGCTTTATACCCTTTTCTTTTACTTGTTGTTTAAAATATTTTTGTATATCCTTTTTGTGAGTCCAAAGCCAATCAAAAAGCAAAGGATCAGGTCTGATTATTGCATGAGGCAATTCTCTTTGGAGAAGGATTATGCAGTTATTTAGATACTTCCAGTTAGCTTCTGGAATATAATATTTAAAATGACTCTCTCCGGTTATTAATACAAAATTTAAGCCAATCGATGGAGTTTTTAAATAAGCGGAGCAATCAAAGGTGCCTATAATAAAGTTTTTTGGAATATAAACATCTCTAATCTGAATCCAGTTTTTAGAGACCTTTAAGTCTCCTCTTGGAAAACCAGGAACAGTGCGGAACTGCTCGTTGGCAAGGGATTGGCTTCCAATTCCTTTAGACTGCAGGCATTTGGTAACAAATTTAATTTTAAGTTCCTCCTTTCCGTGGTTATAATCTGACACAAAAAGAGATATATTTTAATATACGGACAGGAGAGATTAGCTTCCAGTTTGCTACAGAGTTAAGTTGATATATAGGGAGCAGAAAATCTTTCCTGTTCTTTGTGTTAATAAATGGTCGGAGTGGCAGGACTCGAACCTGCGTCTTCGTGATCCCAAATCACGCCGTCTCCCATCTGACATACACCCCGATTTTATGGTCTTAAGTTAGTTTTTTGTAACACTTTCTATTCTTCAGGAAAGAGCAACTTTATTTCTTTAGCCATTTTTTTATAAATATCCGTATGTTCAGGATGAGGCACTATAGATTCTGGAAACCAGAACTTAAACACTTCGTATATATAATCAGCCAGCTCTTTTTCAGTAAGCACAAAAGCTCTGTTAGCAATTTCAATAACTTCAGGCTGATATTCATCGCTTGATGCCCAAGAGATCCCTACTGGATCATACTTGTCTACTATTTTATAGATTTCATCGTAACATCTAGGCCTAGCCATAAATATTCCTCCTAACTTATTGGTGGACAGGGCAGGGTTCAAACCTGGTACCTTCTGCTTTTCAGGCAGACACTCTGCCAAATGAGTTACCTGTCCAAAGTAGTGGACCGAGGTATGATTTTATAATATAACAAGTTATCTCAAATTTCAAATTATACCGTATGATACAAAATATACTACGGAAGATAAAAAAACCGCCTTTTTCTAAAGACGGAGTGATGACACTGGTATTGTTTGAAAAATTAGTTTATACAAAACCGCTTTTAGCATCAGCCGACACTAAAGGCAATATGTAAATATCGCTTATAGTATCAGCTCTGTTTCTTTATATTTATTTTAGAAAACGTTCCTTTTTTATAAAACAATAGATTTTGAGAAGAAGAGGGGATACCTTGTCCGAAAAAACAAGATTCCAGTCTAAATCATTCGTTTTTGTAGTATCTAAACATAACTTTAAATCTTTCACGGCTGCACCCCATTCTTAAAAAAATTGATGAGACAATAATATCACATTATACCGTAATATGCAATATATTCCTTATCATAACAAACAATTATGTAAAATTTACTGTAAGATGTGGATTCGATACTATTATACAGGATACAGCTTGACGTTTTGGTTAAAATATGATACTTTTGTATTACTGTAATACATACAAGGAAGGCGATAAGCAATTTAAACGATAAAGAATAGGGATGTGAGCTGAATGGTTGCCTTAAATGATGTTTTTAAAGATGCCACAATAATCAAAATCAGCGAAAATAAAAAAACTAGAAAGTTTAGGTGTTTTCAAGTAGGAATAGATCCTATTGGTAAGTACAGAAAAATAGTAACACCGCAAGGAGTAGTCGAAAAAGTCTACCACCTTAAAGCTGAAACCGTTAAAGAATTGCTAACTGATCGTTATAACAGATTGCATCAATATCGCCGAGAAGGAGACAGCGTTGTTGTGTATTACAATAAAGACACCAAAGATATTGCCGTTTTAGCTGTTAAACCGAATGACGATTTATCTACTTATCCGTTCAACTTAAAAGACGCCTTTGTAGTTACCCAAAAAATGCTTGACGAGGATAGAGTCACACCCAGGAAGGGAATCGTGTCAATATCAAAAGAAAATCTTGAAAAACTCCAAGAAGAGGGGTTTTTATCAGAAGAGGCTGTTTATGTGCTTCTCTATAATAAAAATAACGTAGGCTTTTATCTATAGAAGAGGTGTTATTATGAGAGTGGATTATACAGAAAAAGAACTTAAAATGATAAACACCTTACTTGATAATATGACTAAAATTAATTCATTGGAAAGTAGAACAATTAAAGACATGGATAAAACAACCATCGTTGAAATAGGAAGTAATGCAGAGGAAAAGTTGTTTCTCTTAAATGTATTGCTTGATGATATTATTAAAGAAGAAGGTTTGCAAACAGCTAATACATCAACGCTAAATCTAAATGAAAATGCTAGCAGCTTGGTTGAAACCTTAAACAGAATATTGCTCGAAAAGGAGCTCGTATATACTGTAAATATTCCATCTATTCCAGGTGTAAAAATTCCTTGCTCAAACCTGTTTGAAGCAAAGAGGGTTGCGAAGGAATTGAAGTTTGATGCAAATGTTTTATATAATGATCAGGTTGTTATTTAAAGGCCAAAAGGCCTTTTTTTATGCCTATATATAGTCGTTGGTAATAAAAAATACACAATATATAGAGAAATATTTGACAAACGTAACATATGTAGTGTATAGTAAAATCAAGAGGTGATAAAATGTTAAAATTAGAGAAGTGGATATTAGAAAATAAATATAGAAAATTAGGTATGGAAGCTGCTATAGGACTGTCCATTTTTAATATAGCTATAGTTTTAGCGATACAAGAAGCAAAATTAAGTGTTCCAGGCTTGTTAAAGATAAACATACTACTTATACTTGCGGGGATTTTCTTTTTAGAGGTGAGGCCCCGTCGATAGGAGGTGGAGAGTTATGAATCAACGTCCTCTTTTTGATATTATTAAAAACCAAGACTTTTCGCAGAAGGAGTTAGAGAGACAAAAACAAAAAATATTAACTTCAGACAGACTTTACGAGGAAAAGAAAAAAGAGGTTATTAATGATTTAGAAGCTCTATTTAAAATAACGCAGTGCAAATATCAATTAAGCAACTTGTTAGAGAATGAAAACATTTTTAACATTGTGAGATTTCTTGAGAAAAGCTATTACAACCAAGAAGAGCTTTTGCGAATGACCAATAATGTGTTGAGATTTATGTTCGTTCCACTTTATTATAAAGATGATGAGAATTATGCACCACAGATTCCACAAGAGTTTTGGTCAACACCGCTTGGGAAAATCATTATTTCTTGTCTCTCTGCTAATGATGATATATTATTATCTTCGACAGAAGCTGGTTTGATTCTGAATTACAAAAGACAAAACATGAGTGTTTTAGCGAACGAAGGAAAGATTCCTTACAAGAGAGTTGGAGGAAATCTGGTGTTCAGGCTTTTAGATGTTTTAACGTATAAAGAAAAAATGAGAAAAAGGCAAGAAGAAAACTAGGCTTATAGCAAATAGAGAATGGGGGTGTACTATATGAAAGAATTTATTCTTAACAATTGGGTTGCAATAGTTATGACAGCATTGATCTTTTTTACTGCTTTAATAATCCTTATACAGGTTCGAAAGATGCAGGCACGAAAAAAAGAAATGAAAACTGCTGCAATGATAGATCAGATGAGTATGCGCAGAGCGTCTATTGATACCACATATTTAGAAAGAGAGTTTTTTCAAATCATTGAAAGATTGATATATAGTTTTTATTCGCAACAACCACAAATCATCCCTGGGGAAAATATGACATCAGAGTTGTATATGGACTGGTATAATCGCTTAAAGAGAGAATATGATTTAAAGATTAAAAAGAATATATATGATTTTAAAATGGTAAATGCAAGAGTTGTTAAACAAGACAACTCCTCGATGTATGGTGTTTCTAGAATTGAGGTAGAGGCAGAATTTAAGGTAAGTTATCATTATTCACATGTTACGCTAGAGCAGAATATAACAAAAGAATTCAGGCACTTGTTTACATTTTTAAACACAAACGATTCTTGGCTTTTAGAAAAAGTGTCTAAAGAAGATGATGTAAAAAAACAAATTGAAGAAATAAGGTAATAAAAAGGATCGGTAGTATGTGGCAAAAAAGACACGGGAAGGGTAAAGGTTTTAGAGTAAGAATTTATTTCCACAGAGGAAAAGAGGAAAATTGGGAACTGGAGGAAAAAGCCAAAGAGTTAGGTTTTAGAGCTCCAGAGGAAGTGGCTTATCTAGGATATGAGATAGGAATGGATGTAGAAGTGAGTGAGAATGGTAGGCATAAGGTGTTAACCATTCAGGGCGTAGATGTTTCAGATAAAAACATATATATATAACAATACGAAGCGTAGAGGAAACAAATAGGTGTAGCGTTGCTGCACCTATTTTACTTTCTTCTTGAAATTACCAAGAAAGACTTGATAGCTTTATCGTATAAAGTTAGAAAGGAGTTGAAAAAGATGATGCAGGAGGCGAAACTAGTCATAGAAAAGATAAAAGCAGAAGAGTATGAGCATTTGATAAAACACGGCATAGACCCCTTGGTTGCAAAAATTCTCTACAGGAGAGGGATAAGTAGTGTTGAGGAAGCGAAGACTTTTTTAGAGGCGTGTGTTTTGCATGATCCAGGGGAAATAAAAAACATAGAGAAGGTTTATAAAATTATTGATGAAGTAATATCAAAAAGAGAAAAAGTCTACATTTTTGGGGATTATGATGTGGATGGTATAACAGCCACAGCTATTATGTATAACACCCTCAAGGAGTTGGGTGCAGATGTATATTATAGACTACCAGATCGATTAACAGAAGGTTATGGTATGACAACCACGGCAGTAAAAGAACTTCATGAAAAAGGGTGTAGCTTAATCATTACAGTAGATAATGGAATAAGCTGTCATGAGGAAATAGCGTTTGCAAAAGAACTCGGCATGAAAGTAATCATTATTGATCACCATACTCCTTCGGAAACTTTACCAAATGCAGATGCAATAGTAGATTTGCATGTAAAGGGTGAAACGTATCCCTATGTTGACCTAGCTGGTTGCGGTGTAGCCTTTAAGGTGTCTTGTTATTTATACGACCAATTTGGGTTTGGGGCGGAAGAAGGATATAAAAACATTGATCTTGCAGCTATCGGAACTGTTGCGGATGTAATGCCGCTTACGGGTGAAAACAGAACTATTGTTAAAGAAGGTTTGAAGCTTATAAACAGCCCTGAATATGACCGTATAGGGATAATATCCTTAATGAACGTTTTCGAGATCGAGATTGGAACATTAACATCAATGGATATAGGTTTTAAGCTAGGTCCAGCATTGAATGCACCAGGAAGGCTCCTTGAAGAGGGGGCAGATCAGGCGTTGGAGTTGTTGTTATGCGATGAAGAAGACGAAGCAATCAATATCGCCATGGATTTAAAGGAAGTAAACGAAAAGCGAAAGACTGTCACTCAAGAATGCTTGATGTATGCAGAGAAACACATTGAAGAGGAGAATCTATTAAAAGACAAAGTTCTGGTTCTCTTTATTCCGCACATCCCAGAAGGGGTGGCGGGCCTGGTATCCGGTAAGTTGACAGAGAAGTATCACAGGCCCTCGATAGTGTTTTCAGAAGGCGTCGAGTTTTATAAAGCAAGCGGGCGAAGCATAGAATCTTTTAACCTCTATGAAGCTTTGCGCTCATGTCATGACCTGTTTGTAAGTTATGGAGGTCATGCACAAGCAGCAGGGATGTCAATGATAAAAGATGAGAAAAAACTCAAAGAACTGCGGACTCGAATAAACCAATATGCCGATAAGACCATTAAGAAGGAAGATTTGCAGAAAACTATCTATGTTGATGAGACTTTAAAGGCGGAAGACATAAACTTTTCATTAATTGAAAAACTTTCCGCCATGGAACCATTTGGACATATGAACCCAAAGCCAATTTTCTATGTAAAAGGTTACAAAACAGTTAAGAAGAATCGAGATGGTCAGTGGCTCCCATATCTTTATATGGGAGAGCATAATAACCATCTAAAGCTCTACGGAGAAAGCGGGGATGTGGTTGGGTTTGATATGGTTTCTAAATACGAAGCAGCTGGACGACCCAAACAACTAGATCTTGTATTTACGTTGGGGGTTAATAACTTTATGGGAAGGCAATTTTTACAACTGGAGATGATTGACTTTAAACCAGCGCAGATTGAAGAAGACACGCATACAGATTTGATGAAAGCTTTATCTAACGCTTTAGAAGAAATCAATTTAGTAGGATAGCGCATTTTTTAAAAGAGATCTCGAAGTAGATCTCTTTTTTTGTCTATAAAAAAACTTGATATTAAGGAATATCTTTAACTATTCTTTATTCATAACAACAATCAATAACTTCAATTAAAAGATGACAAAGGAGGAATTTTATGAGCTTCGAAAATCCTAGGCAAATTGTTAAGTATCAAACCCAGGATAAAGTATTAGAGTTCAACGATCAATTAGCGATGGCTCCGGTCGAGTTTGCTGGGAATCTTCATGCGAGATATTCCAAAATTCATATTGTAATTGTAGACACTTCTAAAGGAAAAGGGCAG
>ERZ773359.4660-NODE-4660-length-13991-cov-54.454793_pt1 | contig 13991 bp, 7 predicted proteins | sample MGYA00374955_ERZ773359 | MGnify/ENA primary metagenome ERZ773359 (study PRJEB29098, sample SAMN04486028) | biogas fermenter metagenome | study: EMG produced TPA metagenomics assembly of the Biogas fermentation microbial communities from Germany - Plant 4 DNA1... | reverse complement strand
GGGTACCCAATAATGGCATAGTTCCTCAATACTATGTAGAAAACAGCCATGAGCCCATAATCCCGCGTGAAATCTTTATGCAGGTTCAGGAACAGCTTGTCAAAAGAAGATGTGTGCATATAAGTAAGAATGGAAAGAAGAGAAACTATAGCAATAATCATCCTTTATCACAGATGGTTTTCTGCGGCAACTGTCATGAAATATTCCGCAGGGTTCATTGGAATAACCGAGGGAAGAAATCAATCGTATGGAGGTGCGTCAGCAGATTGGAAAACACCGGTTTGTTTTGTACCGCTTCCACTATACTTGAAGATACGCTAAAAGAGAAAATTGTAGAAGCCATCAATGTAGCAGTCAGCGGAAAAAACTCTTTTCTGGCTATACTGAAAAAGAATATTGAAACCGTATTAAGCGAGGATTTGGATGAAAGTACAGCAGATATTGATAAAAGGCTGGAAGAACTCCAAACCGAGTTGATCCAAAAGGCAAATTCAAAGGAAGCATACGATAATATTGTCAATGAGATTTACCGACTACGTGATCTAAGGCAAGAAACACTTTCAAGAAACGCTCTTCGCCAAGATAAGAGGGATCGGATTGCTGAGATGACGGACTTTCTTAACACGCAAACAGGTGATATTACGGAGTTTGATGATAAACTGATTAGAAAACTGGTTGAAAAAGCGGTTGTATATGATGACAGGTTAGAGGTGGAGTTTAAGTCTGGGTTGGAAATAGAAGTAAACCTATAGCTTGTAATCATGTTGAGTGTGTGGTATTGATAACAAGAGTGGTAGAGTGAGGCTTTTTAAAACCATATCGGCTTTTACCCTACTCCCAGCGGTATTACTACATTCGATGAAGAGTTGGCTCCATATAAACGAGCAAAAGGCTCTGTCAACTTTCCATTGGATAAACCCATACTATATGACCTAATAGACAAGATTGTCAGGTTTCGTGTGGTGGAAAATTTACAAAAGGTAAATCTCAAGGATTACGTAAACTTTGAGATTTTTTAATAATTTATTGTAAGATTATTAAATCCCGTGCGTCTTATAGATAGGAGGTGAAAAAGTGACAGAGCTTGAGGAGATTTATAATAACTATTTTAAGGATGTTTACTTCTTCATATATAGTCTAGCAAAAGATAAACATATAGCAGAAGATTTGACATCTGAAACATTTATAAAAGCGATAAAGTCCATTGAAAGCTTTAAAGGAAATTGTGATATCAAGGTGTGGCTATTTCAAATAGCCAAAAACTCATATTATTCATATATAAGAAAACATAAGAATTTGATAGACCTAGACTCAGTGCCTGAAGAAAAAGATGATTTTGATATAGAAAAATCGGTAATTTCAACTGAAGAGTCGATGAAAACTCATGAAATTCTCCATAACTTAGCTGAGCCATATAAGGAAGTGTTTTCTTTGCGAGTTTTTGGAGAGTTGAGTTTTAGGCAGATTGGCAGTTTGTTTGGAAAAACAGATAATTGGGCTTGTGTCACTTTTCACAGAGCTAGAAATAAGATTAGAGAAGAAATGAGGGATGATTGATGAAAGTCACTTGTAATGTTATTAAAGATGTGTTGCCTCTATATTTAGAAAAGATGCTTAGTGATGACTCATGTATTATGGTTGAAGAACATATTGAGCAGTGTCAGGAATGCATGAATTATCTTAATGAGATGCGTAATTTTAATGAAATGCCAGTAGATAGGAATACCTCTCCTTTACTAAAGATAAAATCAACATTACGCAAAAAGAAAATTCAGACGGCAATATTCTCAATGATGTTTTCAATCTTGCTTTTTGTTATAACAATTGCTTTCTTGACCGCGCCAGAGTATATGCCATATAGCGAAAGAAGTGTAATAATAAATGAGCTTGGTAATGGGTCAGTGCTCGCTCAATTTGAGGATACCGTATATGGATATGACATCCATAGATATCCGACAGATGACAACACTGGTTATGTCTATCACATTACTACATGGAATAGCGTATGGAATAGAAATATAAAAAAATCTAATACAAATAATACTATTTTAAATCCAAATGGTGAAAATGTTTTTTCTGTATATTATTACCAGACAGATGGAAGTGAAGATATATTGATGTATGGTAAAGATATAAATCCAAACGGCGGGATTATTACATTACCAAGACTATTCTTATCTTATTACGCACTTATTGCCATAGTATTTGCTGCAACTTGTGGATTAATTATGCTTATATTGTATCGTAATAAAAAAGTGCTTAATTTTACAATGAAAGTTTTCTTTTTACCGGTATCCTACCTATTAGGTCATTTGATTATTAAAGGATTTACAACTTCATCATATACTGCGACACGGGATTTTTATGCTATCTTGTTAGTTATGATTCCGTTATATATTGCTTTTCTAATGGCTGTAAACTTAATTAGACAGAATAAAAATAAAAAACATGAGGGTCGTTAAGTATGATCCCTTTTGGGATAGATTTTACTAATAGGTTAAAATAAAAGATATCTTTTATACGAACAAATATGTTTTTATTGGCGATATTGGCTGTGGATATGTTCCCGCATACCTCGAATGAAAAAGTACGGTGGATATATTTCCGATAACAGGCGGGTCGAAAGACATCAATGCTGTCCTCTCGTGCCATGTTGAGTGTGTTGTCTTGATGTCTAGAAAGTAGTAATACTACATAAAAATTCATATATATAAAAGGGTTTTCTTACATTGAGTAAATCTAGCAGTTATAAAACTAGAAATACCATTGTTAGAAAACCCTTTTTTATTGCATATGGGAACATATCAATTGATTTAAAAATAATAGAGTTGAGTTGACGGTTTAAATAACATTAATATTTTGAGGGGTTGAGTTGACAGAATAGATGTAACATTGGGAATACAATTAAATTAAGTAATGGAAAAAGGTAGTATTCCAAAAATGTTAATAAATCTGAATTGATGATAGAGAAGGTATAGGCTAAAATAGCTAAGTTAAAGGCCTTTAAAGTGAATGTGTAGGTATGTTTTTATTCCTTTAAACGATAAGTTTAGGGGAGTTTTTTAGCGGGTCTGTTGTGTACGCAATATTCTTGAAATTTTATTTAGCCTTGACAAGAATAATGGCAAAATGTATAATAAGAGCCAAATAGTGTACAATATTATTAAGAAATTCTATAAGAAATATATAAGGTTTTTTTAGACAATTATAATACTTTTATAATAAATTTAAAGGGAAGGTGTATATTATGTTTAATGACAATTTTACTAGGTACAGTTCAAGGGAAGATATGATTATTGAAAAATGGATTAACGGTACAGAATGGTTAGTTAATGAAGTTATAAGATTTGAACCTGATAATACTGGATTCCATGATTATAGGGTTTGGTTGAAAGATGGAAGCACATTTACTGTGGAAGTAAAAGAAGAAGAATATTATTGGTATAACAGGACTGGAAATATAGGCTTAGACTTTATTTCAGCTTTCCATTTTAGAAGTAGAGAAAGAGAAAGATACTGGAAGTATGATAATAATTATTGGGTTCCTACTAATAAGATCGCTGGTTTTTTAGCGAATGATATTGATGTATTAAAATGGGGAAAACTAAGGACTTGTGATGCAAATGTTCAACTTTTTTATGTAGAAGATAAAGGTAGAACAATTTTAATGATACCTTATAGTAATTATAAGCTACAAAATGAAGGGTTTATAGACTATATAAAAAGTAAATACAGATTAAGAATTAATAAAAAGTCAGATTATGGACTTAATGATGATTGGGAATCGGCTGCATTTTTTGTTAAACCAGAAGACCAATTTTTAATGAAATGTAGGATAGATTCTCTAGATGATTTAATAGATTGCATAAAGGGTGAATGATATGAATACAACACTTGCTATGTCAATTCCTACTGATACATATTTAAAAATTGAGAAATTTAGAGAGGAAAATAATTTTTCAACAAAAGCTAAAGTTGTTAGATATATTTTAGACCTTAGGAATGAAATTAATATTGAAGATTATGATGCGGAGTATAGTTCACTGGATGCAGTGAACTTCTCCATTCAAATTAGTAAAAAAGAGAAAGATGAACTAATTGAAAATGCTAAGAATTACAATATGAGTTTATCTCAGTATATTAGAAATATATTAATGAGTTATTCTTACAAAATAATGAATTTAGAAGGAAGTGGAAATGTGCTAGGAAGCAGAGAAAAGAAATTTTATAGTGTGCTTCAAGACTTATTTATTGGGGTACAAACTGAAGGTGAATCAGGATATACAAATTTAATGAATATGAAAAATGCCTACTTTGAAGATATTAAAGGTCATTTAACTAAGGATATTGATAAAGCACTAATTGAGTTTCCGGATTTTAGAGAAGAATTATTTGATAATTTATTTACATTTTTTTCAAGATATTTTAATGAAAACGGATCATTGTATTTTGCTAATACTCCATATCATCAGGAAGTATATATGTTAGATGAAAAGGAAGTAAACACAACTGAATCTGTGGAAATAAAGTATATTAACAATAAGAATAATACAAATAAGCAATTGGCATTTAATAGAGTTTATACGGATAATGATGATGTAATGCTTTTTTGGAAAACTAATATGCTATATTATGTTAAAACAGATAATATTTTTAAGAATATAAAGGTTAAAGTTGACGGATTTAACTTTTATGTCAATGCAAGTAAAATAGAAAATAAACAAAATAACGAAAAAAAACAAGTAATTTTTAATTTTGAAGGTATAAAAAATATTGGGAATGAAAAGGTAATTGAATTAAATGCAGTTTATTCAACACATGGTAGAGTTACTAAGGAAGATGAAATAATTAAAAACATAAGAAATACTGGGATTGAAGGTGTGAATGAGTTAGTATTAAAAAAAGTATTTTCTGCATTTAATAAGCAGTCAACTGTAGATTATTTCATTAATAAAAATGCAAAACAATTTTTAGAAGAACAATTAGATTTGTTTATCTATCAATATTTGTTTAAAGATGAAAGAGATGATTTTAAGTTTAGTCATAAGAGATTAAGGCAAATACAAGCAATTAGAAGTATAGCATTAAAAATAATTACTTTTATATCGCAATTTGAAGATGAACTTGTTAAAATTTGGAACAAACCTAAGTTTGTGAAAAATAGTAATTATGTAATTACAGTTGATAAATTATCAGATGATATAGTTGATAGTATTATTAATCATAGTTACTTATCTAAGCAGATAGAAGAATGGAAAGTGTTAGGATTAGTAGATGATAAATTTAAGAGAGATGATATTAAGAATGAAAAGTATAAGTATTTACCAATAGATACTAAACATTTTAAGGATTTAGAACAGTCAATACTAACACTATTTGATAATATAGATGAAGAATTAGATGGGTGGTTTATCCATAGTGAAAACTATCAAGCTTTAAATGGGTTAAAAAACAAGTTTAATAAATCTATAGACTTAATTTATATAGATCCTCCTTATAATACTGGATCAGATGGATTTTTATATACGGATAAATTTAAGCACTCAACCTGGTTAACCATGATGGAGAATAGACTGGAATTATCTAAGGAGACTTTAAAAGATGATGGTATTATTCTTACTAGTTTGGGGGATTTAGACCCTCAAACAGGGGAAAGTTATAGATTACAAATGCTAATGAGTAGTATTTTTCCCGTTAGATTGGGTACTTTGATTTGGAAAAAAAGGGGGGGAATAGGTAGTTTTTCTGAAAAATATTTAACTGAGAATCATGAGTATATATTTGTTTACGGAAATAAAAATGGATTTTTATATGAGAATATTGTAGATGCTGCTATGTTGAGAGAATATAAATATGTAGATGAAAAAGGGAAATATAAATGGAATGGTATTTTAGGACCTTCTCAACAAACAAGGCAAAGAAGACCAAATTTATATTATGGAGTATTATATGATATAGATAATGATAAAATATTTGGTTTTAGACACGATGGTAAGGATATTATTTTTGATGAAAAACATAGTGATAATTATGTGGAAATAATTACTCCTGGAGACAGCACATGGTTATTTGGAATGGATGCTTTTGAGAATCACTATAAAAATGGAATAATAAGAGTATTTGAAAAGGCAGGTAAGTATGAACCTAACATAAAAAGATATTTATATAATGATGATGGGACAGTAAATGGTAAAATTTTGAAAAGTCATTTAGTTGATAATAAAATTAAAATAGGTGGAAACTCAGAGGGAACTACTTTAATAAAGAATATGTTTTATCCGGAGGATTATAGCGATCTTAAACCAAAACCTTTATCTTTGTTAGAATTTTTGATTGAGAGAAGGACTATTGGAAAAGGAGAAATAGTTTTAGATTATTTTGCTGGTTCTGGTACTACAGCACATGCGATTATTAACTTGAATAGAAAAGATAGTGGTAAGAGGAAGTATATATGCGTAGAAATGGCAGATTATGCAATGAACATATGCATTCCTAGAATCAAGAAGGCGATATTCAGTAGCGAATGGGATAAAGGAAAGCCTAAGAAAAACAATGGAATATCACACTTTATGAAGTATTTTGAATTAGAACAATATGAAGAAACACTAATGAAGAGTAAATATAAAGATGAAGGTTATCTATTAACTAATATAGATGATTCTCCATATGAACAATATATATTCATGAGAGATGATAAACTATCGTATTGTATTGATACTAGCAAAATTAATGAAAGTAATGATTTAAAAATTAATGAAAATGATATATCTGTAGATTTGGGAAAACTGTATAAAAATATTGATATAGCAGAAAGTTTATCTCTTCTATATGGGAAAAAGATAAAGAGTATTAAAGATGGAATAGTGAAGTTTTCTGATGGTTCAATAGAAAGAATAGATGAGGTTAAATATAATAGTATTAAACCTTTAATTTGGTGGTGATAACTATGAATATTGCACTATTACAAGAAATAATTGAAAAAGGATATATATATGAAGAATTACCTGATAAATGGAAGTTAAACAAGATAGTATCTTTTTCTGAAAAAAAGAATCTATTTCCTTACCAATTAGAGGCATTGAAATTGGCGATTAGTTGCTTATTTATGTATTATGAAGAGTTAAAAGATTATATGCCCGATGAGGAATTATATATTAATGAAATTAGGAAGAAAAAGCTTTATGATAGATATCTAAATGCTGGTAGAATCAACAAGGATGATCTTGATATTAGGAATCTCAAAAGTAATGACTATTTAATTGAGATTTATGAAGACTATTTCGATTTAGATGATAATAGAATAAGCTTTGGGAATTTAATTAATAGAATGTCATTCTGGATGGCTACAGGTAGTGGTAAAAGCATTTTAATAATTAAATTAATGGTCTTGTTAGATTATTTGATGGGTAATGAGGAAATACCTAATAATGATATACTGTTCTTAGCACCAAGTGATGATATCATAGACCAGTTAAAAGCATTAGTACAAGAATTCAATGAGTATCATTTAAATAATAGGAAAATTGAACTGATTAATTTAAAAGAATTTGATAAAAGTAAACATAATAGGAATAAAAACATTCAACAGAAAATTGATTTCGGCAACATAAGGGTATTTTATTATCGTTCTGATAACTTTAGGGATTTTGGCATTGATGGAGATAAAGATGCAGTTATTAATTATAGAAATTATGAGAACGATGGGAAGTGGTACATTTTATTAGATGAGGCACATAAAGGAGGAAAGGAAAGTTCCAGACAACAAGCGTATTTTTCCATAATGGCCAGAAATGGGTTTTTATTCAATTTTTCTGCATCTTTTACAGATAAATCAGATGTTATAACTACAATTTATGATTTTAAATTGAAAAACTTTATAATGGCTGGTTACGGAAAAAATGTTTATATATCTAAATATGATTATGAATCTTTTAAAGACAATGAAAGTGATTTTTCTGATGAGGAGAAAAAAAAGATTGTATTAAAGTCGTTGATAACTCTTTGTATGTTAAAAAAGCATGCAGAAAAGATTAGGGAAGTTGATAAAGTGTTTTATCATAGTCCTCTAATGATGACATTAGTAGATTCGGTTAATGCGGCTGATTCGGACTTAGAGTTATTCTTTAGAGAATTAGAGAATATAGCTAATAGAAATTATGATAATGATCTATTTTCACAAGCTAAGAATGAGTTATTACACGAGTTTAATACGAAAGAATTATTTGATATTGGAGAAGAGAAACTTGAAATTAAAAAGGATATTTTGCGAAGTGTTACATCAGATGATTTATTAAAATATATTTTCAATTCAGATTCTAAATTGGGTGGGAAGTTAGAAGTTATTGTATCATCCGATAATAAAGAATTAGCATTTAGATTGAAAAGTTCATCTCTAACTTCTTCTCCGTTTGCATTAATTAAAATTGGTGATGTGAGTACCTGGATAAAGGAAAAATTGCAAGGATATCATTTTGTTGAAACATATGAAGATAAAAACTACTTTAAGAATTTAGATAGAAGTGATGATATTAATATATTGATGGGTTCAAGAGCCTTTTATGAAGGCTGGGACTCTAAGAGGCCTAATGTATTGAATTATATTAACATAGGAACTTCATCAAGTGCAGTTAAATATATAACACAATCTTTAGGTAGGGGTGTTAGAATTGAGCCTATTCCGAATGAAAGAGTTAGATTAAAAAACATTTTAAAAAGGCCAGATATTTATATTCCGACCAAATTAAAGGAAAAACTTAAATCTATTGAGGAATATGTTTCACCTTTAGAAACTCTATTTGTATTTGGTACAAATAAAAATGCGATTAAACAGGTAATTAATTTTGATGTAGATGAAGAGGCTGAAACGGTAGATTTAAAATTGACAAAAACTAATGATGATAAAATGTTAATTATACCTACATTTACCTTAGATAAGTATAAGGTTGATAAAATTCCAAGGTTTAAGATTGGATATGAAACATTTAAATATTTGTATGAATATGTTCAATCTATGCCAGTTAATGTTTTGATATTGAAGTATAATGGAAATCCTTTGGAAATAAGATTGGTAAATGATTTTGTAAATAACGCTTATGAGAATATAATTATTAATAAAAAAGTTGACAAAATATTTGAAATTCATGAGGATTATTATTATCAATACAAAGATATACCTAGATTGTATAGAAGACTAATTGAACATATGAAATTTAGAGAAAAAATATTTGATAAATTTGTGGAAGTTGATGGACATATTAATCATTTTGCGTCTATTAAAGTTAGTGAATCACAATATAATGATATTTTAAAGAAGGTAAAAGAAGTTTTTCCAAGAAAGAAGAAGAAAGAGCTTGATTTAGCTAAATTCCTTGAAGACGTAAAATCAGAAAAGTTATCTCAAACTGAAGCTTTAAAGATAATGAATGAATTGCAACAAAAATCTATACAGCAAGATGAAGTAAGTTTTGATGATAGTAATATAATAATTAAATATATGAAAGAACATTATTATAATCCTGTTATATATTCTAATAAAGAAGATATTGATTATATTAGAGGTATTATTAATGTTACAAGTGAAGTAGACTTTATAAAATTATTAGATAGTTTTGTAAAAAATAAAGAAAAAGAGATTAATGAAAAGTACGATTGGTGGAAATTTAGTTTTTTAAATGAACATAAAGACACAGTCCATATTCCATACTTTGATTTAAATGATAATCAGAGATTTAGACCAGATTATATATTTTGGTTCTGTAAAGGGGATAATTATAGAATTGTATTTGTAGACCCAAAGTCGTCTAGGGAATCGAAGTGGGTAGCTAAGGCTGAAGGTTTTAGAAAACTATTCGAAGGTAAGGTGTTTGAATATGGAGATTTTAAGGTGACTATTGACCTTAAGATGTTTGGAAAAGCAGAATATGAGGCTGGCTTGTATAATGATTACTGGACCACCAATATAGATAAAATATTTGGAATCTATACAAAAAACGAGTAGAGAAAAAATGAGTATAAGTATTATAATAAAATATCCATACTTCAAAATGAAGTATGGATGTTTTATTATATAGATACCGCATTTTTCATTTCATACTTAGAAGTGTTTTCAATATAATTAGTTATGATAAGATGTTTATTTTTAGTTTTACTTTTTGCATTATGACTATAATTTACAGTATAATCATCTATTATGTAATCATTAAATAAAGTTTTTATATATTTATCCCCTTTTACAACTAACATGACTTTAGATTTACAATTTCTCATATAATTATATATATATTCGTAAATTTCTATAAAATCTTGTTCGGCAGTATACATGGAATCACAATTAAGATATGGCGGATCTAGAAAAATGAAAGCATCAGAGCAATATTTATACTCTTCTAATATATAAGCAAAATCCTTATTTAATATGGATGCATGCTCTAAATGTTCCGAATAGCTTTTATCGATTGATAGATAGCTTGGTTTTTTATAATTTCCCCATGTATTATTATAATCTCCGCTTTTGTTAACTCGCCATTTTCCACTAAATGAAGTTTTATTAAGATAGTAAAAAATAGCTGCTTGTTCAACATTATTATTAAACTCATTGTTATTAAGAATATTTACCAACTTATCAAAGAAAGTTTTGTTATGTTCAAATGTTGAGAGAATATTCTCTAGTGAACTATGATTATCTCTTAATACTTTATAAAAGTTTATTAAGTGTGAATTAATATCGTTAATGATTGCATTTTGGGGTAAAAGGTGCCAATATAGTGCACCTCCTCCGAAAAAAGGTTCAATGTAAATGTCGAAATTTTGTGGTATATATGAGGAAAAGTATGGAATTTCTCTTCTTTTTCCTCCTGTCCATTTAATTGGACTTTTCATATTGAGTCACTCCTTTTAAATGTCATGTTTTATCCAGAATTGTATATTTGGTAATTACATATAGCCATATAAAAATAGAATATTCAAGTAAAATTTGATAAATATTCTAGGAATTTCAAGTTGAATATTGTTACATAAGAGCATATTTCCTATTCTATCAGAATTAAAACAGCTTGGCTACCTTTTTAAATACAAAACAAAATAGCTTTTTGATTGATTTCCTTTTAAATAATTTATATTGGGTTTTGTGTTATTTCTATATTTCTTGTATTCCAGTTGTATGCAATAAAAAACTATTATATAATAAAGACAATGCTGTAAGCGTTATTACATCGTGTAGTATAATAAATAGTAAAAATTTTTGTCGAAATTAATCGTATACACAATAAGGTAATAGATCAATATTAAATGCCTTGGCGTTTATCCAAGGCATTAACTTTTAGTATGAGTAACAATAATGTCTAAAGAGGGGGAAGAATATGGGGAAATCTTTTTCTCTTTTGGATTATATTCAAGATAATTATTATAATATGATTTTTAATGAGTTATCAACATATGTTGAAGTTAATCCTGATAACATAGGATGTAGCACTTTTAATGTTTATTCTCCAGATGAGGCAACCTTAGATTCTCTGGAATTGCATAAGATAAGAATAAAACAGGGATCGAATAATTGGTTGTTCTTCGATATAGTCGGTATCGCGCAGTTAGAAATAGCCGAAACAGTAAAAAGAGAACGAGAAACTGATGGGGTTACGCAATGGTTTAAGATTTCTTGTTCAGCTCATTTTGATGCTATATTTAGTGAATTTTCTATTGATAATATTGACGTTTATAATAAACAACGGATTAATAAGGAGAATAATTTGACCGAATATCTAATTCCTGTTATTTATAAGGATCAGCTGGAGGATATTGCTGAAAACTTTCTCACGAATTACTACCCAGAAGCATTAAATGCACCTACTCCTGTTTCGGTTCATGAAGTCGCAAGGCGAATGGGTTTAAAAATAAAAAAAGTACATATTACAAAAACATGTACTCTATTCGGTCAAATATTCTTTTCTGATTGTGAAACTCAGTATTATGATATCGAAGATAGGAAGTACAAGCAACTTTTTGTAGAAAGAGGAACAATGCTTGTAGATCCTAATGTATATTTTTTACGAAATTTAGGCTGCGTTAATAATACTATCATTCATGAATGTGTACATTGGGAGTTACATAAAAACTATTTTGATTTGCAAAAAATATATAATCAAGAACTTGATGCAATTGATTGTTTAGTTGAAGAACCTACCAAGCTCCAACAAAACTGGACACATTATGACTGGATAGAATGGCAAGCAAATTCTATAGCTCCACGAATCCTAATGCCAAAGAAACAAACACAAAAAAAAGCGGAAGAACTAATTTATCAAATCAAACAACTTTCACCAAACTTAAAGAAAACTGATTTAATGTGCATTTTAATAGATGAATTAGCTTCATTTTTTGGAGTTTCAAAATTAGCTGCAAAAATTCGGCTAATTGATATAGGTTATAAAGATGCAATTGGAATTAATGCATATATTGATGACCATTACATCCAGGATTATACATTTGATCATACATCGTTAAAAGAGAATCAAACATTTGATATTAGCTTTAGTGATGCCTTGTTTGAGTATGCAACAAATGTCCAGTTCAGAAATTTATTAGATACAGGTAAATATATATATGTAGATAATCACTTCTGCATAAATGATCCTAAATATATAAAATTTGATGAACATGGATATGCGCAGCTAACACAATATGCTCTTTCACATTTAGATGAATGTTGTTTAGTATTTGATATTAAAGTTAATTGGACATATGGAATAAAACATTATCAAGAAAAAGTACTCTATCGTAATGCAGTTTCAAACACAAAAATTGAATTAAAGTATGTTCATAATAATCAAAATGATCGTGTTGAAAAAAGGGCAGAAGAGTACATCAAAATTGGCCAATTAGCAAAAGAAGATGCAGAGGTAGTTAGTAATCTTCCATCAACATTTTCAGGTTCTTTAAAATCACATATGGAACGAATTGGCATGACTATAGAACAGCTAGCAGAAAAATCATTAGTAGGTGAAAGGACAATTCAGAGAATGAGAAATGAAGATTCCTACAATCCGAAGCTAGGAACTATTGTGGCTGTATGCGTTGGATTGCAACTTAGACCAACACTAAGTATGGATCTTATTCAAAAGGCAGGATATTCCTTTAAAATGTATCTTGAGGAACATATTATATACCACTTTCTTATCAATTCACATTATTTATTTTCAATTTATGAGTGCAATGAAATTTTACGTGCAAATAACTGTAAACCAATTGGTAAAGAGGATTAAATATAATTTATCAAATATTTTTAATTAAACCGGACATTTAATGTCTGGTTTTATTTTTCTTGTATATAGGCCTTATAAAGTTTGAACTATATTGTTTCGACTTTATGAGGTCTTTTTTTGGTTGTATATAAGACATTCTATGTCCGGGACATTATTATCTACATCCAGTATTATATGGCTATGAGATAGCTTAAATGTAAATTTTCTTATCTCATAATTACTGCTAATAAAAAATATCAAGTGCCTGATTTGCAATAAGGGCAAAGGATACATATTGTTTCGTACCAATCCACTAGGATTGTTTCGGTGCAATAGAAGTACCCTTCCTTTGTTGCGCTCATTTTCAGGACAAAAGGTCTGTGTACTTCAAGCACAGACCTATTTTTGTATCCTTTGTCGCTAACGCAATCCGGCGGAAAGGATGCAAAACTATGCCAAGAAAGTGCAAAACAAGCGACAAAAACAGAACCCATTATATTTATTACACTGCTAATGGAAGAAAGATTGTGATTACTCCAGGTGAGAATGGAGTTACCCAAGCGGACATCGAATTATTACACAGTATGGATGATGACGAAGTAGATGAGCAGCGCAGGTATAATTACCGAATAACAGCACATCTGGATGCCTATCACGATGGCGAAGAGGAAGCGGCAAATGACCGCAATAAGTATCTTGCAGATGATACTGTGAATCCTGAACATCTAATAATACAAGCAGAAGATGAAGCCGAGC
>ERZ773359.4657-NODE-4657-length-14009-cov-5.192275_pt1 | contig 14009 bp, 9 predicted proteins | sample MGYA00374955_ERZ773359 | MGnify/ENA primary metagenome ERZ773359 (study PRJEB29098, sample SAMN04486028) | biogas fermenter metagenome | study: EMG produced TPA metagenomics assembly of the Biogas fermentation microbial communities from Germany - Plant 4 DNA1... | reverse complement strand
AAAACTGGGGAAATTTTTTTGCAACTTCGTCCGTTTTTATTATGCAATAAATACATATACAAGGACGAGAATACCACATTATATTTCAGGGGAAACCAGTTTGAATGACTTGACTACCTATGGAGATGATTGGTACATAAAGAACAGAATCAATCTTGTGAAGGAAACAAAAGTTACAGGAATTGATGTCAATGAAAAAATGGTATTGACCGATAAAGGAAACTATTACTATGATAGCCTTATAATAGCTGCAGGTGCCAGTCCTTTTAAACCAAACATTAAAGGTATCGATTTGAAAAATATTTTTACAATACGCACTATTCATGATGCTGATAATGTAATAAATTCGGCAAAAAAATGCAAAGTATGTACTGTGATTGGAGGAGGATTGCTAGGGCTGGAGATTGGTCATTCAATAAGGCAGCTAGGATGTGAAGTAAACATAATAGAAAGGAATGAAAGATTACTTCCCAGGCAATCAGATAGTATTGCATCATCACTTCTACTGGATGCCCTAAAATCAAAAGGTATTAATGTTTATCTTAATGGAGAAACTGAGGAATTCGTTGGAGATAATGAAGTTTCAAGAGTTAAGTTAAAAGATGGAAGAGTCATAGATACTGATTTTGTAATACTTTCTATGGGTGTAAGAGCAAATATAGCTCCTTTTGATAATATAGGACTGGAAATCGGTAGAGCTATTAAAGTTGATAAGTATATGAGAACCAATATAGAAGATATATATGCTGCGGGAGATGTAGCAGAATACAATGAGAATAATTATTGTATATGGCCTATAGCTATATCACAGGGTAAAGTGGCAGGAAGCAATGCAGCAGGAAAGGTAACCATATATGAAGATACTAAACCTCATACCCAGCTTAAGATACCTGGTATCACTTTGTTTACCATAGGCAATATATTCTGCCAGGATTGCGAATCTCTTCAACGATTTGATAAAGACAATGGCAAGTATCTAAAATTCTTTTTGAAAGATGGATTAATCGTAGGAGCTATAGTATTTGGAGAAGTATCGTTGCCCAATAAAGTTAGAAAGGCAGTAGAGAATAAGAAAAAGTTTATAGGCATATCCAATATTGATGAGTTATTAGAGTCACTATAATTTATATAAAATTCAGTAATATATTATTGTTAATCTTATGCCTGATCTTTAAATTTAAAAGCTGTAATGGAAGCTGCTGGAAAAAGTTGTTATAGTCACAAGTGATATTACACGTCCTTTACCTTCAAATATTATATTGCCACCATTGCTCAATGAAATGTATTCAGCAGGTGTTAAGAGTGAAGACATTACGATTGTATTTGCAATAGGAAGCCATCGCTGCCACACTGAAGAAGCAGCTAGATATTGCCCCATTGACTTCATCATAAATGTAGTGTTGGACGAGCATAAAAACATAATCCATGCTGTTGCAGGGCACTACATAAAAGCACATCGAGAAGGCTGTAAATTTATTGATAGACTGTATAAAAAGGAAATCGAAGCGCGCGCGGATATAGTGATCGTATCCCAAGGTGGGGCTCCAAAAGACTTGAATCTGTACCAGACCCAAAAAGCACTAGACAATGCAAAGCATGCGGTTAAAAAAGGTGGCATAATTATTCTTGTAGGCTCATGTAAAGAAGGAATGGGAGATCATGTATTCGAGGAATGGATGACTAATTCACCTACACCGGACTGTATGATAGAGCGTATTCAGAAGGACTTTTAGCTTGGAGGGCATAAAGCAGCTGCGATTGCACTTGTATTACAAAACTCTGATATTTATCTTGTTTCAGACATGGAAGCTAAATTTGTACGGAATATATTTATGCATCCGTACCAATCTGTACAATCAGCGCTGGACGATGCTATGGAAAGATTAGGTAGTAACGCCACTGTATTAGTAATGCCTCATGGGGGTTCGACTTTACCTGGCTGCAACTTGTTGTTTTTGTAAAAATAGCAAAGTTTATTTACTTTTTTGCCGAAATTTGCTATAATCAAGAAAACATTGAGTGCAAAATAATGGCAAACCTCTTATAATAAGGGGGCGATTATATGAGAAAACCAATTAGGAATAATACAATAATGATTACTAGCGTAGCCATCATGATTATTTCGATTATCATCGGTGGCTTTATTTATAACTTTGCTTCTAATGCCATTATAGCTAATCTTTATGAATCTCTTACAGAAATTGCGGTGTTGGGAGCTAAAGCTGTGGAAAGCAGCTTAAAAGGTTGCTTAGATGTAATTGAGACCATAGCCGCAGAAGAACCGATAAGAAATCCCCAAGTTCCTATAGAGGAAAAAATGAAATTGCTAGCTGAGGAAGCCAATAGAAAAGGCTTTGCCAGGTTGAGCATTGCGGATCTTTCAGGAAATTCCCGGACTACAGATGGAGTAGAACTATATGTAGGAGATCGCGAGTATTTTAAACTTGCCAAAAGCGGTATTCCCAATGTGTCAGATCCTATTGTAAGCAGGGTTGACAATAGTCATGTTGTTACATTTGCCGTTCCCATAATCAACGATAAAGAAGTAGTAGGAGTTTTATACTGTACCCAGAACATAGAAACTCTATCGCTAATAACAGATGGGATAAAACTAGGAGACTATGGCAGATCCTTTATAATAGATAGCTTGGGCACTACAATTGCTCATGAATATCGGGAACATGTGAATAATAGAGTAAATATTATTCTTGATTGGCAAAAGCTAGGGTATCACAAGAGCATGTATGATTTTTTTACAGCCATGCATATGAACGAAAAGGGCGCAGGACAATATATTTTTGATGGCACTATAAGATATGCGGGATATGCTAAAATCTCCGGAACTAATTGGTATTTTGGAATATCTGCTCCAAGGTCACAAATATTCAGAAGTATAAATCATATATATTACTTCTTAGGTTTGATTTTGGTGTTGGGAATAATCATATTTTCAGTTGCCCAGTTTTATATCAGAGTATTAAGGAAAGATCTGCAGACCGAAAGAAATGTGGCTGCAGCAGCTGTAGATGCGGCAAATCTAATTATAATAGGAATAAATAGAGAAGGTATTATATCTGAATTTAATAAACATGCTGAATCCAAGCTAGGTTATAAGAGTTCAAATGTATTAGATAAAATGAAATTATCAGATATTGTGCCTTCCGATGCTATGGATTCTTACAATAAACTCATGAGTCATATAAATGATGGAAAATCCTTGAATTCTTTGGAAATGCCATTGAAAAGTAAAAAAGGAGATGTTATACATATTATTTGGAATCTGAACATTGTAGATAATGTTGAAGGATATTATGATATTATAGGTATAGATATAAGCGAGAGAATAAAGATAGAAAAGGAATTAATTGAAAGCCATGAAGAATTGACTTCACTTTATGAAGAACTTTATGCCTCTGAGGAAACATTAAGGGTTCAATATGATGAACTGGCAGAAAAAGAAAAAAGCATTCACAATTTAGCCTATTATGATCCCTTATCTGGACTGCCCAACAGAATCAATCTAGAGGAATATTTCAATGAAAATGTTTTAGCACAGAAAAATGCAGCACTGTTTTTTATGGATTTGGATAATTTTAAATTTATTAATGATACCTTTGGCCATTTTATAGGCGATGAACTTCTGCTTCAAGTTGCAAATAAAATTAAACAGCTCATCGGCAATAATCATACTGTTGCAAGATTTGGCGGAGACGAATTTATGGTATTGATTGAAAACTATGATGATATAAGTGAAGTAGAGGAGATAGCACAGAATCTTTTGAAATCTTTTGAATCCAGCTTTTATGTAGATGATATATTATTGAATATATCTACCAGCATAGGAATATCACTTTATCCTCAAAATGGTGCGGATTTTAAGGAGTTGTTAAAATGCGCTGATATTGCCATGTATGTTGTAAAAGAAGAAGGCAGAGACAATTATGCATTTTTCAGTGAGGAAATGAACCAGCGCATTGTTAAGAGGATGACGATTCAAAATAGCATGAAAGAAGCTATTAATAATGATGAGTTTGTGTTATATTATCAACCTCAATATCATATTTCAACAGGTAAGATAAAGAGTTTTGAGGCTTTACTAAGATGGTTCAGCCCAGAGCATGGATTCATTTCACCATCTGAGTTCATTGATATTGCAGAAGTTTCCGGCCTTATAATACCTTTAGGGAAATGGGTTCTGGATGAGGCATGTGGTTTTATAAAGCATATAATTGAAATGGGATATGAGGATATATCCATATCGGTTAATGTTTCTGTAGTACAGTTGAAGCAGGATGGATTTGTGCAAATGGTAAGAGATATTCTAGTAAAACATGAACTGGAACCGTCAACGTTGGAACTGGAGATAACAGAAAGTGTGCTGATGGAAAATATCGATTATAATTTAAAAGTGATTAGAAAGCTTAGAGAATTAGGAGTCAGAATATCTTTAGATGACTTTGGTACAGGCTATTCTTCTTTAACTTATTTAAGAGATTTACCAATAAATATTGTTAAGATAGATAAATCTTTTGTAGATAACATTCTTTATTCTAAAGATAAAAAATGCTTAACAGGAACCATTATTTCTATTGCTCATGATTTGGGACTTGAAGTAGTTGCTGAGGGAGTGGAAGAGAAAGAGCAATTAGAGTATCTAAAGCGGCATAGTTGTGATATGATACAGGGATACATTATTAGCAAACCCTTGCCAAAACAGGAGGCTGTAAAATTGTTATAGTTGTGATCTTTTCATTATGAAGGGAGTTGTTTAGGTGAAAAAAATATTTATCAATGGCAAGGTAGTCACAATGGAAAGAGATATGCCCTTCGCAGAAGGAGTAGTTGTATGGGATGGGAGAATAGGTTTTGTAGGAAGCAATGAAAATGTGGTGAGATACAAGGATGCCGATACCCAAATTATAGATTTGAATGGTAAGGTAATGGTATCAGGCTTTATTGACAGTCATATGCATCTATTAAACCTGGGTTTATCGATGAAGACCATTGATTTAAGCGGGGCAAGATCAATTCAACAACTAAAAACCATGATTTCAGAATATATAGAACATAATAATATTAAATCGGGACATTGGGTTTTGGGAAGAGGTTGGAATCAGGACTATTTTGAAGAGAAAATGTTTCCTAACAGATATATCCTAGATGAAATATCACAGCAGCACCCTATTGTAATCGTAAGAGCTTGTGGACATGCTATAGTTGCAAACAGCAAAGCCATTGAGGCTTGTGGTATCAATAGTTTTACAAAACAAGTAGAAGGAGGCTCAATAGATTTAGATGATAAAGGGGAGCTCAATGGGATATTCAGAGAAAACGCCATTGCGCTTATATATGAGATGATGCCAAAAAGTAATGTAAATTCTATAAAAGAAGCCTTATTAGCAGCTCAAGAAAAAGTTTTATCATGTGGATTAACATCTGTTCAAAGTGATGACTTACAGTCGGCTTCAGGAGCAGGATACAAAGAAGTCATTCAGGCCTATAAAGAGCTGGTACAGGAAGGAAAATTAAAATTAAGAGTTTACGAACAATGCCTTCTTCCTACAATAGATGAGTTGAAAGATTTTTTTGATAACGGATACTATCCTGGCTGGGGCGACCAATATTTCAAGTTGGGACCTTTAAAGCTGCTGACAGATGGTTCCCTTGGAGCCAGAACCGCATATTTGACACAGGATTATAAGGATTCTCCTGGAAATTGTGGTATTTGTATCTATACACAAGAGGAGTTAGATCAGCTTGTAGAATATGCCCATGAAAGAAATATGAGCGCAGCAATACACTGCATTGGAGATAAAGCCATGTACATGGCTTTTGATAGCATAGAAAAATCAGTAAAAAGAATGCCAGGTAAAAATGTAAGACACTCTATAATTCACTGCCAGATAACAAATGAAGAGCTTTTAGAAAAATTCAAGCAATTAAATCTAATTGCCCATGTTCAGCCTATTTTCTTAAACTATGATCTTCATATAGTAGAAGAAAGAATTGGAGTGGAGAGAGCCAAATCTACTTATAATTGGAAAACTCTTATAGATAAAGGTGTATATGTAGCCTTTGGGTCTGATTGTCCGGTAGAGTCTTGTAATGTTATGCATGGAGTTTATTCAGCAGTGACCAGAAAGGATCTTACAGGTTATCCTGAGGGCGGCTGGCTGCCTGAACAGAAAATTTCTGTTGAAGAGGCTTTGTATGGATTTACCCTAGGAGCTGCCTATGCTTCCTTTGAAGAGAATATAAAAGGCTCAATCAAGGAAGGGAAATTGGCTGATTTTACCGTGCTGAATGAAGATATATTTGAAATAGAACATGACAGATTAAAAGATGTGGAAATAGCTGCAACAATAGTAAATGGTGAGATAATGTGGGGTTCATTGTAATATTATTTATTAAGATATTTGTAGCGATTTGTGAGGAGTTTTGAGTAAATGAATATTAAAAGTTTCATATCAATAAAGACAATAATTATATTAGCTCTGATTTTAGCAATCATGTTTACTGCTTATAAAATGCTAGACAGCCAGAAAGCTCCCGAACCAACTGTAACTGTTGAAAACCAATCTATTGCAGATTCCACAGTTATATTGGAAAGGGTTGAAAGACTCTGGGAATTGTCATCCAATAAATATTTTTACAGCAATGTGGTGGCATTTAAAGATAAAATGAAAATCAAAGATTTTCAATTGCCTTTTACTGAGAAGTCTTTTTTAATAAAATACGATGGATATATAAAAGCTGGCATAGATGTTGGAGATATAGATATATTGCTTAATGAAGGGAAGGCTATCAAGATAAAATTAAAGAATTCAAAAATACTAGATCATGTGATTGACGAAAAAAGCATATATGTCTATGATGAAAAAGACTCTATATTCAATAATTTGAGCATAAATGATATTTTTAATCAACTGGCTGAAGAAAAAGAAAATATAGAAAAAAAGCTTATAGAAAAGGGTTTCCTTAATGATACAGATGATAATATAAGGATGTTTTTAGAGGAATTTTTGAGAAACTTGGGCTATGAAACCATTGAGATAGAGTTTGAATAATACATTTCATTGAAATTAGACAAAAGTTACAACATATTTTATCAAAAACGTAAAATATAAGGTAGAATACATAAACCAATGTTTTCACCTTATATTTTTTTAATCCAAATTAAAAGAAAATTTTAAATATATACAATATAAAAAATTTTATAAAATTACAAACGATAGTGCAGAATTTTGTAATATTTACAATTATATGTCATGCCTTTTATGATAATATATTAAAAAATTAGTAAGAGGGAGGGGTTATAATGAAAAAATTTTTATGCTTTGTACTTATGATGTGTATTATGGGCGCAATAATTACAGGCTGTTCCGGGGGACAGCAGCAGAGCACTCAAACTACTGAAAATAAGCTCAAAATAGCATATTATGCCTTTATTTCAGAACCCTACATCGATTTTGACCCTAGTGTCGAATACTCCAATGGAATAATTGTTCTTCACAACATTTACGAGACTTTGACAAGATATGATATCAATACAGAAAAGATAGAGCCTCTTTTGGCAGAAGAATGGACATCCAATGAAGATGGAACGGTATGGAACTTTAAATTAAGACAGGGTGTTAAATTTCATGATGGTGCAGAACTCAATGCAGAAGCAGTAAAAAAATCCATAGAAAGAACAATGGATTTGCAGATGGGAGCTGCATATATCTGGGATTGTGTAGATGAGATAAAAGTCATAGATGATTATACAGTAGAATTTGTATTGAGTTATCCCGCACCATTGGATTTAATTGCTAGCGCAGGATATGCTGCCTTTATTATCTCTCCCAATGCTGTAGACAAAGATACTGGTTGGTTCAATGAAGGCAATGAGGCAGGTACGGGTCCTTATAAGGTTCAGCAGGTTACAAAAGGCGAGGAAGTAATACTGGCAAAATTCGATGATTATTGGAAGGGCTGGAGCGATAATCAATATGACAGAGTCATAATCAAAAAGATTCCGGAAAGCTCATCAAGGAGACAATTGGTAGAAAAAGGGGAAGCTCAGATAACTTCAGGTCTTTCAGTGACTGACATAAAAGCATTGAGGGAAAATCCTGCAGTCAATGTAATAGAAGGACCCAGTTGGACGAATATAATAGGCTTCTTTAACACGGAAAAGAAACCTCTTGATAATGTGGATTTCAGGAAAGCTTTATGCTATGCATTTCCATATGAAGAAGTTGTAAGTGACATTAAAGAAGGCATGGCATATAAATCAACAGGTTTAATACCCAAAGGATTATGGGGACATGATGAAAGCCTCATGCAATATGAAACAGATCTTCAAAAAGCAGAAGAATACCTAATAAAGTCAGGAGTAAATTCTGAAGGTTTAAAATTGGAATTAACATTTACATCAGGCACTGAAGAACTTAGGAATATGGCTCAGCTATATCAAGTTAATTTGAAAAAATTAGGTATAGAATTGCAGATACAAGAAATGAACTGGGATAATGTTTGGGAGAAGTCAAAGAATACAAATCCGGAAGATAGACAGGATATTTTGTTCATGCAGTGGTGGCCGGATTATGCAAGTCCTATGAGTTGGTTGTATAGTTTGGTGTATTCAGAGGAAGATATACTCTTTAATCTATCTTATATTAAGGACGAAAATCTTGATGTAATGATAGAAGAAGCTGATATACTCAGCGCAACGGATAGAGTGGAAGCGGAAAAATTAATCGTAGATGTTCAAAAGGAAGTCCTGGACAAAGCATATTTTATACATGCATATGATGATAAATCAGTTTGGGCAGTGGATGCCGGCTTTAAAGGTTTTAAACCCAATCCTGCATATGAAGGCGTAGTTTTCTTCTATGATACATACTATGAATAAAGATCAATCCAGGTTTTGGAGGTTACTATGTTATCTTATATTATCAGAAGATTATCATTAGGGATAATAGTATTGCTTGGGGTTATCACGATAACATTTACAATTGCTAGAATAATTCCCTCGGATCCTGCTGTCAAGTGGGCAGGACCGAGGGCTACCCAAGAGCAAATCCAAAAAGCCAGAGAACAATTAGGCCTGGACAAGCCTTTGATTGTTCAATTTTGGAAATACCTTACTAATTGCATGAAAGGAGATTTAGGCTATTCTCTTCGTACCCATCAACCTATAAAAGAGGAATTGAAAACATTTATTCCGGCAACTTTAGAACTGGTCATAATAGCATTTATTTTTGCAACAATAGTAGGCATACCCTTGGGTATATATTCTGCAAAAATGAAGGATCAACTTCTCGACCATCTAAGCAGGTTGTTTTCAATAGGTGCAGTTTCTTTACCTACATTTTGGGTAGGACTATTCCTGCAACTGATTTTTTATAATCAGCTGGAGCTACTACCCCTAGGAGGTCAAGTCAGTACTGAAATTAAGATTATGTATGAAATTCCCAAAGTAACAGGCATGCTGCTATTTGATTGCATATTAACGTCAAATTGGATTGTTTTTTTTGATGCATTGAAGCATTACATTCTTCCATGCTTTACTATAGCTCTTTATCCAATCGGTCTTGTAGCTAGGATGACAAGATCAGCATTGCTTGAAGTATTAAATGAAGATTATATAATTGCGGCTAAATCGTATGGATTAAAGGATAGAAAAGTACTTTGGATATATGCATTGAAAAATACATTGGGTTCTACAGCTATAGTTCTAACCTTATCCCTAGGATATACTTTGGTAGATACTTTCCTGGTGGAAGCAATTTTCAGCTGGCCAGGGCTAGGAAGCTATGTGACTACTGCAGTTACTACCCTTGATTATCCAGCAATTATAGGAGTAACCATATTTTCAACGGTTTGCTATGTGATACTAAACCTGGTAGCTGATATAATAATAGCTTTAGACCCAAGAGTAAGGCTTTAGGAGGTGGATTATGGATACTAGAATAAATAATCTATTGGAAATAATTAGGCCTAGGATAAAAGAGATAAGGTTTTCCTTTTACCTCTTAAAGAAGAATAAACTCACTTTAGCAGCCTTTTATATAATTGTAACTCTTATTGTTCTTGCCGTACTGGCACCTTATGTTATTCCTTATCCATCACATATAAGCGATGAAGCTAATGTTGCCAATAAACTATTGCCTCCGTCCCGCGAATTTTTATTTGGAACAGATGAGCTCGGGAGGGATATATTCAGCAGAGTAATCTATGGCATCAGAATATCATTAACTACTGCAATACTGGCAGTGGGACTTGCTATCATTATAGGTGTTCCTCTGGGAGCAATAGCCGGCACCATTGGAGGATGGGCAGATGAAGTCATAATGAGGATTACGGATATTTTCTTGAGTTTTCCTCCTTTGCTTTTGGCAATAGCAATCGTATCTATTGTAGGCTCAAGTCTCAATAATGCAATTATGGCCATAGCATTATCATGGTGGCCTTGGTATACAAGGCTTGTTAGAGGTCAAGCCGTTTCACTCAAAGAGAGAAAGTTTATACAGGCAGCAGAAGCAATTGGCACATCAAAATGGAAGATTATATTTAGTCATGTAGTGCCTAATACCATATCTCCTGTAATAGTTCAAGCTTCTATGGATATGGGTGGCGTTATTCTTACAATCGCTTCGCTTAGCTTTTTAGGCTTAGGAGCTCAAGCACCTACACCTGAATGGGGACTTATGATAAATACAAGCAGGAACTATTTTCTCAATGCATGGTGGTATAGTATTTTCCCTGGTTTGGCAATATTTATCACCGTACTTGTATTTAATCTTCTAGGTGACGGATTTAGAGAAATAATGGATCCTAAGACTAGAAAGAGGTAAGGGGGGAGTTGTTTTGAGTGCATATTTTGAAATAAGAAATCTTAAGATTGATTATAAAACTTATGAAAAGCAGCAAAGGGTTTTAGATATAGAAAGAATAGCAATTGAAAAAGGAAAAACTTATGGGATAGTAGGTGAAAGTGGTTCAGGCAAAACGGTTCTGGCATTAGCCATAATGGGATTGCTGCCATGTCCCCCAGGTATAATAAAAAGCGGAGAGATAATCTTTGATGGACAGGATTTATTGAAAAAGAAAAATAAAGAGATGGGAGAAAAATATAGGGGTAATAGGATTGCTATGATATTTCAAGACCCCATGTCAACTTTAAATCCGGTTTTTACAGTTGGCTATCAAATGATACAGATCATCAAGCAACATCAAAAGCTAAACAAAAAAGAAGCTTACAAAAAGGCAATTGAAATGATAGAAGTTGTTAAATTACCAGATGTAGATGATATCATGAAAAAGTATCCCCATCAACTGAGTGGCGGCCAAAGGCAAAGAATAATAATCGCAATGGCTTTGGCATGTGGGGCAGAATTTTTGATTGCTGATGAACCTACTAGAAACCTTGATGTTACAATACAGGCAAGCATACTTAAACTTATGAAGGAACTTCAGAAAAAATTTGGAGTGACAGTGCTTTTTATTGCCAATAACCTAAGTCTTGTATCTACTTTTTGCGATGAAATAGGAATTCTTCACAACGGTAAAATTGTTGAACAAGGCAGGGTGGAAGAGGTGATTAAGTCATCAAAGAACACCTATACAAAAATTCTGATTGATTCGGTGACTAAAGGAGAAAGTGTTACAAAAAAGAAACAAGAAAAAGATGAGGTTCTGCTTGAAGTAAAATCCTTAAAAAAATATTTTCCTGTAAAGAAAAGAAAATCAAGCAAATTGTTTGTTAAGGCGGTAGATGATGTAGATCTAAAAATATATAAAGGAGAAGTAGTTGGTATAGTAGGAGAATCAGGGTGTGGTAAATCTACATTAGTAAATACCATATTGAATCTGCATGAACCTACTTCAGGGCAAGTACTATTTGATGGTAAAAATATATTTGAGTTGGATAAAAACCAACTACGCAAAACAAGAAAAGATATACAGATAGTATTTCAAGATCCCTACTGGTCTCTTAACCCAAGGTGGCTTGTCAAAGATATTATTTCTGAACCTATAAAGGTTCATGAAAAGCTAAATAGCATAAGCATATTAAAAAGAGTGGAAGATTTGCTAGAGCTTGTTGGTTTACCAAAAAGCAGTGCTTTTAAGTATCCCCATGAATTCAGTGGAGGACAAAGACAGCGCATTGCTATAGCCAGGGCTCTTGCAGTAAATCCAAAGCTGGTAGTATTAGATGAACCAACGTCATCCATCGATGTAATATCACAAGCACAAATATTGGAACTATTGAAGGAATTGAGAGGAAGGCTCAGGTTGACAAATATTCTCATATCTCATGATTTAAGTGTCGTAAATTATTTGGCTGATAAAGTTGTTATTATGTATCTGGGGAAGATTGTTGAATATGGAGAAGCAATCGAAGTATTTAATAATCCACTCCATCCATATACAAAAGCGCTTTTCAATTCAATACCATCATTGGAAAGCAGCGGTATAGAGTCTTTAGTAACTTTGGAAGGCAATGTACCTAGTGCAATTAATCCCCCATCTGGATGCAGATTTCATACAAGGTGCAGCATGGCTAATGAAAGATGCAGCAAAGAAATGCCTGCCATGAAGGTATACAACGATAATCATAGCGCGGCATGCTTTTTATATGAACAATAGAATATATTGTACAAATGTAAAGATTGGAATTATAGTATAAAAACTAGGGTGAATAAGGATATTTTAGTTATAAATGGCTATATGGGATTTAACAAAGAGATGAGGGATTAGTAATGGAATATACTATCAAGAATGATGGTAACAAATATGCTTAAAGCTATGTTTGAGGAGGAGAATTATGATAAAGCTAAACAAAAAAGACTTATTTGATATATTATACGGATGTACTATTTTGGGGACTGGCGGCGGAGGCAGTTTGGAACAGGGATTGGAAAAAGTATATAAAGCTATTGATGAAGGAAAGGAATTCATACTAGTAGATTTCGATGAATTAGAAGATGATGATCTCATAGCTACTCCTTATTATTGTGGAGCTGTATCCCCTGAAACAGAAGAAGAAAGAAAAAAATACGAAAAGTTGCCTTTGGTAAAAGAATCCCCCCATGTTATTGCTCTGAGAAATTTGGAAAAGCACATAGGAAGGGAAATAAAAGCTGTTATATCCACTGAACTAGGAGGAGGGAATACAGCTGTAGCTTTTGAAGTTGCGGCTCAAACAGGAAAATACATAGTTGACGGGGATCCGGCAGGCAGATCAGTACCAGAGCTACAGCACAGCACATATTATCTAAACAATGTACCTATTCAACCTATATCTCTCGTGAATGACTTTGGGGAATCTATAATTATAACAGATGTAGTGGACGATAGCAGAGCTGAAGATTTGGTCAGGGCATTGGCCATAGTAAGCAATAATACAATAGCTGTAGTAGATCATCTAAATATATCTAGAGTGTTAAAGAATTCTGTAATAAGAGGAGCCATATCTTATGCATGGAAAATAGGTAAGGCATTTAACTCTGCAAAAGTTGAAGGCTATGATGTAGTTGACGCTGTTATAAAAGCAGGAGATGGGGTTAAGCTTTTCAGCGGAAGAGTTATAAAAAATCAATGGATCACAGAAAAAGGATTTACGGTTGGTGAAGTTGAAATAGGTGGAGAAGATGATTATAAAGGACATAAATATAAAATATGGTATAAAAATGAGAATATTATCGCGTGGCGTGATGAAAAAGTCGATATAACCGTGCCAGATTTAATCTGTGCCATGGACATGTCAAGGCAAGAACCTATATTAAATCCGCATTTTGAAGAAGGGATGAATGTTGTGATATATGCACTGCCTGCACCGATAGAATGGACTACGAAAAAGGGCTTGGAGGTACTTGGACCAAGGAGCTTCGGGTTTGAAACAGACTGGCTATCTCCCTTTAAATAAAATAAATTAAATAATTAGCATCAAATATAATTAAAACCGCCATAATCTGCTTTTTTAGCCATATTATATATGATAAAATGAAGTAATAATATAC
>ERZ773359.4656-NODE-4656-length-14010-cov-5.747832_pt1 | contig 14010 bp, 15 predicted proteins | sample MGYA00374955_ERZ773359 | MGnify/ENA primary metagenome ERZ773359 (study PRJEB29098, sample SAMN04486028) | biogas fermenter metagenome | study: EMG produced TPA metagenomics assembly of the Biogas fermentation microbial communities from Germany - Plant 4 DNA1... | reverse complement strand
TGAATGCGGGGATACTCAGCTCCACGTAAAGCCTCGGCGCAAAGATCAATATCATTAGGCACCGACCTGGAAAGACCGCAGATCACGGCCCCTTTAATCTCCCGGGTGATAATCCTCACCGCTTCAAAATCTCCGGGAGAAGAGGCAGGAAAACCGGCTTCAATAACATCTACACCCAGCTTGACAATCTGCCGAGCAATATCTAATTTTTCTCTAACATTTAGAGTTATGCCTAAAGATTGTTCTCCATCTCGCAAAGTTGTATCGAAAAAATACAATCTCCGCATATATATTCCTCCTTTAAATTTTTTTCTTTTCAGGCAAGAATTAGGGTAAAAAAACTCCCGATTGAAAAAATAAACCTTCGTCTCTGTATTGAGACGAAGGTTCTTCTTCGCGGTACCACTCAAATTAACGGCAGGCCGTTCACTCTGTAAGATACGGGATATATATCCGATATCTCCTTCCTTTTAACGGTAGAAGCTTCCGTCCGGTTCTACTGCCTTTTTCAGGGTTCGACCGGAAACTCAAGGGGGAGTTCGGCTCCTTCTTCTTGACCGCTTTTCACCGTCCGCGGCTCTCTGTACAAGCTTAAGCAGCTTACTGTTCCCTGTCATAGTCTTTGCGCATATTTCCTAACATAATAACAATTAAAGGCCAGTCCTGTCAAGCATTGCCACTCAAAAAATTTCAGTTCAGCCCCCAAGTGTTATGTCCTGTTTGTCATACCATTTTAACGCTTCATAAAAATGCTCGTCTTTAAAGTCGGGCCAGTAATCATCAATAACATAAATGTCAGCATAAGCACACTGCGCCGGCAAAAAACCGCTTAAACGCCTTCGGCCTCCCCAGCGCAACAAAAGATCCACTCTGGATATATCATTTGATTTCAGGTAATTCATAATTTTCTTGCGTTTATTATCATGGGCCAAAAGGTTGGCTAAATCCCATTCCCATCCATAGTTTACGAGAAAATTTACCTTTATACCCCCTTTACCGAATTCGGTCCTGGTGGTATAAGGAAGCAGGGCTTTGGGAAACATCTTGGAATCGGTATTGCCGATCACCAATAAAGATACATCTTCATTGGCAATCAGTTCTACGGCATCTATGCAAGATTGAATAAATGCTCTGGTTTGAACTGCAGGCCTTTTCGTATTGTCGACCGTAAAACCATAATAAGTTAATTCTTCGACCCCAACTTCCTGGCATAATTTAAGCAAACGCAATCCCGGCTGTAATCCCTCATTATACCCCATTTCTTTGGGCAGCCCTCTCTTTTCAGCCCATCTCCTATTACCGTCAGGAATTACACCAATATGATTGGGGATTCTCATAAGCTCTCCTTTACATTACTCTTAAATATATTTTTTCCATTTTCGACGGAAAATATGTTTTAAATCAATATACCATATTATTTGGGTAATAAACAAGCCCTAGGAGTTAGACATTGCGGTCTGATAAATACTATTTCTCAATTCTAAGCCAGCCGGCCGGTTCTTTTTCTCCGTATATGGTGTAGGTCCCATCTTTGACTTCCATTTGTAGTCTTTCCCTGGTAACTTCAGAGTTCTGCTGAACTACTTCCACCCAGTCATCCCCTACATCGCTAATAATGGCCACATGGCCATATGGGCCCTTAGTAAACACTAATAGATCATCGGCTTGAGGTCTAACATCTCCGCCGTTTCTATACTGATACAGACCCCGCTGCTGGTTAAACTCACCCTGCTCCAGCAGAGTGTTAAAAAAGTACTTGGCATTGCCGGCCCCATCTGGCATGCTGTGTTTAAATCTTTCATAATAGAAACGCTTCACAAACTCAACACACTGCCATTTATAACCGTAATAATACCCGTCTTCACTATAATGTAGACCATGACTGGACAAATAATCCGTGCCATTGGAATAAACCGCTATTCCCTTATATTCATCTATTTTAACTCCCGGTTCAAAATCACTTTGACGCTTAACTTCCGGAGTTTGCTCTCTCTGGTCGCTACTAACGGCTGCTTGAAAACCGTAGCTGGGAAGCGGTTTTGCCTCGTCATCCTTTTGTTCAGCTAAAATTCTGCTTCCGGAAACTATAATTAAAGCCACAACTATTAACAAAATACTGGCGGCAAATGGATTTTGGCCAGATCTTTTATAACGCATTGTTATCACCCTATTTTGAATTATGATAGCTAAAAAATGCTGTTCTTAGTCATAAAAAACAAACAGAATTGTATTTTATTTGAAAATCAGTTTAAAGCTAATTATAATATTAAAGGTTATTAGGCAATATCCTGCCGGCAAGTCATAAAACGTCAAAACTACAATTTATTATTTTAAATCCTACAACTTTCATCTAGCTAGTCACAAAATACAAATCTCATCTTAGTACAGGAGAATTATTTATGCAAGCAGAAAGTTTACGAAACATCGCAATTATTGCTCACGTTGATCATGGCAAGACCAGCCTGGTAGATGTTATGCTCAGGCAAAGCGGCGCCTTCCGCAGCAATGAAAAAGTAGAAGAAAGAATTATGGATTCCAACGAGCTGGAAAAGGAAAGGGGAATTACCATCCTCGCTAAAAATACATCTGTTATTTGGCAGGGTGTAAAGATAAACATTGTTGATACACCCGGCCATGCCGATTTCAGCGGTGAGGTGGAACGGGTTTTAAAAATGGTGGACGGGGTTTTGCTGGTTGTTGATGCCTTTGAAGGACCCATGCCCCAAACCAAGTTTGTTCTACGCAAAGCTCTGGAACTAAATCTTAAATGTATTGTCGTTATCAATAAAATTGACCGTCCGAACGCCCGGGCCTATCAAGTTGTGGATGAGGTTTTGGAATTATTTTTACAATTGGGAGCAAGCGAAGAGCAGCTTGATTTTCCAGTGATCTATACCTCTGCTCGCCAAGGCACAGCCGGTCATGAACCGGGAAAAATGAGCAGTGATCTTGTCCCCCTATTTGAAACCATTCTCCGTGAAATTTCCGCTCCCGAATCTTATCCCGATCTGCCCTTGCAGATGCTGGTAACTACACTGGATTATAACGACTACCTGGGTAAAATCGCTATTGGCCGCGTTTTTCGCGGCAAACTTATCCCTAACTCCCCGGTAGCCGTAATCAAACGGGACTCCACAGTAGAAAACGTTAAAACCGGCAAGATTTTTACCTTTGAAAATCTAAGCCGCGTTCCTGCTCAGGAAGTTGATGCCGGGGATATTGTAGCTGTCAGCGGCATTCCCAATATTAGTATTGGCGAAACTATTGCCGATGTTCTAAACCCCGAACCCCTGCCGGCTATGGAAATCGACGAACCTACTCTGACTATGATGTTTATGGTTAATACCAGTCCTTTTGCCGGAACTGAGGGCAAATATGTGACGTCCCGCCAACTAAGAGAAAGATTGTTTAAAGAGATTGAGACCAACGTCAGCCTCAGGGTGGAAGAAACAGAAGATACCGATACCTTTAAGGTTTCCGGACGGGGAGAACTCCATCTCTCCATCCTTATAGAAAATATGCGCCGGGAGGGATACGAACTGCAGGTTTCCAAACCGGAGGTAATTATTAAAGAAATAAATAAAGTTAAATGTGAACCTTATGAACTTTTAACCTGCGATGTTCCTGATTCCTCCACCGGAACCGTCATCGAAATGGTCAGCTCCCGTAAAGGGGAAATGACTGATATGGTAAATTTACCCGGCGGCGTAACCCGACTGGAATTCGTCATTCCTGCGCGCGGCCTAATTGGCTTTCGCGGTGATTTTTTGACCGAAACCAAGGGAGAAGGCATAATGTCGCATGTCTTCCACTCCTTCCAGCCCTACAAGGGTGAAATCCAAAGAAGGAGCAGAGGTGCACTGGTGGCCTCTGAACCTGGTGAATCCACAGCCTATGCAATTTATCATCTCCAGGAACGGGGCCGGATTTTTATTAACCCCGGCACCAAAGTTTACGAAGGCATGATTGTCGGTGAAAGCAACAGAGAACAGGACATAGATGTTAATATCACCCGTAAAAAACAGTTAACCAATATGCGGGCCAGCGGAGCCGATGAAAGCCTGCGCCTGGAACCACCCAGGACTTTCAGCTTGGAAGAGGCTTTGGAGTATATCAATGAAGATGAATTAGTGGAAATAACACCTGTTAATATCCGCCTGCGCAAAAGATTTTTGGACAAGAATTCCAGAGTTAAGTATGAAAAGCGACGTGCTCTGGCAACACATAATTAAGAATCCAGGCCTTATCGTCCTATCACCAAATAATAATAATTCCATAAACTGGAATATGATGGATATTAAGAAGAGTTTGGTGATGATCTATGCTGCTGGAATTCTTACTTGCTTTAAGTATTCGTTTTTTCCTATTTGACTTTATACTTTTCAAAAGAATTAGGAACTATTTGAAACAAAAGGGGTATTTTTTTCGCAAGTTATTTTCCTGCCCCTTCTGCCAGGGTTTTTGGTGCGGCCTGGCCGTCTACCTCTATTACCATGGTTTTAGCCTAAGTTGGGCTCAAATCAGTCAGCTGTTGGCTTTTGGTTTTATTTCAGCCTATCTTGGTCTGATTACAGCCGTTGCCCTGGAGCCATTAATTAATATCTATGAAAAGAATTCAGATCTACCTCTTAAATAGCTTCTCTTAAATAGTCTATTGATAGCAAATAATAGCCGCTCCTAAAAGGAACGTGACGAAACTCGGAATCAGAATTTCGTCACGTTCTTTTTTTATTAGGGGATACACGTTCCTTTTATCAGGGGGATATTTAATAGAATAAGATTAAGATAATCGTTGTTATTGTTTACCACCAATAACGATAACGGCGGCGCCAACCAAAGAAGCCTCCGAAAAACGGAAAACCCCAGAACGGAAACCATCCAAAAAACATTTGCTCACCCTCCCAGGTAATTATTTCCATAATAATATATGATCTTTGAATTCAAACGTCACAAGCGGACAGGGGTGCCAACCTATTTGCCAAAGTTAATCAACTTAATTTTTTCAGCTCTGGACATTTGTTTAATCTCGTATTCCCTGCGGCAGGCTTCACTCTTGCTTGTGGCCCGTTCAAAATATTTTAGTTGTACAGGATATCTAGAACGAGTGTATTTCGCTCCTTTTCCTTCATTATGACGGGCCAACCTTTTTTCAAGGTTAACCGTCCAGCCGGTATATAATGTTTTATCCTTGCACTCAATGATATAAACGTAGTACATAAAATCCTCCGGTTTTCCTTACAATACTTGCCGCTTATATTGCTTGGCTTTCCTTTGAGGGATTTTCTTTGTTAATCACAATTCTACGGGCAGAGAAAAAGTTCATTAAGGCGATAAGCGCTCCTCCTAGGAAAACATATTTATATCCACCCGGTCCGGCCAGAACCCAGATATAACCACCGACCAACGGTATTATCATGGAGACAACATGGTCCAAGCTAACCCCTAAAGAAAGAGTGGGGGACACATCATCCTCATGCAAGGCTATTTTCTTGGCATAAGTTGCTCTGGCCATCATAACCGCATCCAAGCTCATATCCAAAACATAACAGGAGGCCACCACCACTAAGGCCACTGTACGGGGAAACAAATCCTCGGCAAAAGCATAACTTAAGCAAAGGAAAAACAGTATTACCGCTTCCCCAGTAAGAATAATTCTTTCCCCTATCTTGTCAATCAAATAGCCCAGCAGTGGTTTAACAACAATACCCAGACAGGCTACTACAAAAAACAGCATGGTCATGGTAGTAACTTTCTGATGAAAAACATCCACCAGAACCCAGGGCGCAAAGGTTAAAAATATTTGTTTCCTAGCACCGTACAAAACGTTCAACCAATAATAAAGACCGTACTCTTTCCTAATAACAAAACGTTCGGTCTGAGGAGTAACCCGTTGCTTGTTCATGAAAAGAAGAAAAATAGCCGCTCCCAAAAAAGCAAGGGCTCCTATACTAAAAGAAACAAGATATGAGATGTGCAGGAAATAGAACAAGGTCCATAAAAGAGCACTGGCCGCCACCAGTGAAATATTCATCACGGCACTTAGACGTCCAAGTCTTCGTCCCAGCTTATCCTCTTCCGCAAAGCTCATGCTGATACTGTTAAAATAAGGCATAAACAAGTGCTGGCCGGAGCTGTAGATAAAAACAACCAGTAGCATGATAAAAATATTATTAGGGATAATTCCTAATAAAAACATACCTATGGCAGCCGCGATATTGGCAATGGCCGCTATCCTAATATCACCCAAGACAAATAACAGGCCGGTAAAAATAAACACCAAAAGTCCCGGCAACTCTCTGGGCAATTCCAATAATGTTCTTTGGGTAACAATAAAACCAAACTGGTCTTTAAGAAAATTATTAAAAGTTGCACTATCTACACTTTGTCCCACTCCTACTAAGACAGCAACAAATAGAAAAAAAATAAAATCACGCTCAGTGGTTTTTATTTTTCCTAATTTCTCGTTCACTTAGTACAGCACTTCCTTCCTAAATTTACCGTTCCTAATAAAGATAAGCTTTTCCCAATGGAAGGTCAATGCTTTTGTTATGCTAAGTTTTAATCAAAGAAAACCCTAATCGTTATAAGCCCAAAATGTCCCTGACCACTTCCCCAGCCATAAGCAAGCCGGCAACCGGAGGCACAAAAGAAACACTCCCCGGGACCTGCCGTTTTTGGGGAAAACAACTATCTATGCCCCCAAGACAGCTTGACTCTGTCGGACGGGGTTTGAGGGATGGCTGGGGCGAGAATACCACTTTAAACCCCCGGGTGATTCCCTCTTGTTTCAAAAGTTTACGTACTGCTTTAGCCAACGGGTCGCCTGAAGTTTTGGAGATGTCCGCAATTTGAAAACCCGAAGCATCCAGACGGTTGCCGGTTCCCATACAGGAAATAAAACGAATGTTTCTTCGACAACATTCAACGGCCAGGCTAACCTTACTTTTAACAGTATCGATAGCATCAATAACATAATCCGGTTTGTCTTGCAGAAAGAACTCTGCCTCTTCCTGGGTATAAAAAGTAGTATATATCTCAACCTTTGCTTTTGGATTAATATCCTTAATTCTCTCGGCCATAACCTCAACTTTATACTTGCCCAGAGTGGAATGCAAAGCATGAATTTGGCGATTAATATTAGATAAAGAGATCTTATCATGATCTACCAGTTTAAGGCTCCCTATACCAATACGGGCCAAGGCTTCAGCTGTAAAAGAGCCGACACCGCCCAGCCCGAAAATCAATACTTGGCTTTTTTTTAGTTTTTCCAGCCCTTCCGGACCAATTAACAATTCGGTGCGTGTAAATTCATGCATTTAGACTACCCTCTGTTTGATTTTTACACATCTCGTATCAGAAATAAAAAAAGCCTTCTCTTTTTTACGGAATGCTCTTAAAAGTATAATCACAAATATTATATATAATTATACCATGATATCCTTTATATTGGATTAAAAAATATCATAATTGCTTGGTTAAGTCAAACCATTCGTGGCTGTTCATTCTTTTGATAAATTAACCAAAAAATCTAAAATTTTGCAGGAATAATAGGGTAGAGACTAGAACTAATAGATTTAGTTAATACTGGAATCCGTTTTGTAATGCCAGTTAATATTTTAAAGGAAGAAAGGGGAAAAAAAGATGGAAAAAAATCCGGTAGATATTATGATCGCTGAAGCTCCAGAATTATTTGATGCTTATAATGAAATGTCCAAAACGGTTTTCTCCAGCAAGGGACTTGATGAAAAAACTAAACAATTGATTTATATGGCCATGAGAGCAGCCGAAGGGGATGTCGGCGCCGTGAAAATACATGCTCCAATGGCCAAAGCAGCAGGAGCCACCCGGGATGAAGTAAAAGAAGCTATTTTGATGACTTTACTGGTCTGTGGGATGAAAGGAGTTGTTACTTGCCTGCCTGCAGCCCTTGTAGCCTATGATCAGGCAAAAGTAAGTAAGTAACTGCTGATCAGGCTAAGTAAAAGAGTGTCCTCTGCCGCATTTGTCCAGGAATTCATAATACATTCCATAGATTTATTATAACAATTAGGACAGTCCGTTTATAAACAACTAAACGAACTGTCCTTTATTTTCATAGCTATTTCTCTTAGGATTTTACCGCTTAAACCTTTACTTTTCAAACTCTAGTTTTTAAAATTTACTTTAATTTATATTTTCCTGGATGTAAGTTCTCATTATATCTAAAGCTTGCAACACACTACGGTTCCTTCTTCTTTGCCCGTCACCTACAAGCTTATATTCCAGACACTGGACTTGGTTTTGTTTCCTAGTAACAAAGGCTATATAAGCGTATTCATCTTTTTCATGATTCTCGCCGGTGTCAGAAGGGCCCAAAATGGCAAGGCCCAAATCGGAACCGGAAATCTTCATTATATTCTGAGCTGCTTGGATAGCTGTTTCCCTATCCGGTCGGCTGTTAGCATAGGTAATCAACCCCTGTTTAAACACACGCGATATTCCCGGTATTTTAGATAAAACGCAAGCCAATAAACCGCCGGTAAAGGATTCGACTATAGAAATCGTGGTATTGGTTTCCAGCAAAAGTTTTCCGGCTACTTCCGCTAAACTACTGTTGCCGGTGGAATATATCCTATCACCTAACCTTTTCCTTATTTCCTTTTCTACTCCGGCATTCAAATCTTCTGGATTATCTTTTACACACTTAGAGGTCAGCCTAACTGTAACTTGCCCGTCAGTGGCATAAGTTGCTATGGTAGTATCTTTTTGCTGGACGATTAAATCCATGAGCATGTTTTCTACCGCCGATTCTCCTATGCCAAAGATATTTAGGTAGGTTGACACTATTTTGTAAGGCGATTTTTGTTCTAAATACGGCAACACACTTTGCTCAAACATGGGCTTCATCTCGGAAGGCGGACCGGGCAGCATAATAAGAATTTTTCCGTCGGTTTCCATAATGCAACCCGGAGCAGTACCATGGCTATTCTTCATAACTATAGACCCTTCCGGGAAATAAGCTTGCTTTCTATTATTGTCTGTCATTGTCCAGTCGGCTCTTCGGAATAAGGCCTCAATATCCTCAAGAGTCTCTGTATGCAACACAAGCTTCCGACCCACGATCTCCGCTACTGTTTCTTTAGTTAAATCGTCCTGAGTGGGACCCAGCCCCCCGGTCATAATGACCAGATCAGATCTTTGCAGAGCTATATTTAAAGCCCCCCGGAGTCTTGTCGGATTGTCGCCCACCACACTATGGTAATAAACATTAACTCCTATATCTTGTAATCTTTTTGAAATGTACTGGGCATTGCTATTAACGATCTGCCCCATCAAAAGTTCCGTTCCTACGGCCAAAATTTCCGCATTCATAGGAAACCTCCAAAAATTTATCAGCTTTTCTCTATCAGATTTTTATCTACTTTTCTATTATTACGCTTACAGCCATGTGTTGTAAAGCCATTTTGTTATTGGCTTCCTATGTTTTGATCGTATAATGAAATTTCTCATTCAAGCTTCCGCACCGATATCCCTTGAGATCGAGCGTAGTATACAAAAAACCTAGCTCAGCAAACCTGTTATAAATTTGTTCTGCTATGGAGGGATCAACTATTCTAGGGTTATCGGACGCCGGAACCTCAATCCTAGCCAAATCGCCGTGAAAGCGCACTCGTACTTGCTTAAAACCCAAATCCCGCAGATACTGTTCTGCTAGGTCCACCATTCTTAATTTTTTCTCCGTAATCTCTTCGCCATATGGAATCCTGGAAGCCAAACAAGCTAAGGAAGGCTTATCCCAAGAAACTAAGCCATATTTTTGGGACAGAATTCTAATTTCTTCTTTAGTTAAGCCCGCCTTGAGCAGCGGGCTTTCTATGCCTAATTCCAATAATGCTTTTCTTCCCGGACGGAAATCGGCCAGGTCATCCTGATTGGACCCTTCAGCCACATATTTTACTCCTCTTTGGTCCGCAATGGCCAATACTTCTTTAAATAACAGCTTTTTACATATATAGCAGCGGTCTACGGGATTTTTCCTAAACCCTTCATGTCTTAACACGTCGCTAGCGATGATCAAGTGTTCAATGCCTTGGTTGGCACAAAATGTTTGGGCTTCCTTTAGTTCCCTGTCCGGAAAAAGAGGGGACCGGACTGTCACCGCCAGCACGTTTTTTCCCAGTACATCCTTAGCAACCTTTAACAGCAAAGTGCTGTCTACTCCTCCGGAAAAAGCGATTAAGGCCTGGCCTTGGTTCTTTAATTCCTGCTTAAGCAGTTCCAACTTAGAATGATAACTCATCTTGGGCAGCCTTCATTCCTTCATTATTTTTTTGCCGTTTTCCAATTACCTATCCAATAATTTAATAATAATGACTGACCTAACGGAGTTGATTCAAATCATAAGGGGTCTCCTGATAAACATAATAGTTGAGCCAATTTTGAAATAACAGATTGGCATGACCCCGCCAGTTAACAATAGGATCGCGCTGGGGGTCATCATTGGGAAAATAATTGGCTGGGACTTTAGTGTCTAACCCCCTGCTAATATCCCTCTCGTATTCAATTTTTAAGGTTAGGGCATCATATTCCGGATGACCGGTAATGAAAATTTGCCGTCCGTCTTTACGGGCCACCATGAAAATTCCTGCCTCTTCGGACACCGCCAGGATTTCCAGCTCCTTATGTTTTTGGATATCCTCAGCCCTTACTTCAGTGTAGCGAGAATGGGGTGCATAAAACACATCATCAAATCCACGCAAAAAACTGTTGTTTCTTTTATTGTAAATTCGGTGGCTAAATATGCCGAACATTTTTTGGGGCAAAATGTACTTAGGAATCCCATAATGATAATAAAGGCCTGCTTGCGCGCCCCAGCAAACATACATGGTGGAATAGACGTTAGAAAGACTCCAGGACATGATATCCTTGAGCTCTTCCCAGTAATCAACTTCTTCAAATTCCATTATTTCTACAGGCGCTCCTGTAATAATTAAACCGTCAAATTTCTGATCTTTGACTTCCTCAAACGAATAATAGAATCTTCTTAAATACTCCGGCGAAGTATGAGTGGGTTTATGGGTTTTAGTATATAGTAAAGTTATTTCTATTTGCAGAGGTGAATTACTTAAAAGACGCAGGTACTGGGTCTCAGTAACAATTTTAGTCGGCATCAGGTTTAATAAGGCAATTCTTAGGGGCCTGATATCCTGGTGCAGGGCCCTATCCTCATCCATAATAAATATATTTTCATTCTCCAATATTCCTTTGGCCGGAAGATCGTCAGGTATTTTTATAGGCATTGATTTCTCCCCCTTGTGCTTTGTGAATAAATTTTTTTTGTTGGGTTATTTGTCTTTTTATGTTAAGCTTATAGCATTACTAATTTTGTAAAGGAAGTTTTAGATGATAAAAATCGTAACCGATAGTGTTGCTGAACTGCCACAAGCAATCATTGATAAATATGATATTACCGTACTACCCCTTTATGTCAACATTATGGATCAAAGTTTTATTGACGGGGTGGAAATTAACGCTCAAACTGTATGTCAATATATAAATAAAGGTCATTACCCTCAAACTTCCCAAATTCCACCTCACCAATTTTATACAGTCTTTGATAATTTAACCCGTAATGGGGATGAGGTTATAGCAATCACTATGTCCTCTCAATTAAGCGGGACTTTTCGAGCAGCCTTAACAGCTAAAGAACAACTGCCTGATAGAAAGATTACCGTCCTGGACAGTATGGGTATTTCCTTGGGACAGGGGCTGCAGGTTATCGAGGCGGCCAAAATGGCTCTTTTCGGCAAATTACCCGAAGAAATAATTTCCTGCATACATCGAATCCGCAGTAAAATGAATTATGCCATTATTATAGATACCCTGGAATATGTCTTTAAGGGAGGGCGAATCAACAAAGCCCAATATATTGCAGGAAATCTCCTTAATCTAAATATTGTTTGCGGTTCAGACGGCACAGGCAAAATTAGCCTGACCGAAAAATTCATAGGCAAGGAAAAAAGCATCCTGCGTTGGATTTCCAAACATCTGAACAGTCTCAACATCAAAGACAAAACTGTAGGCTTATGCACTTTAAGCAATGAAAAGCTTCTGAACGAGGTTAAGGCCCTGGTGGAAAAACATAACCCCAAAGAAGTCATTGTATCACAGTTTAGCTCAGTTGTCGCCTGCTATTCCGGGCCGAATGCCATTGGTATATTTGCTACGAAATAAACTGCTGGTTTTAAAGAATTACCTAGTTATTATACAGGATATTTATGATTAGTAAAAGCCAGGATAAACCTGGCTTTTACTGGTTATGTTTTATTAGCTAATTCATTAAAATCCTAACTGTAAGCCCTTAAGGTTACTGCATATAAGCTCTAACCTCATTTATCGCTTTTTGTGAACTTTGAATATCCATCTGGATTTGAGCATTAATATCAAAAGGTTTGTACCAACCCTTTTTCTCCATAAATCTAAAAATTTTCTCCTGGCTGCTTATGGCATCATCCAACTGGCGGCGTAAAAGGTCTCTTACCTGTGGAGTAGTTGCTTCAGTTAAAGCCGTAGCATAGCTTTTAACAGCCATTTTAGCACTAGTGAGTAAGTCTCCGCAAATAGTTTGGTCGCTAAGGCTTGTTCTTACATACTGTTCCATTGCTTTCCCCCCTATATAGCCTGATTGAGCAGAGATTGAATATCTTGAGCGTGCTTCGAGCAAGTTTGCATTTCTGCCTGCATAATACTTTTTAACTCGGGGTCATTAACAAAAGAAGTCATGGCAGCACTCTTAGAAATACTCAGGGTTTTGGCTGCAAGCAATTCATGTAAATCAAGGGTCTCATGAGGAGCCAGTCTAGTGTTTAACAAAATATACACCTCCATTTGAAATGTCTAGTTTATTATGTCCCTGCCCCTCCTTTATATTCTAATAAAGTATAAAAACCCTATGGAATCAGCAACTATTTGATCTGACTTCCCTAGGGTTTAATTTATTTAGGGGGTTTTATTTGGGGTTATTTCAATTTAGGGGTTATCCCGCTTATTGCTTTGATTTAAGTTGTTGACTTTGTAATCTTCCAAACTGGAGGTAACTGTCTCCCCATTGCTTTTGAATTCTCTTTTAACCATACCTATTCCCGCCTTAAAATATTCATAAGATACAGAGCCGCTGCTATAACTAATTTTTATTCCCAGACAGTCTTTGAAATTGCCGGCAGGTGTATCTATATCGGCATTAAGAGCGATAATTTCTCTCGTTCCGTCCCTTATGCCCCACTTATTCCCGACTTCAAGCGGGGCTTTAATTATTATAGTATTATCATTGGGGTCAGCCCCTAGGAAATTTGAATCCTCATACGCTTCCCCTTGAAAAAAGACTCTGGTCACGGCCTCAGAGGTAACCTGATAAACAGAAGCACTTACCGTTCCTCCGTTATCCTCCCGGACTTGAGCCAGATTGTTGTCAGCATATATCACCTGACGGTTAAAGGTAGCATACTCCATTCCTTCCCCAAGATAATCCCAAAAAGATCCGTTGGTCAACGGGAAAAAATCTCCCGGTTTTAAATCTCCCGTTCTCTCGTTGTCTTTACCAGCCTGGTTATTATCAGCTGTCTGGTTGTTATGGTTGGGAGGAAGGGGATCAGTTGAAGGGGGTTTTGTACAGCCAACATAAAAGAATGTCATAAATAACATAAGCATTGTTAAGAGCAGTAAATAAGCAGACCTTTTCATATTCTTACGTCCTCTCCTTATAATTTTTTTGCGGTTTCATTGTTTCTGGTTGCCTTCTAAAAGAATCCAACAGATGATAAATTGCTAGAATCGGATGTTTAAATATCATCTTTGGTCCGGCATAGCGCATAACTTTCTTTATTTCTTCCCGCATTTGAGGCCGGTAACAATGAATTTTACACTTAGCGCAAACCGGCTTATCTTTTCCGTGGATACATTTCTCAATTCTTTGGATCGAGTATTGGAGCAACCGTTCACACTGTTCACATCTGACCTTGTCCGGCTGAGATC
>ERZ773359.4655-NODE-4655-length-14010-cov-21.520602_pt1 | contig 14010 bp, 10 predicted proteins | sample MGYA00374955_ERZ773359 | MGnify/ENA primary metagenome ERZ773359 (study PRJEB29098, sample SAMN04486028) | biogas fermenter metagenome | study: EMG produced TPA metagenomics assembly of the Biogas fermentation microbial communities from Germany - Plant 4 DNA1... | reverse complement strand
AGGGCACCCTGGTAGATGTCAAAGGGTACATCTTCAAACGATTGATTGCCCAGGCGAAGCAACAGTTTTCTGCTGGTATGACGATATCGGGCTTCCCAGGCATGGCGAAGGTAAAGAGGATCCTTAAATTCCAGTACGTCAAAGCCCGCATCCTGGATCTCCTCCAGCAAATGCTCCTCTAAAAGAAGCCTGTCGGGATCCCTGACTAGGACTACCTTTGCTTTTGATTCTCTGATATCTTTAATTACCCCACCAGGCCAATCCATTTTTTCTTCACTCCGGTCTTTATTCATCCAACTGGGAAAGGGCATTTCGATAGTACATCAACACTCCAAAATCTTCTTGGAGAAAAGACTCCGGCAGCCGTCTGGCAGTATCCACAATAGTCCGGTAGTCCCGCCTGCCCCAGGCTTCCTTAAACCCTGCCCGAATAGCTTCGGAACGGAACTGATTGAGCTTTCCGCTGGACTCCAGATACTGACGAAACTCTTTGAGGAGGGCTTTTTCCCTCAACTTTTCCATATCTGACTGTTTTTCCGGCCTAGGAATATACCATTTCCCCTCTTCATTTTGTAAAAAGTTTTCCTTTAAAAGATCTAATAATTCGGGGAGTTTTTCATAACGGACCTGCCGTAGTTCCTGCATAAAAAGAGGTTGCAGCTCCTGATGGCTCATCGGCTTTTCCTTTAATTTAGTCCAAATCCACTGGCGGGCAGACCTTTCGTCATTGAGGAAAACATGCATCTGCTCGGGCCTCCCGCACTCCAACTTCTTTTTGCGATAAGTGACAGCCTGCTCCGGCAGGAAATACATGTCATCCTCCTCTTCGAAGCGGTGGTATAACCCGGCGTAATAATCATGAGCGCTGATCGGAACAGGGATTCCCTTTTGGACATAAAAGGCCACCATGCGGTCATAAAGTGTGGTTTTCTGTCTTTCCACCACAGGCTCCAACCGACCGTCCTTTTCCACAAAAACCGGTAGGTTTTTGAGGTGCTGGCGTGTAAACTCCCAGACTCCTGTCTCCTTTGCCGACTTTTCCTCAAAATTGGCCAAGAAATGCTGCCTGGGTTTGTAGGCGGAGATCACTAGGTTGCTTTTTACCGCCTGGGTGCTGGTCACCTGTTTGAAGCTTCCCTGTTTTTTATCAAGCTGTCGGATATCAGCGATCACAAACCCCGCACTGGTGATCGCCTCCATGATGGCGTTCCAGACAGAGTTTTTTGAATTGTGGAAAACCATGGTCATCCAGCGGCCAGGTTTTAAGATACGAAACATCTCCCTCAGACAACGCTCCATCAGGTGTTGATAATCCATCAACTCTTTCCCCTGTACAGAGTTGACGATAGCCTCTGTTCGGTTGTTGGTAAATACCTTAAGCCATGCCTCCCAGAGAAAGTTCAATTCAGAGTACATTAAGTTGCTGCCGAAGGGTGGGTCTGTGAAGATGTAGTCGATAGAATTGTTGAGTATACCACATAAATCACTTGAAGAATTGGTAGAAACTAAATACTTTTTATCAATTCCATGCCCCCAATTAATTTTGGCTATATCTCTTATTTTCCTTTCCAAAAGCTTCCTTGCTGAGTTTTCAGTAAAAAGTGACGGTATAAATAACGTCCCACTAATATTACCCATTTTTCTATCTAATGTAAATTTATACATCTTAGAAGTTCGAATAATTGAGGATGTAAACCATAACATAAGCAGGCCTAATTTATTGCATTCTATCTTGTCGTGTATCATAGACAAGTATGCTAAGTTCCTCTTCGTATAAAAATGATGCACATGCGTTATCCCATATTTATCATTCCTGCGTGACTCATCCCCCTCCGGCATCCGATCGGTGGGGAACCACCAGGGTATCTCCATCTCTTCTATACGCTGCAACAGATCCAGATCCCATTGATCAGGCTTTTTTTCATACCTCTTTGAGCCTACAGTGTAGTTGATCAAAACCGGTACCTGCCGCGCCATCTGGATCGCTTTTCCCAGTGCGTTATCGAACACCGTCTCCCAAGCCCTCTCCAGGTTACGCTTTTCGAGGACCACCCCACATGAAGGGCAGGGAAAACGATTGCGCACCTTGCCAGCCTCTTGGTCTACCGCCACCTCCCAGAAAATCATCTCAACACCACAATCCGGGCAGGTAAAAACATCTGACCATACGGTATAGTTGATCTTCCCTAGAACAGGTTTTCCACCGGCACTTTTTTGCACCTTGCCATCCACCACATGCCTGGTTTCGTACATCCATCCCAGTTCCGCTTCTACCTCGGCGATAATGCGCTGGGCCTCCTGCTCAAATTCCCCTATATCTACCGGATTGTTGTAATTATAGGCAATAAATGTGGCTGCAGGTGAGAGATCCACGAGTATTGCCCGCCGCGCACCCCATTTTACTCCGGGCATCTCCTGTTCCACCTGGAGCTTAAACTCGGGATCAGGGCTGCCGCAAAGCTGCGCAGCTACACCGGTCATTCCGGTGCCACAGAACCCATCAAAAACCAGATCACCCGGCTCTGTATAGTGCAGGATGTAGCGCATAATCGCCCGGTGAGGAACCTTGGTATGATAGGAATGGGCATTATAAATGGGGTCATTTTTCCCCTCAGAAACATCTGACGTAAAGGGTTCCCTGTGATAATCATCAGTAGCTGCATCAAATGGCTTGCCATAGCGATCAATAAAGTCCTGCAAATATGGATTGGGACAGGCGGTATAATACGGCGGATCAGATAAATTGATGATATCCTCATCCCTACCTAAGGGGAACCCCTCAAGCCTCCGTACCTGATCCAGTTCTGCGGTTGTAAGTTTATTCTTATCGTTTTTTTTCACAATTTCCTTCTCAGTGTCTATTAGCTTTAACTGTTTACTCACCCGCTTACGCCCTTTCTATTCTATAATAATCCTTACCTTCTCCCGGTCATGACCACGTAAAACTTTATCTAGATAATTGGCAAACCGGCGTTTTATCTCTTCTACCGTACAGGGACCGCCATCCCCGCTTAGAACACCTTTTAATTCGCTTACGGAAAAAGTCACCCTATCTAACCCCTGGAAAAGCAACTGCATACCCTGAATAAAATCCTCGCTTATCTCACCAGGCAGCTTTTTCCTGGCCTGGAACTCTTTCACCACCCGCTTTTGTTCTGTTTCCAGAAGTTCAAAACTAAAGATAACACCGGGATCAGCTAAAAAATCCAGCATAATGCGGCACCAGTTGCCCAGCATGTTGTCAAGCTCTAGGTCCAGCTGAGAGAGCACCAAACCCACCGCTGGAAACTCCCACTCCTCTGCCGGCCGGAAATGGCAGTGTGGGCAAATTGCCTGCACCTCCAACTCCGCCTTTGTCAGGTCTGGACAAGAGATAAGAGACCGCACCTTATTCAAAAGTCCCTGGTACTGATTAACGGGCAGATATTTGATCTCACTTAAGCATTTGAGGGCTTTGAAACGGCGATCCTGCAGATATCTTGCCCTTCTCTCCTCCTCTCTCCTGTTCAGCCGTCTCTTCCCGTGCAGATGAATGTACTCCTCAATATACCTCTTTTTCAGGTCTTTGGCTCTCCTCGACATCTCCTGGCGAAAAGAGCTGGACAAAAGCTTACTGCGGTCATTGATTCCCCTCTGATAATCATCTTTAAAATCTTGGAGTTCTTGTACTAATGGATGATCAACAGGGAGAACAGCCTCCGCAGTCATCAGGTAGGCCCCATAAGAACCAAGCTCCCGTGCGAGCAAAGCTATTTTATCAATATCCTGAAGCCTTTTCTGGATATCCAGTTGGCGGGCAACATCAGCCTCCTGATAAGGGAACTGTTTCAGTCTCCCCACAGAATTATAGGGTCTTAGGCTTTCCAAAAATGATTTATATTCACCCGCAAGCTTCTTGTACCCATTCTGTACCTCACCACTGATCAGGTTTTTCCCCCAACAGGGCAGACCCCCATTTATCTCTTCCTGGAGGTAAAGCACCTGTCTGGCAGTACGCAAAGCAGCTTCCTGGATTCTCCTGACTGCTTCTTCGCGGGTAGACTCATTTTTGATCAAGCCGGGTGGAAGACCTAGCAGAACAAGAAGTTTTTCCAGAGCTGGAATATTTAATGTAGGCGGTGTTTTGTAGTACCTGAAATTAACCAACTCGTCGACACTGATGCGGGTCATGTCGACCAGATTGCTGGCATTGATCTCCCGGCCCGCAAGGTTAAGAACGATATCACCCCTGTATACCAGAGCAGCCAGTACCACAACAACAAACTCCGGCTCCAATTTAAAGAATATATCCCGCTCAGCGCGGTCAGGCCCTTTGATGATCTCCTCCCTGTTCACCACCTGATTGCCGCCCTTTTCTTTCAAAATGCCAAGAAAGTGCTTGGAGTAACGGCTTGTTTCAGGAACAATTTCTTCCCCATCGAGCAACTGCAACCCCTCCAACACCCGCGCACCGAGCCTGCTCTGCCCAGTTGCCAGGTATTTAATGGCCTCTTCGATACTGGGTTTCAAGTTCTGACGTGTCAACAGCACAGGGAAAGATGGATAGTCGGGATACTCCCCTGCAAAATAACCGCTCAAGCAAAAGCTAGCCACCTGATCGATTATTTCCTTAAAAGAACCGCCTCTCTTCCCCTGCAGTCTTTCCGCAAGCGGTTTTTTGCTGCCTTGATATTTGACCATAAAGGCGTTTGTTATATTCTCCAACAGGTATGAAGAGAGATAGCTCAGATACTCATCACCCTTCTCTCTATAAATAGGGCGGTCCGGTGTGGGGGCGATTTTCACCATCTCCATCGCACCACCGAAGAGTTTGAGTTTCTCAATGAACTCCGGCGACCGCTCTTTAAGATAGAAAAACACTTCATCGGGCCGCTCCTCATCAGTGAATGGCGGTGGATCAAAGGGCTGCAGGAAATAAATATAGTAGTCCTGTGGCGGTTGCGCTGTTGACCTTTCATTGGGTGCCCCAAAAAAGAGGTATCCGGTTCTGGTAACCTTCTTTTCTTGCCATACAAGATCATACTCCCAAATAGAAACCCCGGAAACATAGGTCTCATCAGAACACTGCATCACCCGGCGCAAAAGCGCAAAATAGTACTGGTCTAACATGTAGTCGCTCAGGTCCTCCGCCCGATCGGCAATCAAAACATCCGGGTCCTCCCCACCCTCCACCTCGATAAAGTACTGATGGTTTTCTTTGTTATAACCAATGAATTTCCCACTAGTGAGCCGACGCATCTCCCCCAAAAGAGTGTTGATGGTAATCACTAGGAAGTCTGAATTCTGTTCTGGCAGTCCAGGGATAAGCAGGGCTATCCCCTCTTTGATCTCTTCAGGTGCTAAACCCATTCTGACATTGATTTCACCTGTAGTAAGGCGGTGGACACTCAAAGCGTTAAGAATCCTTAGACTGCTCTCTCTGGTGACAGGGTTTTGAACCCCTGTGCGGAGCTTTTCCTCAACAACATTTGCGGCATCGATCACCTTCTTTACATCAGGATCGGTCCTTAAAGCGGGGTTATCCCTAATAAAGATCCAGTATGAATCGAAGGAAACCAGGCCGGGATCATCCTCCGGCACGTCTTGGTCCAACAGCTTCCTGATATGCAGGCTAATCGTTTTTAAGATCTCTCTCTTTTCCGCAATATAGACCCTTTCAAAAACCTCAAGGTAAGCCGGATGCACCGGGTAAAGACTGACAAATTCATGCATATTGGCTGCCATACGCTCAAAAAGTCCTGTAAATTTCTCCAGGTGCCGCTTAATCATGGCGCGCTGTGTTTCACTTTTTTTAAGCAGCCTCTGCTCCACAACATAGGCCACATCCTCCCTGGCAATCTTCACCTGTTCAAAGCGGTCCCGAACACGGCGCAGCGATTCGGCAACAAACTGAAACTTGGGGTTATCGAAGAGTGATTCCTGCACTCCGGCTACCACACGGATACGGGTACTTTTACACACCTCCCCCAGTTCACGCAGGAAACCTAAATCGAGCACCAAGTTGAAATCCTTTCTGCTGTGCAGGTAATCCAGCAGTTCGTCGATGGCGATGAGCAGCCCTTGCTCCGGATAAAGCGAATGAAAGGCCTCCATCATCTCATAAAGACAATCTTTGTTGTTGGTAATCTCTGAGGCCGGGGGAAAGCGGTACTCCACGCCGATTCTCGCCAGGAAACGCTCTAGATTGGAGCAGATAATGGAGCGAAGGTCATTGGTGACAGCCCCGATCTCCAGCCTGAGCACCTGAAACTGCCCAGCAATGTCATGCATCTTCTCTTTAACCAACTCATTGGTAAGATGAGGGAGCAGGGCGCTGTCTTCGGCAACAGAGGTAAGTACAGACAAAAGGTGCGATTTCCCTGTACCGTAGTTCCCCACTACAAGTATGCCTTTGTTATCACGAGGGTAGTGGAACTGCAGTTGAGGGATGATCACCTCTACGATTACCTCAGCCATGCGCTCTGAGATAACATAGGTCTTGACAAGCTGTGAGGCATAATCAGTGTCCTCTGAACTTATTAACTGAATTACAGTTTCTACAGGTTCAAACTGGATAAGATCGCTGTATTTCAATATCTTTCTCCCCCTTGATTTATTAAACACACCACCGTATCCACTTTTTCATAACAGCGGTATTCCGGGTGGTGCGGCTCGCCATAAACTAATTTATTTCTGCTAAAAACACCGGGCCATCTGACAATGAGCACCTTATTCCTGCTGTGCTGCAAAAGTATACGCAGAGGATCAAGCTGCAAATCCCTTTGAAAAAAAATTTCTGCGTGATCGATAGCCACCAGATCACCTTCCGCACCTCGTATAATTTGTGCAAAGAGGTCCTGGATCTCCAAGGTGCGGAAGCGCGGCTCAACCTCCAACAGAGAATGACTGAGCAGCAACCCGAGATTAACAGGTGTTATACCCAGGGCAGTCATTAACCCATTCCAACCCTCTGCTTCCGGGGTGTTGCTTTCCCTCTGTAGCCTCTCTCTGCTATTTGCATGGTTGCGTTGTTCCTCTCCCCGTATTAAAGTTGTGGGGATTTGTTCACCCAGATCCGATAAGATGCCAGGTATAGCTAGAATCAGCTTAAAATAACGCGATTGCGCTGCCATTATGGCTTCTTGGATATCATCTGTTAACAGGCACACATAACAACACCCCACTGTCCCTGTTATCAAAAAACTTAAGCCAAGGAGCCCAACCAAGTACCCAAATGTACACGGGCTTTCCCTATTATCAAAAAAGCCTTTACCAGAACGCCTACTTGCAACAGTAGGGACTGTTGCTCTCGGCAACTCTAGCTAACTAATATCCCCGGCTTCATACAACTATTCCGCTGTCGACGGCAAATCAGGCAACTCTAGTTAATGATAAACCCTTGTTCTATCCCCAACACGACAGATAAAAAACGCCAAGAGCATTTCAGCAATATGAAGATGATCTATTACTAATTCTCTCTTATAACGATATTTTCCTTTACCAACAGCCTTTTGGTATCTTAATGCCAGAATTAAAATCATTGTTCTTTGCCCTATCCATTACAATCAGACCGAAAACCGGGTCCACCTGGCACTCGCGAAAAAAATAGACAATAATTGCAAACACTGTTACACTATTTAAATAAAAAACTATAACAGCAAAAAGTTCCAAACCACGGCAGCACTTGGTTATCAGCTGCCCTACTTAAATACTCCTAGTTGTTCTAAGCGGGAGGTTTCAAGGAGGTGAAGAAATGGAAGCCGCCGGGTGCGAGATAGAAAATGCCAAACTATCAGACACAGCTGAGATGTTGGAATTCTGGAGATCTACCCCTGGGATAGGTATAGGGAGGGGGGATACTGACCAGTCCCTTAAGCTTTTCATAGAGAAAAATCCCTCTACCTGTCTGGTGATAAGGGATAATGGGCGCTTGATCGGAACAGTTTTGGGAGGGTTTGACGGGCGCAGGGGATATATTTACCATTTGGCAGTAGATCCTGATTACCGGGGGAAAGGATATGGCAAAGCCCTTTTGAAGCGTGTGCTGCAGGAATTAGAAGCCCTAGGAGCCGATAAAGTTCATCTATTCGCTTTTTACGAAAACCGGGCGGCGGCAGAGTTTTATCTAAGCCAGGGATGGGAGTTGCGCCAGGACATTAAGGTTTTTTCTTGGGATGCCGGTAATAATAGGTCTTAAATGGAACAGAGAATATTTGGGGCTGGCACTATTCAATACAGGGAATGGAGATTCCCTAACTATCACAAAATAATAGATGAGGTGGACTTAGATGGAAGCGAAGAGAGTAATTATCATGGGTGCAGCAGGAAGGGATTTTCATAACTTCAATACTTACTTCAGAGATAATTCCGCTTATCATGTAGTGGCCTTTACTGCTGCTCAAATTCCAGATATAGAAGGACGGCTGTATCCTCCCAGCCTGGCAGGGAAGCTTTATCCGGAAGGGATCCCCATCCATGCAGAAGAAGAGCTGCCTGAACTGATCAAAAAACATGATGTGGATCAGGTGGTTTTTGCCTACAGCGATGTATCCCATGAGTATGTGATGCATAAGGCTTCTTTGGCTCTGGCCTGTGGTGCCGATTTCCGGTTGATGGGGCCAAAAACAACTATGCTCAAATCCAAGTGCAAAGTGGTGGCTGTAACAGCAGTAAGAACCGGGGGCGGCAAAAGCCAAACCACCAGGTATATTGCCGGTATTCTCACCGAAGCGGGAAAAAAAGTGGCTATCATCAGGCACCCGATGCCCTATGGCAATTTGGAAGAGCAAATAGCCATGAGGTTTGCCACTTATGAGGATCTGGACAGGTACGACTGCACCATCGAAGAACGGGAAGAGTTTGAACCCCACATCGACAATGGGATGGTGGTCTATGCAGGAGTTGACTATGAGCTGATTCTGCGCCAGGCGGAACAGGAGGCAGATATCATCCTCTGGGATGGAGGGAACAACGATATCCCCTTCTATCACTCAGATCTGCATATTGTTGTGGTTGACCCTCATAGAGCAGGGCATGAGACAAGTTACTATCCGGGTGAAACCAACCTCCGCATGGCTGATATAGCTGTGATCAATAAGGTTGATTCTGCAGACCCTGACAAGGTCAAACAAGTCGAAGAAGCTATCAGAATAAATAACCCCAAGGCCCAAATCATTCTGGCCAACTCACCCATCACCGCTGAACAACCGGAATTAATCAAAGGCAAACAGGTCCTGGTGGTTGAAGATGGGCCTACACTTACCCATGGGGGTATGGCTTATGGTGCAGGGGTTATCGCCGCTAAAAATTTGGGTGCCGCTGAACTGCTGGACCCACGCCCCTATGCTGTGGGAAGTATCAAAGATACATTCGATAAATACACCCATCTGTCCACACTGCTTCCCGCAATGGGCTACGGCAAAAGCCAGATCGCAGAACTGGAAGAGACCATCAACAATTCCCCTGCTGAAGTTGTGGTCATCGGCACACCCATCGACCTGCGCCGGGTAATGAAGCTAACAAAACCGGCAGTGAGGGTAAAGTATGAACTGGAGGAAGCAGACACTCCACAGCTGAAAGAACTGTTGGAGAAACTGCTGTAAGAAACAGGTGTAAGACGCGGGGAGCGCTCCCGCGTCTTACCGCCTTTTACCCTATCAGCGTCAGGGAACAGCGATTCAACCAACTTTGGATTGTTCCCTGTCAGCTCAAACTTTTAGAGTAGTGTTATCTATCCCGTGAAATCAGTTCACAGGTAGTTTTTCTTTCACTGCTCTGAGCAGAAGGTAGAGACCGGCAAAGACCGCTGCTAAATAGTACATTTTCACCGAAAAGAAGACAAATGGGTTTAATTTATACCGGATTAGCCCCAGCAGTGCAATAATACAGCTTATGATAACCCAGAGTAAGACAAATTGCCTCCATTTATGCCCCTGTCGCTTTTCTTTTGAATCTTTGAAACTGGTCTTACCTATATACTTAACAATTAAAACAGATGCCAGCAAAATAATCGCTGTATTGATGAGAAAACCCAGGCTAACCTGAAAATCCAGAATAAGTCTGCCCTGTTTGAACATCTGGGGGAGATAAAAAAAGATAATGTCGAGCAACCACAAAAATGAAATTACAATAACCACTATCTCCAGATCACTGAACAATTTTCTCCAGCTGAACCTTTTGGGGTGAGCCGCCTCAATAACGGAATCACAAAAGGCCCGATAGTCATTCCCGATAACCTGTTCGATCTCTTCCCCCCTCTTCTGAGCTTCCAGCATCATACCTAGGATATCCTGGATGATCTCTTCTGCTTCCAATTCATCCATTCCACTGGTTCTCAGGTAGCAGACTATATTTGTGTATATTTCATCGTTTTCAGGGGTAAGTTTTTTGCTCAACTCATAATTTTTCCTGATCAGATCATCTAACTTTCCCATCAATGCTCCCCTCCTTCATAATCCTTGAAAATCAGGTCGATCACATTGCACAGTTCCCGCCAGGTCCGGTAAAAACTTTCCAACTCCTTTTCCCCTTCCTCTGACAGGGAGTAATATTTTCGTTTGGGGCCATAGGGGGACTCCCTATCTTTAGAGTTAAGCAGTTTGTTCTTTTTGAGCCTAATCAGCAGGGGGTAGACCGTCCCCTCGCTTATGTCTCGAAATCCGTATTTTTTCAGATTTTCAACGAGCTCATATCCATAGGTTTCCCCATCACTGATCAGCTTCAAAATACACCCTTCCAGTAGCCCCTTTAACAGTTGGGGGTTCTTCATCCTTATCACTCCCCTACTATGTTTTGCATAGTAGCTGTGCAGCTATATTGTAATACAAAGTAGCTCTCTGTTCAAGAATATTCTTTGTTATTTTTCGAAACCTACAATTTACTGAATGGCAATCGAGACTAATGAGTTCAAAATATTCATTTCAGTGTAACTTTCGCCAGAAAAATAGAGAACCGTCTTAATAACAGCAGTTCTAGCAAGCCCGGCAGAAATAGAGGTTGGAAGTCGGAGGTCAGAAAAGATAGGTATAGCCCTTAGACCTGCCGGAAGCCCAGGCAACCTGTCATGTGACAGGGGGACGGGGGTCCTGTCATCGTAGTTGAGCTGATTTAATCGGGTGACAACCTATTCCCTCTGATCGCCGGTGTCGCGCGCGGGGACAGTCCCGGTGATCGCGCGGTCAACCTGTCCCGGTGATCGGTTTTCGCGCGGGGGGACAGTCCCGGTGATCGGGCCCGATCAGTCAACCTGTCCCGGTGATCGCGGTGATCGGTCGGTGACCGGTCTAACCGCGAATGAGAGAAAAGGCCTCAGCCCTTGTGGTGCTGTTGGTTTTAAATATCCCCCGCACAGCTGATGTGATGGTCTTTGATCCCGGTTTGCGCACACCCCTCATGGTCATGCACATGTGTTCAGCCTCAATCACCACTAAGACCCCTCTTGGCTTTGCCTTATTCATAATTGAGTTGGCAACCTGTGAAGTAAGCCTTTCCTGGAGCTGCGGCCTTTTTGCATATTCATCAACGATCCTGGCCAGTTTGGATAGGCCGAGAAGTCTCCCCTGATGGGGGATATAGGCCACATGCGCCTGTCCCAAAAAGGGAACCAGATGGTGTTCACACATAGAATAAATAGGGATATTTTTGACCAGCACCATTTCATCATGCTGTTCTGTAAAATATGCCCCCAGGTGTCTCTCAGGGTCGCTATGCAAACCGCAAAAGATCTCTTTGTACATGCGGGCAACCCGGGCGGGTGTATCCTTTAATCCCTCTCGTTCCGGGTCCTCTCCTATCCCTTCCAGGATCATTCTCACCGCAGCCTCAATCTTTTCTGTGTCGATCAATCATAACCTCTCCTTTATTTGATCAATTATTTTTCACCATATCTAAAGCAGCAGCCACTGCCTCATTATATACTTGTTTTAATGGAACCCCGAATTGTTTGGCAGCCCTACGGCAGTCCCGGTATTCAGGAGCTATTTGTACAGGTGACCCCTTTTCAGAGAACCTGCCAAACTTAACTGTAATCTTCCCATAAGGAGTACTCACCCTGGCTGTTTCCCGCAGCAGAACTCTCCTCATGTCCCTGCGCAGGCGGATACCCAGTGTTGATGTTTCTTCAAAAATAATTTTGGCCAGCTGTGACCATTTTTCCTGATGGGTCAGTACGGTCAACAGCACACCCGGCCTACCCCTCTTCATAATGATCGGTGATAAAAAGGCATCCGCTGCTCCGGTATCTAAAAGTTTTTCTATCAAATATGGGTAGATCTCAGGATTAAGATCATCAATACTGCATTCCAAAACCATAATTTCACCATGGTTTTCCACATCAGCAGGACTGATAGCCGGTTCTTCTGTTTCCCCGATGATCGCCCGCAAGATATTGGGGAAACCCAGGTCCCTGCTTCCCATACCATACCCGACTCTTTCTATCATCATGCCCGGCAATGAAGAAAAAGAATGAGCCAAACTAACAGCCAGTACAGCTCCGGTGGGTGTGACCAATTCCCCCTCGATCTCAGTCTGTCTCGTCGGTACTCCTTTGATCAACTCCAGAGTTGCAGGGGCAGGCAGGGGAAGCAGCCCATGCTCACACTGTACAGCCCCTGAACTGAGCGGCAGCGGTGAACAGATAACCCTGTCCACATCCAGGCTCTCCAAAGCGAGCAGGCAGCCGATGATATCACAAATGGAATCAACAGCTCCTACTTCATGAAAATGAACCTGTTCAGGAGCTGTGCCATGCACCTCAGCCTCAGCTTCAGCCAGCCGTCTGAACACATGGCGGGCCTTTTCCTTAACGCTGTCAGTTAAATCACCCTGATCGATCAGGCCAAGGATATTCTGCAGCTTGCGGTGGGGCTGCTGCTCCGTAGTCTTAATATGAACATAAGCAGCAGCAATACCGCAGCTCTCACCTTTCCCGGTTTCTATAGTATAGCCATCAATAGGCAGGCTGGAGAGCCCCTTTCGAACCAGGCCGAGATCAGCTCCCGCGTCTAAAAGTGCTGCAAGCAGCATATCTCCTGCAATTCCTGCGAAACAATCAAGATAAAGTACCCTCATCTTCAGCCTCTTCCTGTGTCAACAATGGCATAGGCCAGCGATGCCGCCCCATACCCATTATCTATATTGACCACACCGACCCCTGGGGCACAACTGTTCAGCATGCTAAGAAGAGCAGACAAGCCTCCAAAGTTGGCACCATAACCGACACTTGTCGGCACAGCGATGACCGGCCTCCTGGTCAAACCACCGACAACACTGGCTAATGCCCCTTCCATCCCTGCCACCACAATAACCACAGTGGCCTCTTGCAGCAAACGGCGGTGCTCCAGCAGCCGGTGGATCCCTGACACACCTACATCGTACAGCCTTGATACTTTGAGGCCCATAGCTTCTGCAGATACTGCAGCCTCTTCTGCTACAGGTAAATCAGCTGTCCCTGCACTGACCACCAAAACATTACCCTTCCCCTCATTGATATCCTCAGAGGAAACAACAATACAGCGGGCAAGAGGGTGGTAGACCGCGTTGGGACACCTTTCCTTCACTGCATGAAAAGCTTCACAGCTGGCTCGGGTTCCCAGCACTGTTTTCGATTTGGCGGCAAGCCTGGCAAAGATCCCAGCCACTTGCTCCACTGTTTTCCCCTGGCAAAACACCACCTCCGGAAATCCTTTGCGCAGTTCCCGGTGGTGATCTAAACGGGCATAGCCAAGATCCTCATAGGGCAGCTGTGTCAGCTGTTCCAGCGCCTGTTCAACAGTTATTTTTCCCGACAACAGGGATTCCAATAGAATTCGCAGTTCATCCCTGCCCAAAGTTATCATCCTCTTTTCAATCTTGTATCAAAGATAAGGACAGATCATACATACTATATTCTAACGCCGTTCGAGTATATTTGACAATAGACCGATCACCGCGATTACAGGGACAGGTTGACCGCGCGATCAGGGGGACAGGTTGGTACAGGTTCAGGACATAGGTAACACTATATCCTTTCCTGAACAGTGTAAAATGCATAAG
>ERZ773359.4649-NODE-4649-length-14028-cov-10.795534_pt1 | contig 14028 bp, 10 predicted proteins | sample MGYA00374955_ERZ773359 | MGnify/ENA primary metagenome ERZ773359 (study PRJEB29098, sample SAMN04486028) | biogas fermenter metagenome | study: EMG produced TPA metagenomics assembly of the Biogas fermentation microbial communities from Germany - Plant 4 DNA1... | reverse complement strand
GAATTCATTAACCAATTGAACCCTGGAACAATGATGTTTCAATTCCTTATAGGTAGTCTAGTAACTGCCTAGAACTTAGATTATCTATATTGAAACATAGGCGTTTCAATTCCTTATAGGTAGTCTAGTAACCGGCGAAGAGATTTTATTAGAAATGGCCGAAAGCAGTTTCAATTCCTTATAGGTAGTCTAGTAACCAATGTATTATAGAAGCGAAAAAAATGTTAAGGCAGGTTTCAATTCCTTATAGGTAGTCTAGTAACTTATAGCATATTACCGACAGGTATACAATGTTTTTTTGTTTCAATTCCTTATAGGTAGTCTAGTAACTTAGGCGGGGGGATAATAAAAAAGGGACACACTGGTGTTTCAATTCCTTATAGGTAGTCTAGTAACTTGTGAGTATACTGAATACGACAGTTTAGAAGCATTGTTTCAATTCCTTATAGGTAGTCTAGTAACCCATTCCCCCATACTAAAATAATTGATTTGTTCTAGTTTCAATTCCTTATAGGTAGTCTAGTAACTTTGTAACTATAGTGCATAGACCAACTCACCAAATAAGTTTCAATTCCTTATAGGTAGTCTAGTAACTTAGAGAAACCTATTATGCACCAGGAACTCTAGCACGTTTCAATTCCTTATAGGTAGTCTAGTAACAAAAAACGCAATATATAATTTAGCATCAGGATACCCAGTTTCAATTCCTTATAGGTAGTCTAGTAACAGGTCCTATTTTATTCATATAGGCATAGTTTAATAGGGTTTCAATTCCTTATAGGTAGTCTAGTAACGCAAATATCATGACTGGATAACAGAGGAAGGCCTATGTTTCAATTCCTTATAGGTAGTCTAGTAACTCTTGTTTTGTTAATTCTGTAACACTATCTTTGTTAGTTTCAATTCCTTATAGGTAGTCTAGTAACTTGCCACTTGGAGATACTTTTCTGTGACCATTATTCAGTTTCAATTCCTTATAGGTAGTCTAGTAACTTGCCACTTGGAGATACTTTTCTGTGACCATTATTCAGTTTCAATTCCTTATAGGTAGTCTAGTAACTATGGTGAGCATTACTGGGCTACTAAAGACCAATATGTTTCAATTCCTTATAGGTAGTCTAGTAACCTTTATGGTTTATAGCATTAACTTCCTTCGGGAAGTCGTTTCAATTCCTTATAGGTAGTCTAGTAACCCCCGCCCACTTGGTACTGTATCTTTATATCACGAGGTTTCAATTCCTTATAGGTAGTCTAGTAACCCTTGAGCTTGATGAAGAGAAAAATCATCTATTAGAGTTTCAATTCCTTATAGGTAGTCTAGTAACAGAAAATGGAAGAAGATATGTAACAGAAGTGGTAGGTTTCAATTCCTTATAGGTAGTCTAGTAACGGAAAGATTGCCAAGGATAAATCCAGTTTTATACGAAGTTTCAATTCCTTATAGGTAGTCTAGTAACAAAAACAGTTATTACTATAAATGGACTGAAAAGGAAGTTTCAATTCCTTATAGGTAGTCTAGTAACTTGAGCTTGTTCTTTGTGCTAGTCTTTGATATTCGTGTTTCAATTCCTTATAGGTAGTCTAGTAACTCTTTAATTATTCCTGCTTTAGTTAATCCATCTAAAAGTTTCAATTCCTTATAGGTAGTCTAGTAACGATCTTGTTTGATAGGGTCGGCACCTATCGGGGCGAGTTTCAATTCCTTATAGGTAGTCTAGTAACGATTTATTACTTAATGGGGATAATACTTATCTATAGTTTCAATTCCTTATAGGTAGTCTAGTAACCTCAACCTCATCTAAGAAACTTGAGTCACCTCTCTCAGTTTCAATTCCTTATAGGTAGTCTAGTAACTAGAGTTGAAGGAGAAGTATGGAGCTATAACTTTGAGTTTCAATTCCTTATAGGTAGTCTAGTAACCGGTGCAAGAAGTATATGACCAATTGAAGGAGGTGTTGTTTCAATTCCTTATAGGTAGTCTAGTAACTTAACAAAGATTATGGCTATTCTATTGGTGAGGATAGTTTCAATTCCTTATAGGTAGTCTAGTAACAATTACCACTATTTGAAACATAATTCTAGGAGGATTGTTTCAATTCCTTATAGGTAGTCTAGTAACTATGGCAGAAAATGAAAGAACTAGACTTTAGAAGCAGTTTCAATTCCTTATAGGTAGTCTAGTAACTTTCTTCATTCATTTTTGCTTTTAGCTCCTCTTCGCTGTTTCAATTCCTTATAGGTAGTCTAGTAACGTATTCGTACCAGAAATCCCCCGTTTCAGGGTTGCAAGTTTCAATTCCTTATAGGTAGTCTAGTAACGACAAGGAGTATCTCTAGCATTAACGGATTTTTCAGGTTTCAATTCCTTATAGGTAGTCTAGTAACGTATATTTTAAATTAGCCTTTTTTGTACCAAAACAGGTTTCAATTCCTTATAGGTAGTCTAGTAACGCACCCACGTTGTCTATATCATCAATCTTATTTATTTGTTTCAATTCCTTATAGGTAGTCTAGTAACGAATCCATTACCCCAAACATTACCTATATCATTAGCCTGTTTCAATTCCTTATAGGTAGTCTAGTAACTATATACCCTGTACAGAGCATATAGCGAAATATCATAGTTTCAATTCCTTATAGGTAGTCTAGTAACTGTTCCATTGCCACTGCTCTAGCCTCGGCATTTAACGTTTCAATTCCTTATAGGTAGTCTAGTAACTAGGTACTCGGTCGGCGGTGTTCAGTTGTCAAGGTTGTTTCAATTCCTTATAGGTAGTCTAGTAACTTAATCGGCTTGCCACAATATCCAAAGCCTTGCCAAGTTTCAATTCCTTATAGGTAGTCTAGTAACAAATGTAATATATTACACTTGATTCCCCTTGTTAGAGTTTCAATTCCTTATAGGTAGTCTAGTAACTTAATATTATTTTTTATTGTTAATGTAATTATAGCAGTTTCAATTCCTTATAGGTAGTCTAGTAACGGTGACACTGTACAGTTTCAAGTAGAAGGTGAGGAAAGTTTCAATTCCTTATAGGTAGTCTAGTAACAATATTTTATTGCTACTAACTTTATGGTGGCAGAAGGGTTTCAATTCCTTATAGGTAGTCTAGTAACTCTTCTTTTTTAACTCCTAATTTTATTAAATGGTTAGTTTCAATTCCTTATAGGTAGTCTAGTAACTGCCTGTTGCACTTCATGATACACAAAATCTATCCTGGTTTCAATTCCTTATAGGTAGTCTAGTAACATATGGTGTTGTTTGGGAGGAATAGAAAGCATGAAGATGTTTCAATTCCTTATAGGTAGTCTAGTAACCCGCACCTAAACCTTGTATATTCGTTATCTCTTTGCAGGTTTCAATTCCTTATAGGTAGTCTAGTAACCCATTCTCACTAATTCAACCTTGCAATTTTTATATTTGGTTTCAATTCCTTATAGGTAGTCTAGTAACCAATTAAGTCGAAAGTTATATCCCTATAGGAAACTTGTTTCAATTCCTTATAGGTAGTCTAGTAACTATTAATGATTTTAATACCCAAGGACAACAAGCTATGTTTCAATTCCTTATAGGTAGTCTAGTAACGTACCTATACCTTATCAGAAAGAAGTGCAAGAACGATGTTTCAATTCCTTATAGGTAGTCTAGTAACTAATTAAGTATGATGAAACTGCTCATGTAGTGTTAATGTTTCAATTCCTTATAGGTAGTCTAGTAACTTAAACTGAATGAAAAAAACTGGGGGATAGACAAAGGTTTCAATTCCTTATAGGTAGTCTAGTAACATATTGAGAAAAACATATATATGTTATATCAAGCGATGTTTCAATTCCTTATAGGTAGTCTAGTAACTAAAGAGGAAAAAGATAAACAAAGACAATATTATTTGTTTCAATTCCTTATAGGTAGTCTAGTAACTATTTTTTTAGTTCTCGACTACGTATTCGTTGGTATCGTTTCAATTCCTTATAGGTAGTCTAGTAACAAGTTGAAGGAGAAGAGGTAAAACATGATATAAGAAGTTTCAATTCCTTATAGGTAGTCTAGTAACGAATGTTTTGATTCATGGTAAAGTGAGGACTTGGGAGGTTTCAATTCCTTATAGGTAGTCTAGTAACTGAAGTAGTTTCTATTGATGTGGCCATGGATATACCTGGTTTCAATTCCTTATAGGTAGTCTAGTAACGTTCTTCTGGATCTCCCCATACGCTTAACGCTGCTTTGTTTCAATTCCTTATAGGTAGTCTAGTAACCCATTGTTTATATTGATATTACCTAATTTCACATTTTTTGTCAATCGATTTAATTATTACAAAATTGTAATATTTATTATATAAATTTAGATGTAAATATTGAAATTATCATGTTTCTTCAAAAAATAAATTTGTCGTCGACCTCCAGGGGTTTTTGCACTATTATAGGTCGACGACAATTATACTTGTAATTTATAAAAAATTATCTTCTCCACCTTTTTTGATTCCTAATATTTCTACAGATGAATAACGCGTCGTTCTGAAATTATAAATAATTATCGAATCCTTATTTTTATCAATTATTCTTGACAATTCAATTTTTAGTTTTGCCAAATTTGCTTCAGATATTTCGCCTTCAAACACTGAATTCTGCACCCAATATAAATACTTTCTACAAGTTTTTAATACCTTTGCCACTCTTTTTAATTCTATATCATAAACCAATATTACAAACATAAATACACCTACCAACGTGATATATAAGGTTCGTATTCTTTTTCTTCCATCAAATGTTTCTCTAATTTATACAGTTCCATGCGAATTAACATGTTATAAGATACATTTCTACCAAGTTCTCTATGTCTAATTGTTGATTTTAACTTATTATCAAACTCTTGCACAAAAGTTCTTCTTGCATTTTCTTTTAATAATATTCCTTCCGTATTATCTTCAAAGTCTTTTGTGCTTATCATATTTCTGCCTATCAGAGTAAAGATAATTCTATCTACTATTATTGGTTTAAAAATTTCCGATATATCAAGATTAAGAGTAAACTTTCGGAAATTAGTAGCATGCAAGAATCCAATTCTTGGATCTAAATGTGTTTTATATATTTCAGAAAGAATAAGAACATAGAGCAATGAATTGCCAAAACTGATAAGAGTATTTAAGTAATTTTGAGGTGGTCTTCTTGTTCTCTTTTCAAACTTAAAATCTTCATTATCTATTATTTCATCAAAACCTTTATAGTAGATATCCCTAATGTTCCCCTCTATTGCCATCAGAGTTTCTACTCTTTCACATTCATCAATACTACTAATTAATTCTTGTATATGTTTTTCTATATCTTCTAAATTTTTACCACGGTTATTATAGTACCTGATAACGTTTAGAATATTTTTTAAACTCCCTTCTACAAACCTTTTTGCTATGATTATTCTTCTACTCTCGTCTAGATAATGTTCAGCTTGTTTTAAAATCATATATCCTGAATTTAAATGCTCCCTTGGATAATATGTCCCAACATAATACCCGTAGTAATTAAAAAAGTGTATTAATATTTCTTGTTGAGAAATATACTCCAAAAATTTCTTGCTTACTGTAACTTCTCCAAATACATATATTTCTTTAATATCTTCAATAGGTAAATACTTTTTCCCTTGTTCTGTTTCAAAATAAAAAGTATTATCCTTTCTTCTTAACTCTCCATTATTAAAAATGTAAATATTCTTCTTAATAATATCATCTCCCTTATTAGGACCAACAAAATTCACTATATCCACAATTTTTACAGTACTTAATTTTTTCTGGTGGTATAGGATAAGGCTCGTAGCAGATTCTCAGAATATCTTTCTCTACCTTTTCTAATTCTTCTTGCATTTCATCGTCTAATTCTACTTCTAGTCTCTTCTTTTCCTTTGGAAACATTAGAACCCCTGTCGCTTTCAAACCATTTCTTTTCATTTCTAATAAATAATAAGCTAACTGCATCCTTGCACTTTCTAGATATTTTGAGCTTTTTTTGACTTCCCCTATAACAAGTTGTCCATCTTTATTATTGATTATATCTAGCTTCACATTTCCTAAAGATATTTCCTTTTTTTCTCTTAAATAAGAATTTTCATGTATATATCTTCCTAAATCAATATTTTGGTCATCTTGATCTGGTCCTATATTATGTGCCATAAGCCAAACTTCCCTTTTACATATATAGTAATACCAGATTAATGTCCCATTGAAATGTAAATCTTGATAATCTAGCATCATAATCATCCTTTAATCTATAAAATTATCGTTCTATTATCTTCTTCTAAAATTACACCATAATAGGAATCATATTTTAAGTTACAAAAAATAATACCGTCACGTATTTTCCCGTGTTTCAAAAAATACCAATATGGTATCTTTACCTCATATAAGGCTCTATCAGCTGGATTTAACTCTAAAACATCATTGTAGAAACAATATGGGATAACTGATATCGTTTCATACCTTTCTAATCTTGTTTTCTCATCTGTATCCTTGGTATTAGGGTCATCAAGAATATAAAGCCTATTTCTTTGCCCTATTTTATACATTTCTATAGCATGTTTATATGCTTCAGTGTCTTCTATACGAAAATCTGAATAAACTTCTTGTATAATTCTTAATAAATCCTTTTCACAAATATCTCTGGGCACTTTTTTAAAAGCGTCAATCGTTCGAGATAACAATCCAGGATCTTCCAAAGGATTATAAAGCTTTTCAGATTTTTCGCTTGGTTTAAATATAAAAACTCTACTATCACGATCTAATTCACGATATCTGTTTACCCTACCTGCCCGTTGTGCTATTGCGTCAGGCGGTGCGCACTCTGTAAATAACCAGTCAAAATCAATATCAAGTGATACTTCCACTATTTGGGTTGCAATTACAAAATTTGCATCTTCAATGCTTTTTTCTATTTCTTTACGATCCTTTTGAATAAATCTTGAGTGATAGCATACTGGATTATACTCTTTTAAATCCTTTGCCATCTGTTGGCATAATCCTACTGTATTAACTACAACTAGCACTTTATAACCAGATTTAACAGCAAATATAATATCTTCTTTTGCTTCTTCTATGTTACGTTCATCTACAAAGTATTTACTTCTTTTGGCATTTAATAATTGAGTATCTTGTACTATTTTTACATTTTTCAAATACCTTTTAAATACATCAATCATATATTGCGGCATAGTTGCACTCATTAATAAAAATCTAGCACCATAGCTACTTAAATGTTCAATAGTTTTCATTATTAACCCCATAGTCCATCCATCGTATGCATGTATTTCATCTATTACAATTACTGCATTCATGGCATTTATTTCTTTAACAGTCCAATGTCTAGAATTATATCCCATGTTCAAAAGTTGGTCCACAGTTCCAACTGTAACTGGTCTTATAAACGTTCTATCAAATAGTAAATTTCTTTCCTTTTCTCCAATATCTTCATAATCAGCAGATTCTTCTTCTTGTTTAAAAAATATATGAGCTGATGAATGAGCTAATCCTACATTTTCTGACCCAAATAATTCTGAAAAACGGATCCAGATACTATTGGCTGTAGCCATTGTTGGCAATAAATAAATTAATTTAGCATCTTCCAAATCTTTAATATTATTTAAAGCCCATAGTATTGAAGCTTCTGTTTTCCCACTGCCTGTAGGTGCAATAGCTATAGCATTGCCATGAATTTTACCAACTTCTATTTGAAATTCACGTAAGCCACTAAAATGTAGTCCTTTCCTTAAACATCTTTCTTTTATACCAGTTATAATATCTGATGGCTGTTTTTGTATTTTATATATTACAGGTAAATTAGCTGAACCATACCAATCTGCATAATGCAAAATACCTTTTGTCAAAGCATAGATAATTCTTATAGTGTCTCCATCATATCTACATATTAGCTGAGATAAATTAGCCATAGCTTTATTTAAAACTTTTCTACCCTCAATATCAAATTTTAACTTATTATTAATTTTTTCTATATCATACCCTTCTTGTTTAAATATATCTTTTACCAGTTCAAGGGCATAGTCTAATGCATCTATAATTATAGATGGTTCTTTTTTTGAATATATTTCTCTTTCAAAAGATCTCTGAGTTATATCAAGTATTTTATGATGACCTGCTACTGCAAATAATTCATAAGGAAATTTTAAGCTTTTATCTTTTATCAATAGATTTTTAAAGAATAAAAGAAAAGGAAGGGAGCACAATTCATGACGATAATTCTTACTATAGCTTATACTTCTTTGCTCCCTTTTAGCTTTCATAATAGTCTGAAATGGTAGTATTAATTTACCTATATCATGTAATAAAACTGTCATGAGAGACAACTTTATAAATTCTTCTTCTGGAAAACCAAATTTAATTGATATTTGTTTTATTAGTCTTTTTTTGCACTTTGTCACCTGTCTCCATGCATTATAAACTGAATAAATATGTTCATCATATGTCTGATCAGGTTTTGCATAGTATACTTCTTTTTCTGTCATAGTAAAGCAACTGCCTTTCCTTCTATTTTTACACCAAGAATAGGCTTTTTTAATCTGATAGGAATATCAACAAAAGTATATGATTCACGTTTTAATACCCTACGTTCTTCTCCATTAAATGAGAATTCGGAAGGCAACAAATACACTTGTGGTACAAATAAGTCTTTCATTATCGGCGCATTCTTTATATCAATATTAGAAATGTAATTATCAGAATGATCACCTGGTAATATAGTATTTTCAAATTCATCTAATTCTTCGTACTCTGTTTCTACAATCTCTCCTACTTTTACAACCTTTGCAAGATCATCACTATTCCCTGCTGTTATAGCATAAGTTGGATTCAAAAACCAGCCACAAATATCGTCAATAACACTTCTGTTACTACAAACAAAATATATACAAAAACTTAACTCATATAGACATTCCCTTGTCAGAACTGCACTAATCGCCTCTTTATCTTTAATTTTAGTATATTTCCACAAGTCTTTATATCTCCCTTGGCTTGTACCAATAACGCCTACCTTTATATTATTATCTTTCACATATTTTTGCACACACTCACAATCAAAACCCGCAGCAGCACCAAGTATTCCCCTTATAGTCGTAACAGGAGGTAACAAGAGAGTTTGTTGAAAAGTATGATATTCCGGTATTCTAAAAGACGCTGTTGGCGCAAACAAGGTTATCTGTACGCAATACATAAGTCCTCACCTTACTCGCCCATATAATATTCATCAACCCATTGAGCCATCTTATCAAAAGCTTCTCCTATTGAAACAACTTCTTCATTATCATCTACAAAATCTTTACGGCTACCAATTACCGAATCTAATACTACATCTGAATAATCTTTTAAAACTTCTTTAATTAAATCCAAATCTACTTTTTCTCTGGATACTTTTACACTCTCTAAGAATATGGGATTTTTGACTGACATACAAGCTGCTACTACAAACTTTGGAGATATATCTGCAAGAAATCTTGACTGTCTGCCTGTGGACCAGAGATTTTTCAAAGCACTTAGTAATGCCTTTACTCTCTTAGCTTTTTCCTCATGTGGTAAGACCTTATCACCAAATCCTTCACCACATCCCACTCTATCAAGTTCAATCAAAATTGTACCACGATAAATACCTCCATGTATTTCTGTTTCGAATATGTTAGGATCCCCACCTGCTTTGACACCCATATAATTTGTACCATAATCAAGGTCTCCTTCATATCTATCTAAAGAAACTAAAGGCGTTACTCTCACTGGGGAAGTCCTTTTAAATGATGAACCTTTTTTCTTATCATCCCCTTTTTCAGTTCCCATAAATCCAAACAAATCATCATCAATATACTCATATGGTTTCTGCTCTGTTGTTGAAGCTCCTTTAGATATACTAGATGCTACACCTTCAGATAATTTCCAGCCAAGTACACCTAGCTGATCTCTCAATGCTCTTCTTACCCATTGAGAGGATCCATAAGGATACTGTTCTACTCCTTTGGTTATCTTCTTAATACTTGAAATGTTATCAGCTTCTTTATCTGAACCATTAAGACTAGCTAGGGTTGTCTTAATAAGATAAGTTATAGTTAATGACTTTGCGTTTTCCATTATTTTACCTCCTTTTCCTTATCTTTATTTTTAGAGCTAATTACAAAATTGTAGCTATTTAATGCAGCTATCATGCAAAATTGCTTGAATTCTACAAAATTCTCATCAGTAAGCTTTCCTTCATAAATATCATTAGGAATAATTAACTCATTCCCTAGTTTAAACTGTAATCTGTTTATTTGTTCTAAGAAGTCTGTTTTTTTACGGCTTTTTCTTAATGCAAAGAGATCACCTTTTTTGCCATTTTGACTCTTACCAACTGCCATTCCAATACTTCTACCAAGTCTAACAGCAGCATCCTGCTCTTCTTTATACACATTATCACCCTCTCTTAATAAGATTTCATATTCTATAAGCATGTCAAACAATGGTGTAAAGTATTTGCTATTTGTGTGATAAACAAATTGCTCTACAAGGTCAAGTATAGATTGTTTTTTGAGTATTCTTTCCAGAACTTTGTTCCTAACAAATGTTTTAGCTTCATTTTTCTTTTGGGAATAATCTATTAAGTACAATAATATATTCTTCATGGGAGTACCAGTCTTCTCTCTTATATAGTCAAATAATCTAAAAATATAAATGGTATCTTTAAATACCCAAAATAGTTTACCTGAAAAAGTATTCCCTTCTTTTTTAGTATGAATAATAAAGAATTCAATTGGCGCTTTGTTCAGGGTAAGATCCCACATTGCATCAAGGTCTAATATTCCATCATCCATATCTGCATCTTTATGACTTAATAGTTGGGTATATAAACAGTGTAAAAATGCAAAAGTCGCTTCATATAGATGTTGAATATATTGGCCTAAGTCATGATTAAAATTACTAAATAGATTCGGATCAGTCCCTACTTTTAAAGCTTGAAATTGATCATATATTAGTTCCATTTTCTTTAAAGACACTGAATAAGGAAGAAAAATAAATAGATTATCACCTTGATACATATAAAAACCATTTGCAGGAACAAACTTCCCAAGCAACGAACACTTCCAGCATATTTTTTCAGGTTTACTTGCACAGGAGTTAAAAGAAAGAACTCCGCTTGTCCCAGTTATCAATGGGAAAATTGTCTGATTAGCATCTTCTAATTGATTCGTCTCTTCACCACATAAATAGCAAACACCAGCTGTTTTTTTGTCAGCAACAGAAATTTTCAATTTTGGCCTTACTTCATTTGGCCCATTTATCAGCAACCCAGAAGTTGTAATATCCAATCCGTGTTCATCAAGAAATTCATCCATTCTTGTTTGAATATGATGATATTCTTGAGGTAATATAGCACGAGTTCTTTTTATGGTTTTCCCATTAATCTGTATATCTCTTTTTTCCTTACTAACCCACTTTACTGATTTATCCACTGGACGAGGAGCTTTGTTATAAATCATTTCAGCTATACCCATAGATTTTCTTTTAGGGAACGCGACAAATTTATCTTCTTTTTCATCATAATAAAAATTATAAGAAACCTTATCTTCTTTTTGTTTTTTAGTGGATACATTATAGTATTCTTCAATTAATTTATCATAAGCATTTTCTAAAGCCACTTGTATTTTTTTAGGTTCACCTGTTATAGTCAATGCATCATCATTTGTTGATATCTGGACATCATTATCATTAATATCCTGTAACGTTTTAATTAATCCAACAAGCCCAGCATCAAACCAATAATTACCTTTCTTTTTAAATTCAACCGTGATAGATTTAGTCAACTATTTCGCCTCCTTTCCAACATATTTATAAAATATCAATACAACCAAAACCTTGACTGTTTTTCCCTCCTAATCCACAATCCAGCATTAGATGTATTAACTCCTTAGGTGCAGAAACTTTCATACAACCTGAATACGCTTTAATTACTATACTTTTATACTTAATAATATGCATTTTTATTTTACTAATGGGATGTATATTGAAATAATCAACTATAAAATCATCTTTATATAATGCTTTATATTTTCTCAATAAATTGCCAAGTATCAGCTCTTCAAACTTAGGTTCTCCAGGCTGAAAATAACACGTATACTTGTTTCCATCAGCTTTCAATAATGTACTATAAACAACAATTGGTGATAAGGTTTTTATTCTTACTTCATTTTTACCTGCTCTAACTCTACGAAGATTAATATGTTCTATACTCAAATCATAATTTAAAAATTGCATATACCCTTTAGTAAGAAGCGTATTTACTAGAGTTTCACAGAATTCATCAATTGGCGAACTAATAGTTAGATTAATTGGAGAATAAAACTTAATTTTACCATCCTTACGATATAATCTAAACGAGCCATTTAACTGTGAAAAAGAAAAAAGTTTAAAAGTTCTTTTTTCTGTAGAATATCCTGTATTATGTAAAAAATCAGCTAACTCATCGCTAATGGAATTATATATGGCTGATTGTACTATATAGTTATAGTGGATAGGCAATACTATCTCGTCATTATCTGTAGTTAACTTTATATCAATATGAATATAGATCACCTCCATTCATTATTATACCAAATAAATAGGAAATATATGGTGTATTTTGCTAAATGCACCATATATTTTGTCTTTTATGTATACAACTTTTCTATTTTCTTTAATTCATTTAAAATATCTTCCTTAAGTTTTATTGGCTCAATTACTTCTACCAGGCTACCCATGCTTAAGACCCAGGATTTTATTTCCTTATATCCTTTCATTTTTGCTTTGAATATGATTGTATACTCATCCAACTCTTCTATGGATTGTTCAACTACATATTGCCTTTCCTTTACTATCTGGCTTATGGGGTAATATATCTTTAATGTTAAATTTATGGGATCGTCATTAAATATTCCAAAGGATTGGTTTATAATCTTCTTAATATCATATTTAATGTTTATCTTAAAATCTTCATCTAATATTTCATAACTATCAATTCTAGAAAACTTAAAGAATCTAACATCTTTTCTTAATTCACAATATCCATAAAAATATATTGAACCCTCATAGTCAAACACTCCATATGGATGAACTACTCTTACTTTCATTTCTCTTTTATCTTCTCCTATTGAAACATATTTCATTTTTATCTTCTTTTTTCTCATTATAGCCTTATTTATATCCTTCCAAATTCTTTTTTCCTTTTCCATTATTTCCTTTTGTTTTAGAAATGGCTTGCTATAATAATAAGAAAAATTAAAATCCTTAACTGCATTAAGTATCTTGCTTGAAAGGATTTCAAAATCGTAGGAATATGGATAGTTTCCGTTTTTTATTGCTTCAGTAGCTAACTTTAATGATTCCAATTCATTTCCTGTAATTCCTAATCCCCTTAGGTCAAATGTATTTTCTAAATAGTAACCTCCATTTCTGCCTTTTTTTGTACCTATGCATATTCCAGCTTTCTCTAAATCATTTTTATACTCCTGGACCATTCTTGTTGATACCTCTAATATATCTGCTATATCTTCAGCCTTAACTATGCCTCTACTCTGCAGAAGCATATACATCTTTAGAGCATTTGAAACTCTAGACATTAGACTTTCCCCCTATAAACCTTTACACTTTAGAAAGATATTTTAATATATCACTTCTCCACAACTCCCAGAATTCCTCCCATTTTTTGCATAATTTCATAAATTTTTTGAAAACTCATTACTAAAATTCATTTCATCCATTTACATTCACTTCCAAATAATATAATATGTATATGTATACATATTAGTATATAGCGGGGTGATGGTGTTGGATAAGTTCAAGGACATAATGGACAAATATGCAAATTTAATTGTCAAGGTAGGTATCAATATTCAAAAGGGGCAGCCGCTGGTAATTAATGCTCCTGTTGAAGGCGCTGAATTTGTAAGACTCCTGGCTAAACATGCATATAATCTGGGTGCCAAGGAGGTTCATGTGAACTGGAATGATGGAGCACTAACAAGAATGAAATATGATAAT